>Ga0315904_10000540_pt1 | contig 60240 bp, 46 predicted proteins | sample LakEriMetagenome_6_FD_203529 | JGI IMG/M metagenome (GOLD analysis project Ga0315904, IMG submission 203529) | Freshwater fungal communities from buoy surface, Lake Erie, Ohio, United States - Buoy 12 MA120 | ecosystem: Environmental > Aquatic > Freshwater > Lake | place: USA: Lake Erie, Ohio...
CCGGCCCTGGCGGCGAGCCGATGCGGATGCATTACCTCGACGAAGGCCCGAAGGATGGCGAGCCGATCCTCTGCCTGCATGGACAGCCTTCGTGGAGCTATCTCTATCGCAAGATGATCCCCCTGCTAACGAAAGCGGGCTACCGCGTCCTTGCGCCGGACCTGATCGGCTTCGGCAAATCCGATAAGCCGGGCGCGATGGCCGACTATACCTATGCGCGGCATGTGGACTGGCTGGGTCAGTGGCTGACGAAGATGGACCTCGGCGGTTTGACATTGGTCTGTCAGGACTGGGGCGGGCTCATCGGCCTTCGTGTGGCAGCCGACCAGATCGGCCGGTTCAAGCGGATCGTAGTGGCCAACACGGGCCTGCCAAGCACCGCGATGATTTCGGACGAGATGTCGGCTTTCCTGGGCCAGATGTATCCTGCGGTGCCTGTGCCGGATGCGGGCATGGTGCGCGAGCAGTTCCAGTCTGGCGGACCGGGGGCGTTTCTCTACTGGGTGAAATATGCGAGCGAGTCGCCCTCCTTCTCGGTGCGCGACGTTTTCGGACTGCTGTCGGGTGTGACCGACGCGCGCATCCTTGATGGCTATGTCGCTCCGTTCCCGGATGATCGCTACATTGCGGGGGCGAGGCAGTTTCCGGCGCTGGTGCCGCTGCTGCCACAGCACAAGGAAGACCGGCTGGCGAATGACCGGGCCTGGGCCATTCTGGAGGCGTTCACAGGCCGCACGCTGATTGCGTTCAGCGACGCTGACCCAGTCACCAGGGGCGGCGACGCAGTTTTCAAGGCTCGCATTCCGGCAGCCGATTGTGTCACCATCAAAAATGGCGGACACTTCCTGCAAGAAGACCAGCCGGCCGCATTTTCCGAAGCGATCATCGCTTTCATGCGGCAAGGATAACAACGGGGAGCGCGACATGAAACGGATCCTGCTGATCATTCTGGCAATCATCGTGGGCGCGGGCGCGCTCGGATTCTACTTCCGCAAAGAAATCATCCTGTTTCTGGTGACGCGCGCCGACCGGCCCGAGATCGCGCCCTACGAGCCGGTAGCCTGGATGCCGGGACCAGCCGCAGCCGTGACCGCGCCAGGCGACCGGCCGCCGAACATTATCTTCATCCTCGTGGATGACCTCGGCATTAACGACATCACAACCTTTGGCGGCGGCGTCGCGGATGGGCGCGTGCCGACACCGAACATTGATGCGCTGGCCGCGCGGGGCGCGAACTTCTCCACGGCCTACTCCGGCACCGGCACCTGCGCGCCGTCGCGCGCGATGCTTCTGACGGGCCGCTATCCGACACGAACGGGATTTGAATTCACGCCGACGCCGAACGGCATGGGGCGGATCGTTACCATGTTCGCCAATGAAGATACGCAAGGCCGGCCGAAGGTGGGCTATAACCCGAAGGCGGCGGCCACGCTTCCCGATTTCGAGGATCAGGGACTGCCAGGCTCGGAAGTGACGATCGCCGAAATGCTGAAGGAAAAGGGTTATCACACGGTCCATATCGGCAAGTGGCATCTCGGCAATTCGGGCGATTTCCATCCTAATGCACAGGGCTTCGACGAGAGCCTCATCATGACCGGCCTGCTTCATCTGCCGGCAGATGATCCGGGCGTCGTGAACGCAAAGCTCGAGACGGACCCGATCGACAAGTTCCTCTGGGCCCGCGGCGATTTTTCAACGTCCTACAATGGCGGACCGACCTTCGCACCGGGCGGATACCTCGCCGATTACTGGACAGAGGAATCGCTGAAGGTGATCGAAGCCAACAAGAACCAGCCTTTCTTCCTCTATCTCGCCCACTGGGGCGTGCACACACCGCTGCAGGCGACGAAGGAGGACTATGACGCCGTCGGCGATGTCGGCTCGCACAAGCTGCGGGTGTACGCCGCGATGCTGCGCGCGCTCGACCGCAGCGTCGGCCAGATTGTTGCGAAGCTTGAAGAAGAAGGCCTGGCCGAGAACACGATCATCGTGTTTTCCAGCGACAATGGCGGCCCGGGCTATATCGATCTGGCGGGCATCAACGACCCTTATCGGGGCTGGAAGCTCTCGCTGTTCGAAGGCGGGATCCGTGTACCAATGTTCGTGAGCTGGCCGGCGCGCATCCCGGCAGGTACGGTGATCGACACGCCGGTGGCGCATATAGATGTGACGCCGACACTGGCCGAAGCCGCGGGCGTAGGCCTGCCGGCAGGCGTGGAGATCGATGGGCGCAGCCTGCTTGCGTTGGCAGAGGGCGTGGGCGGGCTGGCGCGGCCAGATGATGCGCTGTTCTGGCAGAGCGGCTATTACCGCGTGGTGCGGGCGGGCGACTGGAAGCTGCAGGTGGACGGCAAGCAGGGCAAGTCCTGGCTGTTCGACCTAGGCAAGGATCCGACCGAGTCGACAAACCTTGCCGCGAGCGAGCCGGAGAAGCTGGCACAACTGCAAGCCCTGCTGGACCGGCACCATGAGAACGCGCGGCCCCCGCTGTACGCGTCGACCTCCGATATCCCGGTGGCGATCGACAAGACGGGCGCAGAGGAGCTGACAGCCGGGGACGAGATCGTCTGGTGGCCGAACTGACGGCGCCGGGTATGTCCTTGTTGCCCGCCTCCACCAACGACGCCTATGGCGGCATGAAAGCGGCCGCCTGGGGGCTCACCGTCATTGCCGCCGCGACGATCATTCCGGCATTGCTGCATATCGGACTGCCCGACGGCGGCGCGGGGGTGATTGCCGGGCTTGATCTCTCAGGCGCCGAACGCACCATCATCAGCCTGTTTGCCTGGGCCGGGACGACGCAATTTGTCTGGGGACTGATGTTGCTCGCTGTGTCCTTGCGCTACCGGTCGCTCGTGCCGCTCGCGCTTGGTCTGTTGACCATAGAACGCGCCCTGCACACCTGGAACATGTGGGGCCCCAAGGGCTCGCATCTGGCGGGCGGCCACCATCCGCCGGAGACCTGGGCTACGCTGGTCAGCGTACCCGTTCTACTAATCTTGCTGGCGATGTCACTCCGGCGGGCCTGAACCGTCCGGGGGCATGTCTCTCACGACGCGAAAGCCGATATGGCTTGAGGAGAAACCCGCCTCCTGAGGCTGGCGGGCGGCGGGCCGGTAGCGGCGGCAAAAATTGTCCGCACACAGATAGGATCCGCCTTTGATCGTGTTCTCGCCTGTCTGATAGGGCGTGGCGGTCCATTCCCAGACATTGCCGATCATGTCGTAGAGGCCGATGGCGCTCGGCGCGAAGCAGCCTGCAGGTGCGCGGCCGGCGACTCCGTCCGAGGCTTGATCAACAACAGGGAAAACACCTTGCCACGTGTTGGCGACAGGTTTGCCTGAGGCGTCGAAGGCGCCTGACTGGGGGTCGGCGGGATCCGGCAGGCCGATGGCGGCGGCGTACTCCCATTCCTCCTCTGTGGGCAAACGGGCGCCGGCCCAGGCGGCAAAGGCCTCGGCGTCACCCAATGAGACATGCACGACAGGGTGGTGCATACGCGCGGAAATATCCGATCCCGGACCTTCGGGCGCGCGCCAGGTGGCGCCGGCGACGAGTTGCCATGTATCGGTGGGCGCCGCGCGTTCGGCCGGCATGCGGAACACGGCAGAACCGGCACCGGGGCCACCGGCGGCCACGCTACGCTCGGCCGTCGTCAGATATCCGGTCGCTTCAGAGAAACGGGCAAACTCGGCATTGGTGACTTCATGGGCAAGCATCTCGAAGCCAGCTATATGCAGGATCATCTCGGGCGCTTCTTCGGGATACACTGCGTAGGCGCCCTTCCGGTACTGGCCGTCAGGTATGTTGACGAACTGACCGATGGCATCGGCGTCGAGACCGCAAGTTGGTGGCAATACGTCGGCTCGCGGAGCATCTGAGGGCGCCGCAGCACCGCATGCGGCGAGGAGGGCCGCTACAAGCAGCGCGCCCGCGCGCCTCATGCGCCGAGGAGACGTTCCAGCATAAGCCGGAACACAACACCGGCTTCGTGCGGTGCGAGGTCCGAATCCTGGCGCAGGCGGCGCCAGGTCTGGAAGCTGGCGGAGGTTTCGATGGCGGCGAAGAGGACGGGATCATTGTTGATATCCTCCGGCAGAAGCGCCTGGAGGGTCGAGCGTTCGATCAGCAGGCCGCGCCGGTATTCTTCCATGAGGAAGCGAGACTGGAACCGGCGCAGGTTCGCCGAGACCCGCACGGGCAGGATGTGCTCATAGATCTCGATGCGGCGAGCGATGTGTTCGAAGAAGCGCTCGCGCCACTCGCTCGCTTCGAAGGGGGCGAGGATTTTTGGCATGACCTCCGATGAGATGCGCTCGGCCATCTCCACATAGAGGCTGTCCATGTCTTCGAAGTGGCGGAAGACCGTGCGCAGGCCGACTTCGGCGCGTTCTGCGACACGGGCCGCGCTGGGGCTCATCTCGCCTTCGCGGATGAGGCTGAACATCGCCTCGATGATCTGCGCACGGCTGCGTTCGCTGCGCTGGCGCCGTCCGTCGGAGATGTCCGACCTGGCCGCGGGGCCGGGCGGGATGATTTTCAGGTCGGTCATTCAGAACGCTTTCATAACTTCAATCGACTGGTTGGCCGCAGGCAGGGAGTAGATCATACCATCTTCGGTGACCTCCATCGGACCGTCAAACAGAGCCTGAGCGTCCTTCATGAATAAGGCGTTGAGCGCACGTGACGGCAAGGGGGGGACGGTATGGTAAAGGACAAGGCGGCCGGCGCCGGCATCCTGGGCCGCGCGAGCGGCGTCGGCGGGCGTCGCATGGTAATCGAGGATGTCGTTCAGCACCTTGGCGAGGTCATCCCTGCCCGCTTCCGCCATCGCCTCGCGCATGCGCAGAACCATGTCGGGGTTCAGCGCATCGTGGAACAGGAGGTCTGCACCAGTTGAGGCGGCGACGAGGTTCGCATCGTAGATTGAATCGCCGCTGATCGAGACTGAGCGGCCCTTGTAGTCGGCGCGGAAACCATAGGCGGACTCGACCGGAGAGTGGCTGACCTTGAAGGCGGTGATCGTCAGGCCGCCCGCATCGTAGACGACGGACTGGCCGCCGGGCCCAGCTGGCGTGGTGATCGGGATGGGCGCGCCGCCGCGGCCTTCGGGGTTGGCGATTTCGGGACCGTGATGGCCGGTGCGGTAGGTGCTGTCGATGCGATAGGCGGCGTTGAAACCGTTCACGACCTCATCGACGCCGGTTGGCCCGTGGACGGGCATCGGCACATCCCGGCCGCCATTGATCCAGGCCTGCATCAGCAGCTCGCCGAGGCCGTCCATATGATCCGAGTGCAGATGAGTAAGGAAGACCGCGTCGATCTCGGCGACGGGATAGCCCATCCGGGTAAGGGTCCGGACGCCGCCGGAGCCCGCATCGATGATGATGTGCTGGTCGCCTGCGATAAGGGCAAGACAGGGGCCGCCGCGCTGGGGGTCGGGGAACGGGGAGCCCGCGCCGCAAACGTAGACGTGGAGACCATCTGCCAGACCCGCGGCAGAGTTACGGCCGATGTTCTGCTTTACAGCCCGTTCAAACATCAGTTCCGAGATCTGTAGACGGAAGACATGGGCGCCCGCGAAAAGAAGTACGGCAGCGGCGCCTGCGATGAGGAGAGTCCAGCGAATGGGGCCCATGGTCTCAGCCCAGTGCCTTGATCATATCGAGGAAGGGTGACGCAACACCGGTCTGCGGGAGCACGGTTTCGATGTTCAACTGCCCCTTGAGACCGGCGGAGCGGTGTACTGCGATTTCGCGCCACTCTTCGGAGAGGGACATGCGCACCAGCGAAGCGCGGTCAGGATACATGGCAATGGCGACTTCGTCCCAAAGCTCTTCGACCTGGCCGAGCGCGAGGAACGTAACGTCGCCGGCGAAGATGCCCCGCCCGCCGAATTTCAGCAGGAGCTGGGTAACAGCGCGGCCATAAATCATGTAGGCATCGCGGCCGGACAGATCGCAGGGCCGGCCGTCGTCATACTCGGCCTTGTCCTTGAATTTCAAAAGGTTGACCATGAAGATGGGGCCGTCGGGGCCTTTCTCCATCATCGCCGAGAACCGGGCGGGATCGGTCGGGAAAACTTCGTTCATTACCTGCATGTCTATTTCTCCTTAGGCGGATTGTCCGGACTGGCGTTTCAATTCTTCCTCGATCACCCAGAGGCGGTCCTGACCCCAGGTGATCACATCGCCCACCCGGAAGCTGGGGACGCCCCAGACTCCGAGGGCCATCATTTCGGCACGGTTGGCTTCGGCCTCGGCGCGCCAGGTGTCTGTGTCCAGCTGCTGGCGGGCGATGTTCCAGTCGAGGCCAGCAGCTTCGACAATCTGGCGCAGGCCCGAATCGCTGCCGGCGTCGATGCCCTGCGACCAGACGCCGGCGAGGAATGCCTGGCAGAATTCATAGCCCCTGCCCTGCGCCTGCGCCCAGGGCAGGATCGAATAGCCGCGCTCCACGGGCTTGCCGACGGGGTCTGCAATCTTGCCGAAGGCAACGGCGTGGCGGCGGGCCTCGCGCGCCGTATCAAAAGTGATGTAGCGGCTTTTCATGCGCGGCACCGGCAGGCCGCGCATGACCATGGGCAGGACGTAGCGCAGCTTCAGCTCAGCCCCGTAAGCATCGGCGAGCGCCCTCGCCCGGGCAGCCACAATATACGTATACGGACTTCTGAACGAGAGGTAATAGTGCAGCTCCAGCGGCGCAGACGGACGCGCGCTGCCGGCGGGCGAGACAGGTGGCGGAAAAATCATGGCTGTGCCGGTATCCGGCTTTCGGGCACCCAGTTCGGTCAGCCGCGCCTCGAGATAGTGCAGCCGGTCGACGCCCCAGTACCATTCACCGCCATAGTGGAACGTGCCGCCGAGATAATGGCCAAGTCCTTCCCGCCGGGCATTGCCGGCGGCCAGGTCTGCTGGCCGGGCTTCGCCTTCGAGTGTGCCGTTCCAGAGCGCTTCGCCGATCGCGGGGGCTTCGGCCGCGAAACTGCCCGCATCAATGGCGACCGCGAGCCGGGCATTGGCGAGCTGGACACTGCCTGCGCCGGGCTGCGCGCCCGGATCCGAATATCTGAGCCCCGCCTTGCGGGCGAGGCGCTGTGCATCGAGCCGCGCGTAGGCTTCCAGCCGCTGCCGCTCCGGCGCAGCCCATTCGGCAGGCGGGCCAACAAGGTGGACCTGCAGATCGATATCATAGCGCGCGAGGAGGTTTGCCAGCACCTGCGCAGCCAGGTGCGAATAGGGATCTGCCGCTTCGTGGAAGTATTCGACTGTGTGCGGGGCTGAAGCGGCGAGACGCCGGGATTCGTGCCTTGCCCGGTTCCGTTTCAATCTCCTTTCGCCGGTGAAGATCGCGGCAATCCGCGAAACCAGGAGGGTTTTCACGGACATTAGGCAGCGCCCCCGGGCAGGGCCCCCAGTGCGCCGCGCGCGGGCAACACTACAATACGGACCATCCGGACACCCGAGCCTTTCCTGAGAAACGCATATATTGACACTTCAAGTGCCACAAATACAACGATTGCTCAAGCCTTTTGCTTTCGGCGGCGCCAGAAGAGCACACCGCCTGCGATGAGGGCAATGAGCGCGATGCCGCCGCCGATCAGGTAAGGCCGGTAGCGCTCCTCCTGCCGGAGGAGCGAGTGGCGGGTGACCTCATCGAGGGAGTTGTAACCTTCCGGCACCTCCAGAACACCGACGCGCTTGCTGTAGGCTGCATATTCCGTGGACAGATCATCATAGATTTCAGGAAACGACGCGCTGAGGTCTGTCGTTTCACCCGGATCCTTCGAGAGATCATAGAGGCGCCACCGGGCGTCGCCGTGCGGGAGCTGGTTGCGGGTCAGCTTGTAGTCACCCTTGATGACGGCGGCGTTGCCTGAGACTTCGATGACGATGGCATCGTCCGGGCCGTAGACGGCGCTTGTCTCGCCGCGCAGCAGGGGCAAGAGGCTGCGGCCTGTCATCGGTTTTGCGCCCTCTGGCTCCGGCCCGCCGCCCGCAAGCGCGAGAAGTGTTGGCGCCACATCGGTGACAAAGGCCCGCGCATCGACGCGGCCGCCATCACCCAGACCGGCGCCGGCCATGATGAAAGGTACCCGGATGCCGCCTTCGGAGCCGAGAAACTTGAACTTGTCATGCGGCGAGGCGGCGGCCATGGCCCATTCCGGGCCGATAAACGCCCAGCTGCCCTTCTCGCCCATGCCCTCCAAGTTCAGATGGTAGCCGTTCATGTCCATCCAGAACTTCAGGCGTGGATCGGTGTCGCCGCGTGACGGTTCCGGGCCGTTGTCGGACGTGACGACGAAGATCGTGTTGTCATACCGGCCGGTGGATTTCAGGTGTTCGACGAGGCGGCCGACATGGTGGTCCATCGCTTCGAGCATGCCGGCATTGACCTGCATCCGGGCGGCGTAGAGTTTCTGCTCTTTCGGCGAAAGGGAGTCCCAGAGGCGGAAGCCAGCAGGCATCGGCGCGAGGGCGGCATCCGCGGGCACGTAGCCGCGTTCCTTGGCGCGCTCCCAGCGGGCGGTGCGGGTGGCGTCCCAGCCGGCATCATAGACGCCGGCATAGTTGGCAGTGAATTCCGGCGGGGCCTGCACCGGGATGTGGACGGCCATGAAGGCGAGGTAGGCAAAGAACGGCGCTTCGCCATCCCCTTCGTCCAGGTAGGTCATCATCTGGTCGACGATGAATTCGGAGGAATAGAAGTCGTCCGGCAGGCTTGCAGGCACGTCGTCCTCGTACCAGGGCGCGTCCGCGTAGTAGGGCATGTAGGACTTGTCTTCCCAGTTGTCCGCGCCGGAGGCGTCGAGGGCGAAGGACCGGTCGAAGCCGTGGGCTTTCGGCAAATCGCCCTCGCCGCTGCCGAGGTGCCACTTGCCGGTCATCAGCGTGCGGTAGCCGAGGGGCTTCAGACGTTCGGCGAGCGTGGTGACGCCGGGCTCGAGGCGCATGGTGTAGCCGGGCTGGCCTTCGTGCGCCTTCGGCAGGACTTCGGGGATGGTGGCGACGCCGGTGAGGTGATTGTCCATGCCAGTGAGGAGCATCGCGCGCGACGGGGAGCAGAGCGGCGAAGAATAGTAGCGGGTGAAGAGCGAGCCGCGCGCGGCCAGCGCATCAATGTTGGGTGTGCGCGCTTCGCCGCCATAGGCGCCGAGATCCATGAAGGCGGCGTCGTCCATGATCAGGATGACGATGTTCGGGCGCGGCGTCGCGGTACCAGCCTGCGGCGCAGCTTCGCCGGCCGCCAGGATTAACGCAACGACCGCCGCTACCAGTATCCGCACCACAGCCTCCCGCTCTGCTTTTGCAAGCACTTCCCGGCCGCGGTTGCTCCGCTGGTCCCGGCCCAAATCAATTGACAGGCATGGCGCCATTATCTCGCGGGATCAAGGCGCCGCAGAGGCGCATCCAAAATTCAACCGCCCTGGAAGAAGCGCATGAACTGCTGGATCACGAAGTCGAACGCCGCGTATCCGAGCGTAAACAGAAGCACGGCGTAGAGCGCGCCGAGGACGCTGGCGATGATGGCGAGGACGCCGTCACGCTCGATCATCGCCAGGGCAATCAGGGCGACGCAAAGCCCCGGCACGCCGTTCGTGCCCGGACCAGGTATGGCGATGATGGCGGCGAAAACCAGTATGACGATGGCCAGTACCGGCTCCGCGCCGCGGCCGGCGAGAAACTTCAGGCGCGGCTTTGTCAGCTTTTCGATGCGCCGCAGCCAGGGGTTCACGGCGCTGGTCATCTTCCGGAAGGTGGCCATGCTGATCGTCTGCGTGCGGATCCGTTTCGGCAGCCAGGGCCGCCGCTGCCCGGCCAGCATCTGCAGGGACAGCAGTGCGATCGGCAACGCGACAGCCGAGTGGATGCCCACGAGGAACGGGATCAGCGCGGGGATCGCAAACAGGAAGATGAGCATACCGAACGCGCGCTCTTCAAGCGCATCCACGATAGCGCCGAAAGATATCTCTGTTTCATCGGCGAGTTCGGAAATCTGCCACAGGATATCTGACGCGGATCCGTGAAGCGCATCAATGCCCCGAGCGGCCGGGTTGTCGTTTTCAGGCGCAACATTTGCAAACTTGTCGATGACCGCCTCTTCGGGGCCGCCCTCATCTTCTGCGTCGGATAGGCTGGACATTCATGCTCGGCCCGTGAGGACCCCTGTTGCCCTGATTGGCCGGTCGCCAGAGATTTCTCTGGTTCCCTGTGGAGGATGGCCGGGCGTCGCAATCATATCCCCAAATGGGAACTACGACTTTGCGGGTCACTCGTAAAGCTTGTGAAAGCGCCCGTCACACATCCGTGACGCGATTTCCGGTCCGCTGTGGCTGAAGTGCCTTGGCGGCGAAAACTGCGCCGGATTGGTGTGCCCAACAGGATCCGAACCTGTGACCTGCCGATTAAAAGTTCTGACCCTTTTTTATTTAATGCTTTGAATCTGTGAGTATCTCTAAACTTCAGCAAGCCTGCCCCCTCCCCTTTTTGCGACTATCCTTTCGGGTAGACGGCCGATCCGTTTGCGATGTCCGTTCAGCAAAGACAAACGCAGTGCCGCGTTTGACGAGCAGCGGGAACTGCTCGGCGCCTGATACCCACTCACCCTGGATTTCAGCAGACATGCTTGCTGTCATCTGACAACTGCAAGGCGCGGGTCCCAGCAGCACGGAGCTGCGGCATTCCTCAGGAAAAGCTTAATCGTGGCTCAAAAATCCTGAGCCGCTTTTCGCGCTGCATTAGACATGTGATGTTAAGCGAGAAGGATGAAAGCCCCAAACAGCACACTCTTATCAAGGGCGCTCGGGCCCAGCTGGTCGCTTCAGGCCGAACATGCCGCAGCGTTCGATATCGCGGCGCGGCTCAAGGCAGACTGGCTTGCCCAGATCATCGTGGTGCTGATCATAACAGGCCTTTCTATGTGGATCGTCCACCCGGCGATCGCGCTTGCCTGGTGTTTTTTCATCGTCCAGATTGAGCACATTGAGCGCCGCTTCGCTTTCCACCAGCGTCTCGATGCAGCGTTTGGAAGACGGCAGCTTTTAATCCTGATCCTGCTAAGATCCTCTGTGACTACACTCTGGGTCTTCGCCGGACTCGTCTTCGTAGCTGAGGGGCCCATACACCGGCTGCTCGGCATGACCCTGCTGATAGGCGTCCTCGTCCATGTCTCGCTCCTGTACAATACCAGCCGGGTACAAACATTCGCTTCAGGCGCACCGGTCCTTGTCGGCTTTGCGGCAGCAGCCGCGATCATCCTGTCAGACCCTGTTCTATTGCCCTTCCATAAGGTCATCTCAGTCTTCTCGATCGTTGCGATCTCTTTTTACATGATCCAGGCCACCATCCAGAACCTGCAGGTCCGCGAGAGACTGCGCAACCTGGTGAGCGAGACGGCGCAACTTGCCGCAGAAGATCCACTGACGGGCCTTAAAAACCGGCGCTCTTTCGTTGATCTTGTGACAGCTCAAAAAAATGCCGGCCGGCCGCTGACCCTTGTGTTCATTGACCTCGACCGCTTCAAGCCACTGAACGATCAATACGGCCACGCGGTCGGTGACCAGGTGCTGAGGGAGATCGGTCGGCGCCTTGTCGAACAACCGTATGTGATCGGGGCCGCACGTCTGGGCGGGGACGAATTTGCGGCGCTTTTTGAAGCGCCTGAAAAAGCGCAGGCAAACGAGCGCCTGATGCTGGCGCTCCGCAACTGCCTGACTGCTCCGATACACTGCGCGGCGCTGAGTGTTTCAGTAGGCGCATCAATCGGCTGGGTAAGCGCCCCAGGCGAGAGCACTTCTGTGTCGGAGATTCTGCACTGCGCCGATGTAGCGATGCGCCGCGCCAAGGTCGAGCGTATTGGCGTAGTCGAGTTTGATCCAGTGATTGATCAGGCTGCACTTGCATCCTCCGCGATCGAGATCGCCTTCCGCGATGCGCTTGCCAACGGCAAGATCCGAGCCGCGTTGCAACCGATCGTCTCAGCCCGCAGCGGCCAGATCGTCACTTTGGAACTTCTGGCGCGCTGGCCGGAAAGCGGTTTTCCGCGTGATCCGGGACCGCTGGAATTCATCCCCATCGCGGAGCGCCTTGGCCTACTCAACGACATGCTATGGTCAACCATGCATCAGGCCCTGCCAGCGCTGGCTGGGAACACCTTGTCGCTTGCGATAAATGTCTCGGCTTCGCAACTCACCTCCCGGCATTTCCTGCGGAATCTCTGCGGCGTGATCGCCCAGCATGGCATTTCAGAAAACCGGATCGAGCTTGAGGTCACCGAGTTGTTTGCGTTAAGAAATGTATCAGAGAATTGCGCTGTGCTCGACAAGGCGCGGGCCCTCGGCTTCCTTGTGACGCTCGACGATTTCGGCGTAGGCTATTCCTCGCTCGCGGTTCTTGACCGGCTGCCGCTTGACAAGATCAAGTTGGACCGCGCCTTCGTTGGTGAACTGAGGGACCGCGCCATTACCCAGAAAATCATGAGGGCGACTATGTCGCTTGCGCATGAACTCGGCATTTCCTGTACTGTCGAGGGGATCGAATGTGCGGAGACTGCGGCGCTTGTTACATCCTTCGGGTGCGACCATATGCAGGGATACTGGCTTGGCATGCCCGAACTGGTGAAACTGGCCCCGCCCCCCATCGCCCTTGCAAGCTGAGTGCGCTCCGTTAGCCTCCCCGGGGGAGGAGCCGAGGGTCAGGTGGGCTACCGAGAAATCGGGGAGGTTTGCAGGCCTCAACCCGGTCGTTGGAATGCACCCCATTTTGGAAAATCCGGCCGCCAGAAATCACGAAAAACTCTAATGCAAGAGGACACCAAATTCGTGTCCCCAGTCATTTTGTTCTGCTCTGTCGAAGGATGCCAGGACCCTAAGTCCTTGAATAATTTGGTGTGCCCAACAGGATTCGAACCTGTGACCTACTGATTAAAAGTCGCGCTAAGGATGATTTTGAAGAAATCCCAAATTTCCCAAAATCGCACTCAATTACCTGTTTTATATATCTTTTTTTATTTCACAAAATTCACATCGCAACACGCGACAACACGCCAAATCCTTGCTCTTTGGTAGAAATGTGGTAGAAATTTCCGCGTAGGCAAAGGCGCTGCTTCTCAGGAGAAGCCCTATGAACGGCGACATGCCCTGAGCCGCTTCACAGCATCGGCAGGACGCCTTGGGAGATGTCAGGTTCATGCGTATTTCGCAGCAGTCAATCAAGTCGCTTGCGCCGCAAGACAAGCCCTACTCTGTCTGGTGCAGCGACCTCAAGGGCTTTGGTGTGCGCGTCAATCCAAGCGGCGCGGTCACCTTCATTTCCAAGTACCGCATCGGCGACAAGCAGCAGATGATGACGATCGGCAGATCCGACCGGGTCCAGGCTGAAGCTGCGCGAAAGCGCGCAAAGGAACTTATGGGCCTCGCCGCCATGGGGGTGGACCAGAAGAGCCAGATGAAAGCCGAGAGAAAGGCTGCAACGGTCGCCGAACTCGCTGATCGGTTTCTGAAGGTCTATTGCCCCCACCATATCAAACCCTCAACCCGCCGGGACTACACGCAGTCCATCAACCGGTTCATCCTGCCCCAGCTTGGCAAGCAGAAGGTCCGCAACCTCGATCGCACAACGATCGCCCAGTTTCATGAATCGATGGCGTCGACGCCCTACCAGGCCAACAGGGTGCTGAGTGCGCTGTCAGTCATGCTCTCTCAGGCCGAAGTCTGGGGCATGCGGCCCGAGTCCATCAATCCCTGCTCCCGGGTCAAACGCTTTCGCGAGAAGAAACGCGAGCGGTTCCTGTCCTCAGCCGAGATAGCGCGCCTGGCACAATCGCTCGAGGAAGAGGCACAAGCGGCGCCGATGGCTGCGGCGGCCTTCAGGCTCCTGATCCTGACCGGTTGCCGCAAGGGAGAAATCCAGACGCTCGAGTGGCGCTGCGTCGACTTCGAGCGGGAAGAAATTCGTCTCGACGATTCAAAAACCGGGCAACGCACAATCTATCTCAGTCCCCAGGGTATTGCGCTTCTCAAATCGTTACCGCGGAAAGCCGACAATCCGTATGTGATTACCGGTCACGTTGAGGGACAACACCTGACTGATCTCGAGCGCCCCTGGCGCAGGGTCCGTTCACGCGCCAGCCTCGATGATGTCCGAATCCACGACCTGCGTCACACCTTTGCAGCGAACGCGGCCGCAAGCGGCCTCAGCCTGCCGATGATCGGCAAGCTGCTTGGCCATACCCAGGCCCAGACAACCGCGCGCTACGCCCACCTCGCCGCTGACCCGGTTCGCAAAGCGAATGCCGATGTTGCAAGACTGATCGCCGAAGCGATGAAGAGCGGCCGCCCGAATGGAAACTGACGCCTTTGCGGCATCGGGGAGATGTCATCGCGAGTTAGTTCAGCATGGGTGATCACAAGCGGGGGTGGAGAGCGTGATCAAGGAGCTTACGCAGGAGCCGAATGTCACTTTCGCTTACCTCGAGACCGTGGATCAACAACTAGGCGGCCTATCAGACCTTGAAGATTGCCAGCAGGTAAGCTTTCTGCTGGCTACAGTTCAATCCCTAGATATGGTATATCGAAAAGGCAGTTCTGGTTGCGCACCCAAAATAGCCGTGGTCCGAAGAAACAGAGCAGGTCATGTTTTGCGAAGGCGCCCCGAGGGCACTAACCCAAGTTTGGTCAATGCGTTTCGGAGCTCAAAATTTTAGCGAAAAGAAGGGCTGTCCCTGCATCAAGAGCCCGCCAGGGTGGTCATGGTCACAGCGGTAATAGGCCCAATGGGTTGGCAACTGGGCGACCTTGGCGGCCATCTCTGACGTATCGCCGGCAAACCCGATCCTGTCGAAATCCCTTCCCTTGGCGCCCCGCAACTTATGCACGACCCAAGTCGACAACGGCTCCGCCCAGTCTGTCTTCCCTTGCTGGAAATGGCTGAGGTATTGCGAGGAAAGGATGACGCCGAGGCCAAACTCCCGGCCCTCGAGCATTAACTTCATGAGGACGTCATAGCCCCGCGACATGGCATGGTGCGCCTCGTCGATCAGGATCACGGTATCAACGACCCTTCGCGTGATGCCGTCGTCACCAATTTCAAAACCGGGCTTTTCGACGCGCTTCATGTAGTCGAAATAGAGGTGGTCGAGGAAGATCGAGACGACAACTTCCGCGAGTTCTTGGCCAGCCGTCGCGAGCGTCGTCAGCTTCAAGACGATGCTCCGGTCGAAGAACTCCCGGAAACTGATCACCTTGGACGGGTCTGTCTCGAACACTTTAAAAAGGACGAGTTTCTCGAGGATTGAGATCACTGTGTCCGGCCTGCCGTTGACCTTGGCCTTATAGGTATCGAGCACATCGCCTAGCATTGGAGCGTAGCCTGGCGCGCAAGATCCGTAGGCTTCCAAAACAGCATTCATGAGGATGTTCTTCTGGACCTGGCCGATCCGGGCGATCGTATCGAGGGTGCTGCTGAAGAAGATGGCCCGTCGGATTTCCTGCGGCTGCGTAGCCCCTTCGCCCAATTGGAAGAAATTGATCGGCAAGGTGGCGGTCGGGTCCAAGACCTTCGCCCCGATCGGATGCGTGAACCGGTCACCCGAATAGTCGTCCTTATAGTCGAAGATGAATGCTTTCGGGGATACACCGCGGTTGGATGAAGCAGACGAGACAAGTTGGTAGACAAACGATTGCAGGAATTGGGTCTTGCCCGTGCCCAAGTCACCGACGACCCCGACATTGAGTTGGTTCAACCGCGTGTCGCTTGGGTTGTAGGTGACTTTCGTGGACCCGTCCGTGGTGCCGGCCAACACCGATATGCCATGGCTTGCCCCTGCTGGAGTAGCGCTAGCCGGCCCGGTTGGCTTGGCCGTCGGCCCGCCCCCCTTCTTGGCTTCCTCAGGGCCGGGGACCGCTCCATACGCTTCGCCAGACCGGCTCTCGCCATCTTGGTGCGCCTGCGCTCCGTCCGGTCCGCCCGGCTTCGGGCCAGCCCCTTCGCTATGCCCGGCTGGCGCGTCACCGGTCGGGGCATTACCCGTTGGACCGGGAGGAGGTGGACTGCTTGGCAGGGAGCGCGACGGCCTGGCGGCACCCTTCGTCTCACCGGGGCCTCGCGGCGGCCATGACGCCATGACGGCCTGGGTCACTTGGATGGCCACAGGCGACACCCTGTCGTCGCCGGGCGTCGCTGCCGCAAGGCTCGACAAGAACTGACAAGGCAAAGTGGCCCCCCCCATCCGGGTTTCAAACGGGGCCCCATTGCGCGCATGCCCGCCAGCATGGAACCATAGGAGTGTGCCATGCGAGGACTTCACGCCTGCCCGTCCCAATGCGACGGCTTCGAGCAAGGCAATCTCCAGACATGTATCCTTCCCGAGCGAGGCAGGCTTCAAGGCGAGGCAAGCTTCAAGTAGGGCAGCAAAGGCCGCATTCACCAAGGGCTGGCGCCCGCAAGCTACTCCCCAGCGCTCGGCAAAACGGTCAATCACCTTGCGCGTCGCTTCAAGTTGCTCCAGCGCGCTCGATATGTCGTTGGAATCCCGGGAGGGGAACGCTTCCCCTTGCTTGGACCGCGCCTTGATCTCGACTGGGTGAAAGACCAGTTCAGGGGCGCTGCGGGCGGCCATGCTTGCTTCCAGCAACAGCAGGTCAGCCCGCTTGTTATTTTCCAACTCGCTCCGGCCTGCCGCCATGGCGTCAATGAATGGGAAACAAGCATCGACTGGCACGATACAGCGGACAGTACCCTCTGGCGCGCCCCGCTCCCAATCCTCGAGGGCCTTGAATGCCAAGTAGAACCCGACAGCACCCATGGCTTGCGTATGGCCCATGGACAGCAGGGACGACAGCCCGACCCCCCGCGCACCGAGGTCGCGGATGACGTCCCTCGCGCGGTCCGCGGGGCTTGGTACGCCATTGCTATTGAACAAGTCCTGTATCTTTTGGCTAAGACCCTGGCCGGGGCGCGCAAGCACCGTGTACGGATGGCTAGAAGAAAGCTCGCTTGATTCCCGCGTGCGCCGGTCGCGCCCAAGGAATGCCGGCCTCCATTCCCACATGGCATGGTCAGAGGTGTCTTGCTCCAATCTCGCAGAGAGCGCCGCGGGATTAAGGTTGCGATTACCAGTAACCGCCCACATGGCATACCCGATCCCAAGGTTCTCCCCAAGGTCCAACTGGCAGGCAAGGCGCGATGGCCCGTTCAAGGCTAGGCGCTCAAAAGCCCCAAGGGCCTCACGGAAACCAGGCAATCCCCCATAGGCCGATGCCGTCAAAGGCAACCACGTCGTGGAATGCGACGGGTCAGGCGTCGGCCCTTCTGGCCAAGCCCGGAACCTCGCAAGCGGAAGGCCCGGCCCGGTCGTGCCGGGCCCCTTGCCCGCCTCCAAGCCAACGAGGTCCAAGGTGACCGGGGAGCTTTCCAGCAGGAGCAAGTCGACCTGGCCTTGCCGGTCCGTGACCACCCATTCAAAGGAGGGCGCCGGCGGCGGCAGGCCCGCATTCAAGTGGCCGGACTCTATCCGCGCCAAGGCATAGTCCGGCCTCGGGGGACGCCCGCGCCGGTTGGGGCTGTCGAACACCCTCACTCCGCCAGGAAGGCTAATGTCGAGTTGCGACATCACCCGGCTCGACGCATCAATAACAGCTTCGTCCGTCGCGGCGAACCGCTCATGTCCGGGCTGGCCGGCAACTTTTAACCGCAGCTGGGGTGTAAAGGGGAAGTTGCGCAAGTAGTCCTTGATAGACGCGGCAACACCGCCGCTGCTTAGGCCCGATGGCGAGCCGAGCGCCAAGCGCCGCGCAAGGATGTCGAGGCCCTCCCGCTGCAATCGCTCATCCAAGGTTGGGCTCGCGAGCAGCGACCAGCCAGCAAAATACTCTCGGGTGCCGGGCGACAAGCTCGTTGGCAGGAAGTACTGGTGGATCGCCTCGAGGCCCGGGGCTGCCATCGGGAAACACTCACCGTCCACGAACCGCATGAACGCCGTCGAGGCATGGCCGAATTCCGGGTCGGCAATGATGCCTGCGGCAGCTTGCTGCACGCTCCATGCCCAGGCGAAACGTATGGGATGCAACGGGGACAAGAGCACGCCTTCATGGCGTCCCCGCGCAGTATCAAACAGGAATGCAGAAAATGGGAAAGCAGGCCATGCGCCTTCGCGCTGCCCGCGGCCGTTGGCGGCGACTTCCAAGAGCTTGGAATAGGCCTCAAGGTAGGCCGCGACCGCATCGCAAGGGACCGCGCTGAGGTCAAGCGAGCCGGGATGGCAGCCATACGCAAAAGACGCCGCGCATTTTTGCAGGCCAAGCCCTAAAAATGCCGCCCAGAAGGCATCGACTGTCTCGCCTGGCAAGGAATCGCCAGCCGTGTTAGCGACCACCCGGGTGGTGATGTCGGAATGCACCTTGATGTGCGGGTTCCATGAGAGCTTCCCACTGCCACGGTTTTTGCCAATGGCCAGCACGCACCGGCCAAGGCTTGAGCGGAACCCTTCTTCCGGCGTTTTTTCGATACACTCCTGCGCCAGCCACTCTTCAAGGACCCAACGCGGGTCCGCGGCAAGTACGGCGAGCTCGTCATTCGTTGGAGCCCGGACTTGTTCGCCCGCAAAGGCGGCATGAATGGGAGAGAGCTGGCCGCTGGCGTGCTCGGCCTGTACGACCCGTGCCTGGAAGCCGTCAAGGTCGAGCACGCCGTCTTCTGGGATGCCTTGGATCGCGAACAGGTGGAGTCCCCCGGAGGCGTCGTGCCCAGGCCGGCGGATAAGCGGGGAGCCGTCCTCCCATACTGCTTCTCCTTCAAGGTTCAAGCAGGCCAGGGACAAGGCGCGCGCGCTGGCAGGCAGGGAGATTTCACGAATGTCGTCGCCTTCCGCCGCAACAAGCCGTTGGCCGGCATCTTCAACCGACAAGGCCGATTGCGGATGGAAGTACGGCTTCGGCTTCTTGCCGGGGGCGCCCCCTTCCAGCACGAAGCAGGAGGCACGCGCCGGATTAGGCACGAAGAATTTCGAGGCAATCCCGTCACTGAAAAAGCGGGCCGCCGCAGCCCCCTGCCCTTTCAGGCCTAAGGTGACCGGCTGTTCCGGCCACTTCACCTTCCCCGAGGCCTTCTTGGACAAGCATATGACAACTTCGAGCAGGCCACCCCGGCGCGCCGCCACGGATTCAACAGACACACTAAAAGCGGACTTTGGAGACAAGGTGGCGTCCACGATTGCAGGGACGACCGTGCCCGCCGGAACGGTCCCCTTGACCAGCGCCCGCAAGCGGGCAGCATGCACGACCCCATCAACGACCTTGTTTGCTGGTACGGGCAAGAGCCACGTTCCCACGAGCGGATCGGCCTGGGCGACTGGCTCCCAGCCGCCCCCCGCCGCCTCGTACTCGAACGACACGCTAGCCGTGCCGGTCGCACGCGCCCGGAAGAACTCGTCCTCGCTGGTCCCGAGCCAGGCCTTGATCCATCCGTCGGCTGGCGGGCCCGCATGTCCACGCCCATGCTGCGTCAGGGCAAGGATGGGGTGCGGGAACATGCCGATCGACAAGGGATAGTCCTGCCAATCGACCTCCTGCAAGGCATGGATCCCGGCGGCCGTGCCGAAAGCGATGTCGGCGACGGCCGATGCCGCACTCGCCCTGTCGCTCCACCTGCCCAGCAGAATGTCCGTATACGCCTTTGGTGCTGCTTCAATGCCGAAGCCAGTTGAGGTGCTTGGCAAGGGTAGGCCCGCAGCAGTGAAAACGGCCCGTTCCGGGAAGGCAAGCCCTATTTCATGCGTCGCGGCGATCGCGGAAGGCAACGCCGCGACTGCCATGTCCAAGTGGGACCAGAACGCTTCGATCCAGTCGAGCCCGGCATTGCCCGCCTCTTGGTAGGCCTTGCCAAGGAATTCCATCGCCGCCTGCAAGGACGCGGCGAACGCCTTGGGATTGGCTATCCCTGCGCCCTCGGCTTGCAAAGCCGCCGTAACCTCGCCGGCAATAGCGTGCACGTCCAAGTGCGCCTGTTCACCATCGCGCAGCCCGCCGGGCAATCCACCAGACAACAAGTCGGTATTCGTCTCAAGCGACTTCAAGTCGCCAAGTTCGCCGACCGAGGACACGAGGAGGACCGAGCGGATGCCCGGGTCGGACGGGCTGCGATAGCGGATGGCCTCGCCGGGGGAGATCTCGTCCTTGCCCGGTCGGCGGGTGACAACGTAGGCGACGCTGCCTGGCCCGCGGGCTGCGGCGGCGACCTCGTGCAAGAAAGCCCGCGGCAACCGCGCCGGCAAGGCGATCTTGCAAACCAACTCCCGCTTGGCTGCGAGGCGCCCGAGTGCTGTCGCAAGCATGTGTGCCATCCTGTCCCTCCTCAAAACGCCGGCTGGATTTCGACTGCGTCATCGGCGTCATGCGTCGAACGCGCGAGGCCGAACGCCTCGAGCTGGCCGACCAACGTGCGCGCAGGCGCTTGGATGCCGAGTTGCACCAGGGACGATTGCAGGTCCCTCAACCGCGAGACACGACCCGGCCCGGCTGAGCACAAGCCTGCAACCACCACTAGCCATTCCTGGCCGGGATCGACATATATGTACCTTGTACCGGCACGCTTCATCAGGCCATACAAGTCCTGTCCAGCAGGTCCGCCCCTGTTCAAGAAACTGTAACGGATGACCTCAGGGAGGTTGTTGATCCCGCCCGGGTTCGTCTCTTCCAGCACATCCAAGACCCGGGGCTTGATATCTTGGCTAGATGCCTTGATCGCCGCGCGCGCGGCCTCCAGCCACTTTGCCAACCCGTCCGCATCATGATCGAATTGCCGGGGTTCCGGCACCGCAGCGAAGGCGTCTTCCTTGGCAAGCTGGTTCAACAAGGCGAAGCAAGCTAGGCCCCGAACGCAGAGCGACGTGATCGCCCCGCCGACGTCGCGCTCGCTGACCCGCTTAGCATCGTCCCAAGGGAGCAAGCGGGCTGCGGCGGCGTGGAAACCTGCAACGACCTCCGCGGCCGGCTGGTCCGTCGCCAACGCCGGCACGACCGCGGAATAAAGCGTCATTTCATAGTAGAAGCCGGATGCCATCCCGGTCCGGGCTACGCAGGTCGCCCAGTCGGTCCAACGCCGCCGCGGCATGCTCGAAACCCAAGCCTCCGAGCACAGCGCCTCCCAACTCCTAGCAAGCCAATGGAACGGCGTCCCGCCAGCAGGCAGCCAGGCCGGGCGGCGCATGCCCGGGTCGTAGCCGTCACCGTCACCAGGCTTGGGGATAGCCCCCTTCAAGCCCTCCGGCAGCATCGCGGTGCTGGCGGCTTCCAGCCATGCCGGCACCCCGAGCCCGCTGCCTCCCGCCATCGCCAGGCAATACTGCATCGACAAGGCAACACTGGCACCGCCGAGGCAACCGAGCTGGTCCATGATCTTGGCAACGTTGGCCGGGTTTGTCTTCCCGGTTAGGCCGCGCGTGTCCTGCATCAACGCCAGCGGCAAGTTGAGCGGCGCCACACAAGTGCGTTTCGACTTGCTCGACCCAGCGGTTTCCAATTCATCACAAAAGGCCTCAGCGGCCAGCAGCGCCATGCCATCCTCGAACAGGACCTTCCCCTCGATCGCAGATGCAAGCCGCCCTAGCGCGCCATTGGCACTATCAGGCTTCGTCAGGAAAATGCCGCGCGCCGGCGCTGTGCCGGCTGACCCGTACGCGATCCCGCGCCCTACCGGCAAGCCATCCCCCAGACCGGCGGTTGCCGACCAGGCCATGGCAGAAAGGATGCCGCCCGGGTGCGGGATGTATTCAGGGCGGCCGAGGCCAAGCAAGGAGAAATCCGGGTTTGCCATTGCGTTCGTTCCTAGTCCTTCGTGAACCGGTACATGGCCTTGTCAGGGCCAGCCGCCATGATGCGGGCGAGCAAGCCGGACCGAATCCGCTCTGCCCGCGGTTCGACCGCAAGGAGGGAATCAGTGAAGCCCGCGCCATCCCGGCGCGCAAGGCATTCCCGCACGAGGTGGAAGTCAAGCAGGCCGCCTACAACCCGGCTCGGCTGCGTCTCATAATCATGGACCTCGAGTTCGATTGCACTGCCTAAGGGGATCGCCTTGATCCTGAACCTGGCCGCGTCCACGTCTACAGTGATCGCCCTCGCGCCGCGGGGTAATACATCCACGCGGGACCGGAAGGCCGGGAAGCTCGCGCGAATGCCTTCCCCCGAACTTGGCAGCAACAGGCCGCGCAAGGCGCGCTCGATTTCATCCGGCAACCTTTCATGGTCTTGGGCATGGTTCCAGGCGCGCTGCCAAGCAGCAATGACGGGCAAGTGCGCCGGCCACCCACGCGCGAGGCCGATGAGCCGGAACATGTAACGCCCATAGAAATCGAGGACCCGCTTTCGCTCGCCCGCGTCTGGGGCGGACCCATCAGGATAGAGGAGCGCTGCGCAGCTTTTTTCGACCCAGGCATCAAATGGGGTCCAGTATGCAGCCACCGCCTCGTCCTTCCGCGCCAAGGAGGCGACCGGCGCTTGTTGTTCCTCGATCATGGCCAAGAGGCTCAAGGCGTCCATGTAATCGGTCCCGCTTGCCCCGCCGAACCCGCGAAGCGGGTCGGCCTCGGACACCGCTTCCAGCATCGTGCTGGACACGCGCTGGACCCGGGCGCCGGCCATGCCTGCATTTGCAAGCTCGCCGCGGAACAGCAACATGTGCGTGCGCTGGTTCGCGAGGACCTCGACCGCACCAAGGCCGGGCAACGCCTTGGCGTTACGGGCGGATGCCGCGGCCTCTGCTATAGCCCCTTGCAAGCCTTTGAGTGTCGAAGGACTGCAGGGGCCCAGCAAGGAGAAGCAGGCGGCTCCCCAAAGTTCCCTGTAAGTGAAATGGTTGCCACTTGCGACTTCCGCGCCCCGAAGGACACCGCACCACCCTTCCGCAGCAAGCCCGGAAGAGAGCGACAGGGCGTTGGCCAAGACTGGGTCGAGCTCATCGGGCTCACCGCAATCCTCGACAAATCTTTTCGCGAAACATTGCAACAAGCCGGAAAACTCCGACTCAGCAAGCGACTTGCCGAGCCGCTCCCCGACAATGGATTGGCGCAGCCGCGCTGGGGCCAATGGCTCCAAGGCCGTGCCTCCGGCATCGCGCCCTGGTGGCCAGGGTTCGAGCAAGGACGCGTTGTCCATGAACACTACATGCACGGCGAGCGGCCCTCCAGCCTCGCGCTCCACCCTCAAGAACCGGTAATTGCCGCGGCTTTGGTCGTCTCCAATCCCAGCGCAGCCCAATTCCCCAGCCGGCGCGCCGAACAAGGCCTTGGCGATGCCCCACCCGATCGTGCCCTCGCCCTCGCGGCTGGCGAGCTCGCCGATGAGGACGCCCCGGTTGACGCAAGCCAAGAGGTTCGCGCCGCCCGCTTCGGCTTGGTTCACCTCGGCGACCAAATGGGCGCTCCCAGCGCCTGCATCGCCTGGGGGAATAGTAGCGTCGTTAATGACGATGAGCGACTTGCCTGAGGCAAGGTCGAAACCATAGGCCCGCTGCGCGAAGCCGCTCCCGTCACCAGTGATACCAGCCTTGAGCCCGTCGATGACGTCGTTTGCGAGTTTCGACTTCCCGTTTCCTGCACCCCCAACCAAGAAGACGAACACTTGGCCCGAGCCCGTGTCCTTGCAGGCGTCGATGAGCAAGCCACAGGCCTCCCAGGCACACGGCGCTGACTTGCCATTCGGCCACCGCGCGCTCTCGTCCCGCCCCCCCGGCGCAATCGCAGTACCGATCCCGCCAAAGGCACGTTCGAGCGGCCAACCCGGGTATTTATGTTCTACCATTGGCCTTTGCCTCCCTATAGTGGGCAGGAGTTGCAAGGTTTCCCCCTAGGATCAACCAATGATTTTGAAAGCCATGGCAATAGGCACGCCGCGCGTACTGATAGTACCGCCTTGGTTCCGCCCCGCCTGCATGGCAGCCTAGGCCTATGGCTGACTTCGTGACCCCGGACAAGCGCAGCAAGATCATGCGCGGCGTGAAGCAAGCGCATACCCAGCCCGAACTCCTCGTGCGCCGCGCGCTGCACGCGGGCGGCTACCGCTTCCGCCTGCACCGCAAGGACCTGCCCGGCAGGCCCGACATCGTGCTGCCGAAATACCGGCTCGCCATCTTCGTGCACGGCTGTTTCTGGCACCAGCATGCAGGCTGCAAGGACGGCCGCCTGCCTGCAAGCAACGAGGCCTACTGGACACCGAAACTCAGGCGCAACACCGAGCGTGATAAGGAGAAAGCCGCAGCCCTCGAGGCGGCCGGCTGGCACGTGGCGACGGTCTGGGAATGCGAGGCGCGCGTGCCGGCCGTACTGGCCGGAGCCTTGTCGCAGGCCCTGCCGCCGCGTTGATCCCTCCACAGGAATTCCTGGGGAAACTGCCTGGACAAGGGCGTGAATCACCCTAGGACTAACCGTGAACAACGGAGGCAAGCATGGCTGGCCCTTTCAAGTACGTGGACCTGTTCGCCGGTTGCGGCGGGCTCTCGCTCGGCCTCGAGCAAGCTGGGTTCGAACTCGCGCTCGCGGTCGAGAAGTCGCCAATGGCGGCAGAGACCTTCTACCACAATTTCATCGAGCGTATCACGTCACAGGCGGCCTATGACGCCTTCGCGGCCGAGGCGACAAGTGTCGAGGCGCAGGCTGGCCGCAAGCTGGTCGTCAAGGAGCTCGGCGCCGTGCTCGGCTGCAAGCCGCTCCTCTCCCGCCTACGCAAGGAAGGCATCGACCTCGTGGCAGGCGGGCCGCCTTGCCAAGGCTTCTCGCTTGCTGGCCGGCGCAACCCGGACGACTTGCGCAACAAGCTGCCCTGGCAGTTCCTTGAGTTCGTAGAGGCGGTCGCTCCGAAGGCCGTGATCATCGAGAACGTCTCGGGCATGAGCCAGGACTTCAAGAAGCACGGGCAAGAGTCTCCTTTCGACCAACTGCGCCTAGCACTCACCTCGACCGGTGACGGGTACGAAGTACAGCCGGTCCTATTGAATGCAATGCACTTCGGCGCGCCCCAGCACCGGCCGCGCGTGATGCTCCTCGGGCTGCGCAAGGACGTGGCGGCAGCGCTGGGCTTCAAGGGCAGCGAGCACACATGGAAGTCCGACTACGACCAAGTCGGCAGCCTGCTGTTCCCTACCCGCCCCCGCATCGTGCCGCAGGCAACGCATTTCGGTGACGATATCCTTGGCGTCGCTGACGCCATCAGCGACCTGACCCAGAAGGGCTATAGCCGGAAGCACAATACCAGCGCGTTCGCAAAGGACATGCGCGAGGACACGTCTTGGATGCCAGCCTCCGTCCGGGAGGCCCACGTGCCCGGCAAGCTGAAGAACCATGCGCTGCGCAAGCATGCGCCCGCCATCGAAACGCGGTTCCGCCTCTACCAGTATTTCCGCGACGAAGGCATCCACACCAAGGTGATGGCGATCCCGAAGCAGGAGGATATCCCGGAAGCTGGGCGCCGCGTACGCGTGGCCGAAGCGCTAGCTGGAGCGCGGTTCCCGGCCAAGGCGCCAGACGGAACCGTGATCGCCGAGGACCTGGATGGCCTCGTGGACACCGTCATGTCGCTCGGCACCCGCAAGCATAGCCAAAGGCCGCTGTCGTGGAACGCGCCGAGCCCAACAGTCGTCAGCTTGCCAGACGATTACGTGCACCCTGAAGAGCCGCGCACGCTGACGGTCCGGGAGATGGCCCGGTTCCAATCATTCCCGGACGCGTTCGAGTTCCGGGCCAAGGAGACGACGGGCAGCCTGCGTCGCCGGTTCGAGGTGCCCCAGTACACGCAGGTCGGCAACGCCGTCCCGCCAAGGATGGCGCGGGCGGTCGGCCTCTCCATGGCCTCGATGCTGGAGGCCGCTTCGGTGCCGAAGCGCAAGAAGGCAGTCTGAGTTGCGCCATCTCACGCAAGCGGAGGACGCGCGCCTTGCCGCCCTGACGGCGAGCAATGCCAGCGTCGCCCTGCTCGAGATCACCAAGACCGGGCACGGCAAGTCGATCATGGACGCCACGGCGCCGCTCCGCAGGCTCCTCGCCGAGGCAGGCCTGCATGACTATTCGGCCCAAGCCCAAGGCCAGGACGCCAAGGCGCGGCTGCCTGCCGTCATCCACCACGAGGGCGTCGGCCGGGCGACCAAGGCATCCCTCTACCGGCCCAGCAGCAAGGACGGCGACCCCCGTATCTGGTTCGATGGCCTCAAGGAGGCGGCGAGCCCCGGGGACATCCTGGCCCTCCTGCCTTTCGAGGGCACGCTGCACGTCATCAACCTGAGCGCACTGGACGAACGGGCGCTAGGCCCGCGCTCGGGCCATAGCGCCGCGGGGCTGCTCGCTAGGGTCCTCGACGCCACGAGCGCAATCCCGAGGGAGCTGCTCGGCAAGCTACGGGAAATCGCTGCAGCCGGACCGCTGCCCTCGGTGATCGAGGCACCGGCCGATACCGCGGTCGGGCGCACGCTCGAAGCAGCCCTCGGCATAGGCATGAATGCCAGCAAGGCGCCCGACTACAAGGGCATCGAACTCAAGTCCTTCCGGAGGCGGGCGGCTTCCAAGCAGGTGCGCAAGACGCTTTTCGCCCAAGTGCCGGATTGGTCCGCAAGCAAGATGAAAAGCAGCGGGGAAATCCTCGCCGCGTTCGGTTATGAGCGGGGCGGCGTGCTGAAGCTCTACTGCCAGGTCGAAGCGACAAGGCGTAACCCGCAGGGCCTGATGCTGCGGCTCGACGCCGACGCGGACCGGCTCTGGGAGAATTCTGACATTCCCGCGCATGGCGATTTTGCCGCCTGGCCGCTCGCAAGGCTCAAGGACCGCTTGCTCGAGAAGCATGCCGAGACGTTCTGGGTTGGCGCCACGCAAATCGTCCGTGAAGGGAGGGAATCCTTCCAGTTAGTCGACGTCACGCATACCAGGCGACCTGTGGCATCGCAGTTCGACATCCTCATCGAACAGGGTGTGATCAGCATGGACCACTTGGTCAAGCGCCGGCCGAACGGGTCGGTCAGTGAGAAAGGCCCCCTCTTCAAGATCGAAGCGTCCGCACTGCCACTGCTCTTCCCTCCCCCGGTCCATTACAGCTTGGCCTGACGCTGGTTGCGACGAGGCGTCAATTTTGCGAGCCAAGGCACGGGCGGACTGCTTGAGACGCCCGGGTGCGGCAACCAGGTGACTAGCGGGGCAAGCCAATGCTTGCCTTCCAAGGGGGCGGCTTCAGCGCGCCTGCATCAAGGCAGCAAGTATACACACCACGATAATCATCAGGCTGAATGTCCTTATGATAACATGATGCAGCCCAAGGCGTCCCCGGCTTGGAACGCTTCGCTGGCTTGCAGGCAACCCGTTCCCGGTTTGCAGCTTGCCGCTGATGGTCGCCGCTTTTAAACGAGCATCGTTAGCGGAGGCTTCATCCCGGCACGGCACGTCGCAGGATGGCGGATCCTGCCCTGCTTCCGCAAGGCGGCTTTCCTCATCCTCCGCTGCGCCTGGATCTCCGACACCTACCATGGAGGGACCTGCGAACTGCGACAGCGGGAGGTAGCAGTTCGGATGCAATGGGCTTGCAAGGACCTTGGCAGCGGCAACAAGCTTTGAATCGCGGGCAGTGGTAAGCCCTATGAACGCCGCAGTCAGGTCATCCGGTGCCTCCTTCATAAGGAGGTCGTCGGCCTCCTCATTATGACGTTCCGTCGTATCGTCGATAAGCGCCAGGGCAATCAGCGTTTCGCAGCCAAAATTAACCGCTCTTGTCTTACTAACATCCCAGAGCCGGACGGTTCCGCCTTCTGTCTCGGAATGCACGCGGGCCCCATCCGAGGTGAAGGCGGCGGTAGTTACCGCTTCTTCATGCCCCTCCAGACGGGCGATTTCAGCCCCCGTAACGACGTCCCATACCCTTGCAGTGCGGTCATCCGAAGCGGTGACCGTGCGTTTACCGTCCGGGCTGAAGATGGCTGTGTTCACTTTACCTTCATGGCCTTGGAGGAGGGCTAGCTCATCCCCCGTAACGACGTCCCACACCCTCGCGGTACGGTCTTCGGATGCAGTGACCACGCGGGAACCGTCGCGACTGAAGACGGCCGTGCGCACTGGTCCTCGATGCCCGCGGAGGATTGCCGTCTCAAATCCCTTAGCTGCGTCCCACACCCGGGCGCTGCCATCATCCGAGGCAGTAACCACCCTCGTACCGTCGCGGCTGAAAAAAGCCGTGTTGACGGGACCTATATGACCCTCCAGGTCCTGGATTTCGGAGACCGATTCAGTTTCCCAAATACGTACCGCATACTGATCTATTATGTAATTTTCAAAAAGTTCAGGCTGGTCGAAAGTCTCATCAAATGAAAAGACACCATAGGTCATTATTCGGGTCGCCAAACGGTCCATAACGTATTGGTAATCTTGACTAATCCATCCTGACTTCTCTACCTCTCTCGCAAGCAAATCGAATGAACTATATCTCGCCTCATAACCCATTTGTTCCCGCGAGTTGCGGTGGTCAGATAGTTGTCCCCACCATTTGGGGCGGTAAGTCCTCGCGGCCCTCGTGCTACCATCTCTGGCCGGTAAGTGAGTTATCCAGGTTGCGTCGAACCTGTAGTCGCCAAGGTCCTTTTCGAGCTGCTGGCCGAGGACCTCCATGCGAAGAGCGGCATCCCAGACACGGGCGGTACAGTCGGTTGATACTGAGATGATGCGCGTACCATCATGATTGAAAGCAGCGCTCTTGACCTCGGCCGCATGCCCAATGAACCTGCGAGCTTCTTGCCCATTCCTCGTGTCCCAGATCCGCAAGTCCCCGTCTGCGGATGCGGTGAGGACGCGCGTGCCATCCGGACTGAAGGCTACCGTGTTAACCGGGCCTTCGTGCCCGGACAGGCAAGCAGCCTCGATACCGGTCCTGGCATCCCAGACCCGGGCAGTCCTATCGTCGCTCGCGGTCACGATGAGGCTGCCATCCGTGCTGAACGCTACCGACCTGACGCTGCGCGCATGTCCGCGCAATGAGGCCTTTCGTGCCCCGGTCGCGATTTCCCAGACGAAGGCCATCCCGTCATCACCTGCAGTCACGACGTGAGCCCCGTCGAGACTGAACGAAGCTGTATTCACCTCATGCCGGTGGCCGAAGAACCGAGCTATCTCTTTACCAGTGATCGCATCCCAGACACGAGAGGAATGATCCAGCGACGTTGTCAGTACGCGGGCGCCGTCGGCGCTGAAAACGGCGTTCAGGAGCCAATCGCCATGCCCGCGCAGGCAGCTTGTATCGTAACCAACTGACGCGTCCCAGACCAGCGCGGTCTTATCCTGCGAAGCCGTTACGATGCGTGTCCCATCCGAACTGAATGCAGCACTTATGACAGCGTCGTCATGGCCGTGGAGCAGGTGCAGCTCGTCACCAGTAAAAGCGTCCCAGACCCTTGCAGTCCGGTCGTCTGATGCAGTGACCACGCGCCTGCCATCGGGGCTGAAGACCGCCGAGTGGACAAGGCCTTCATGCCCCACCAGCCGCACGATCTCAGCCCTGGTGACAATATCCCAGACCCTGATGATGTTGTTGGCGCAAACGGTAACGGTGCGGCTTGAATTATGATTGAACGCTGCGGTCACTACCTCAGATTCATGCCAGAGCACTGCTATTGTCGGGCGCTCGAAAGCGGCACGTGCAGCCGCAGTCACAAGTTCAGGCACGATATCCAGGTTACGATCTTCGGCTAGGACGGCGCCAGTCGCCAGGAGACGCAGCGAGGCGTCATAACCTCCACCTGCGAGTGCTTGGGCGGCGGGCTTGACAAAACCACGGCCAATAGCGCGTTGCAGGCGCACTCGCGTCTCGGCTTCATGGCTCTCGCTGGCGGCAATAAAGTCCAAAAGCGTCCCTGAAACCGGGGGCGCGCCGGACCCGGGCCGCACGGTCGCCCATTCCCGGGCTGCTTTTGCCTCGGCTTCGCGCAGGAGCCGGGCCCTTTTTCGGTCGTCGACAGCGCTGGCCCATTCGACCGCGCGGGCAGTAAGCCGAGTGTGTTCACGGATCCACGCAATATCGGCGTTCACGGCCTGTCGGATCAGCTCCAACGCCCGGCTAGAAGGATGCGAAGGTGCGCTCTCGCCATTACCCGGTGCGTCGCTAAAAATGAAATTGAGTGCCGCGAGCTTTTCGGGTGTGCTGCTTTTGCGAGGACCATGCACAAGGGGCAACAGGCGTTTTCCGAGAGACAGCGTGCGTTCGATCTCCCAACTGCAAACTTCGGATTCAATCGAACTGTCCGTCAACACGAACAATACGATGTCGGCCTGGACTACCAGGCTGTCGAGCCGGGCGCGCCAGTCCTCTCCCGGCGCAATGTCCAATCGGTCGACATATGTGTCAAAATCCTCCCCACCCAGGGCGGCGAGGAGAGCATCAACAAACGACCGGTCCTTGCGGCTATACGAGATGAAGACGCGGGGGCGAAGCTTGTCCGGCTGATTGTTGTGTGTTTTCATTGTCCCCTGGGAACAAGAGGGCTGCTACCCTGAGGATACAGCTCCTTGTCGATCACTGAGCGCCGCGCCGCCGTTTCGCTCAAAGCTGTACCTCCTCATCGAGGATTAGTGAACCCCGCAGGCTAGCCGCCCTAGCAAGGACACAGGGCCGATCGACGGCCGGCTTCAGAATGCCCTGATGGCACGGCAGCTACCAATCGCCTGCTTCCACGAAGGTCTCGCCAATGACGTGCCCAAATTGACGCCCAAGAACCAGTTAAGCAAGATGCCCGAGGAATTCCAAGATCTTCAGTCCGGGCTGGTTCAAACGCCCACCGATACGTGTAAGCCGATAAACATGACGACCGAGTTCATCCCTGAAACAGACGAATTAATTGCCAGCCTGCTCATACCAATCGAATATGATGCGGACGAAGAAGATGATCCGCTGGCTGATTACGATGATGGCAGGGAAGCTGCTTTGGACCAGCTGAGGCCCGGAGCCATCGAGCTGGGATCTTTTGAAAACGATGTTGATCACAGCCCGGGGCTTTCATGGCATACGAACCTGTCCGTTTTCGTGGTCCCTGTCCCTGACGTTGAGGGTGGGTTTGCGCTGCTGGTCCTGGACTGGGACGACAACTGGGGACGTTGGGAGTGGCGCTGTGAAGCGGCTTTGAGCGGCGCCGGCTCCAGGGACGCGGCGACCACGGAGCTGCTGCAGGAGTACAAAGCAAATTATGCGGGCATTGCGAGTGCAGCATTCCTGGAATTTCTGGACTCGCTTTCCTGAACGCAGGAAGGAGCTCAGGGTAAAACGCGCCTGCAACGCCAGATGCTTGTTACTTCAAATCTCAATCACGGGAGATTCCTGCAGCGCCGCAAGGCAGTTCAGTCCTGGCCTGTGCGGGGCGACTGCGCGTGCAATCCTGATATCACCTCCAGTTCGACCGGGAACACCTCATGAGCGATCTCGAGGGCGCCGAAGACCTGCGCGTCGGTCACTTTCTCCGGCGAACCCATTGCCCGCACGGCGCGCGACAGCGCTGCCGGGAAGGCGTCCAGTCGCGGCCTCGCTCTGGCCAGCGTCATCGAGGCCTCAGGACCAAGGACCTGCCTTACCCTCAGGTATAGATCGTCGATCTGTTTTTGGTCATAAGTCATGGTTGTTCTCCTTTTCATATCCACGATAATCAGCACCCTACGGCCCGGCTTGCAGCCGGCGGGGTCGTCTTCTGAAACATCCGCCGTCGACGGATGAACTCCCCCGGGGTCCGGTCCAGTCCGTCGGCCCCGGCCAGCCTGAAGACGAAAGCCCTCTTCCATCGAGCCTGCACCGCATTCCGCTGCCGGCGCTGCGCGAGCCCGGCGATCCTGCCGCCCGGCCGCACAGGCCTGTTCGCCTGAGTCGCGCATCCGGAAATGCCCCGCTTCCAGGCAATCCCTTGTCACTCAAGGCTCTCGCGAACCTCGCGCACATGCTTGCACTGGCCCCGGAACTCAAATCCCCGGCAGGTGCATTCGAGGTGACCGGCCCGGCCAAAGGTAACCCGGTAGACCTCGGAGGGATCGCGCTCGCTCGTGAACTCCCACGAGCCTGCCGCCTCGAGCGGTGTCGTATCGGGATTTGCCGGCGGCCGGAGGACCGGCAGGCGGTCGATCTGCCTTTGCGTGTCGGCGCCCTGCGAGCGTGCGAGGCGGACTTCCTCGATCATGGCCGGCGCGAGCCGGCGCAGGTCCGCCTCCAGGTCTGACAGGAGGGACGCAGACGGCGCCTCCTCCGCCTCGACGGCTGTTATCAGCCGGATCTTGGTCTCGAGAAGACGCGCGATATAGGCGTCCAGGGATCCGTCGGCAAAACAATACTCCACCGTCACCTGACGGGTCTGGCCAAGCCGGTAGCAGCGGTCCTCGGCCTGGGCGTGATTGGCCGGCGTCCAGTCGAGGTCCTGGAAGATCACATGCGTGCCCGCGGTGAGCGTAATCCCCACACCGCCGGCGATGATGTTGCAGATTGCGGCACGGATGGCGGGATTATCCTGGAACTGATCGACCGCCTGCATGCGCGCTTCAGCCGACTGTCCGCCCGTGATGGTGACTGCTGCCTCGCCCAGGGCAGCGGCGTGCCGGACCAGGCCGTCATTGAAGGCCGTGAAGACGACGACCTTGTCCCCGGCCGCGATGACATCGCGGATGCGCTCAGCCACTGCCTTGTGCTTGGCCTTGTGCAGGGCAACGCGCACCCTGGTCAGCCGGCCGAGGAATTCCTTATCGTTGGGGGCTTCGGGGTCGGTTGCCTGGTACCAGGCGAGGAAGCTTTCGACGGCGTTCAGGGCGGCGGGCGAGCCGGAGACGTCGACGGGGACCCAGGTCCTGACCTTTGGCGGCAGGCTCAGGACCTCGTCCTTCTTTCGCCGGAGCATCACCTCTTTCATCAGGAGGTTCAGTTCGGCGATGTTTGAGGCGCCGGTGGTCACCCAGCCATAATCGTTGCGATAGGCGTCGCAATACCGCTTCGCGAAGGACAGGAAGCTGCGCGCGGCAGGGTGCCCGACGCAGCGCAGGAGGTTGAACAGGTCACGCGGCCGGTTGGTCATGGGTGTGCCGGTGAGCAGGAACACGTATTCCGGTCCGATGACCGGCGCGCGGGCCTGGTCCTGGACGCCGAGGAGTTTGAGGCAGTGACTGGTCCTGGCGCTGGCATTGCGGATGAAGTGTGCCTCGTCCAGGATCACCCCTGTCCAGGCGACCCCGTGCAGGCGCGCGGCCTGTTTTGCGAGCAGGTCGTAGTTGACGATGACCCAGCGCGGGTTGTCGACCGGCGCGCGGTCGTACCCGATCACCTCGATGCGCGCTGCGGGGTCCACCATGAGGATTTCCCGGCGCCAGTTGAGCTTCAGGGAGGCCGGGCAGACAATCAGGATGACGCCGTCCGGTGCGGCTATGTCGAGGGCGACGATGGCCTGGCGGGTTTTGCCAAGTCCCATATCGTCGCCGAGCAGGGCGCGTTTCCTCGACATCAGGAACACCACCCCGTCAGCCTGGTGCGGATAGAGCAGTCCCGGCGGCAGGGCGGAGAGGCGCGCGGCATGCGGGATCAGTCTGTGTACGATGGATTCCTGACCGGCCGGGGCAGCCGGGTCGCCGCCCGGCGGGGTGTTGTTCTGGGTCATTGCGTTCTCCTCTTTAGCAGGTTTTTTCCAATTGGCCGGGGCCTGCAATTTGGTTGAAATCCCCCGTAGGCATAAGCCTGTTCAGGTCCCGCGAAGCGCGTCCCCTGCCCCGGCCTGCGCCCGGGCGCGGGCAATGCCCTCCCAGGGCAGGCCGAGATCATCGCGCCCGAAGCAGCCATAGGCCGCCGTCGGATAATAGATGGGCCTTTCCAGATCGAGATGGTCGATGATCCCGCGCGGGCTGAGATCGAACTCGTCCTGCAGCGCGGCGGCGATCTCAGGTCCAGGCGCCAGGGCGTCGTCGTCGACACATACAAGGAAACTGACCGGCTCAGGGACGCCGATCGCGTAAGCGATCTGGACCAGCGCGCGGCGCGCAAGTCCGCGGGCAACCACCTGCTTTGCGAGGTAGCGGGCCATACAGGCGCCCGAGCGGTCGACCTTGGAGGGATCCTTGCCGGAGAAGGCCCCTCCTCCGTGCGGCGCGGCGCCGCCATAGGTGTCGACAATGATCTTCCGGCCGGTCAGGCCGGTATCGCCCTTGGGCCCGCCGGTGACAAAGCGGCCTGTGGGATTGATCAGTTCACGGTATCCGGGCGCGCGAAGGGCGGCCGGGATGACCGCGTCGATAATCTCGCGGCTGACAGCGGCGCGCAGGGTTGCGTCTGCCACGGCCGCGTCATGCTGGGTGGAGAGCACGACCGTCTCGACCGCGACAGGACGCCCGTCCTCATACCGGAACGTCACCTGCGCCTTGGCGTCGGGGCCGAGCCATGGCAGGGCGCCGGACCGGCGCAGCCCTGCCTGGCGCTGCATCAGGCGGTGCGCATGGATGATCGGCGCCGGCATGAGCTCCGGGGTTTCATCGCAGGCATATCCGAACATCAGCCCCTGGTCGCCTGCGCCGGTGACGCCGTCCTCGCGGTCGACGCCGCGGTTTATGTCGGCGGACTGCCGGTTGAACCGGACCTGGATTTCGCAGCGCTCCGGGTCGATGCCGGTGGCTGCATCGCGGTAGCCAGCGTCGCGCAGGACCCTGCGGATGATGCCAGGCGTGCGGGCACGGACATCTTCAAAATCTGACTCCCGGCGGGTTTTGAACTCCCCGGCTGCGATCACATAGCCGTCGCCAAGGAGGGTTTCACAGGCGACGCGCGCCTGCGGGTCGAGCTTCAGGAATTCATCAAGGACGGCGTCGCTGATACGGTCGGCGAGCTTGTCGGGATGCCCCTCAGAGACTGATTCCGAGGAGAAGAGACCGTTACGAATGAACATGGTTTTTTCTTTTCTTTCTGTGCAGCCGGCACCTGCATGCGCCGCCGGAAAATGCAGGGAGCTGGACCACCGGTCCGGCTGGTCACCTGAGGATAAGGAGCTGAGGCACACCGTCCGGTCCGGCCCGGACCACGGCGTCCTGCCGAAACTGCCGGCCGAGGCGGGCGCTCTCTTCCTGGTCGATACCGAGGGCGAGGAAGCTCTTCTCCGCCGGCCAGCCGGCATTGTCTTCGGTACCGCGGCCCTCGCCCTCGAAGAGGACGTCTGTCAGCACACTGAGCGCGTTTCTAAGGGCGTCGTGCGCCGCCTCGTTCAGCATGTCAGCCTGCAGCGCGCCTTCCGGGTTGAAGGCCGTGATGAAGAGGGCGCTGCTCTTGCCGGTCTCTGCATAGAGCGCCTGCAGCTCCGGCGAGACCTGCCCGATCCTCAGGACAAAATGGCCTGACCGTACACGGACGACATAGTCGGTGTCCTGATAGGCGGCGATTTTAGCGGGGTCGATTCCAGACATAAAACTACTCCTTCGCAACTGCGAGGAGGGCTGGACACTCGAGCGACCCGTTTCGTTGCCGACCTGGCCGCATCCCCTTTCGGGAACCACCTTGCCCGGGAAGGCAGGTTGGCGAGGGCCTGAGCCCAACTCCTGATGCTGACCGATAACTGGGATCGCCTGGCAGGGTTGTCAAGACCGGTTTTATCGCGGCGCGAGGACCCCGGGCCATGAAGGCGGACAACCTCGCCCTACCCGGCAGGAGGGGTGGGGGTCGCAAGCCGTCAGGATAAACCTCCGGTTAGCCGAACGCGCAGGCGAAGGCCTCGGATGCATGATCAATGGCTATGCCGGGCCCGGCACTGGCCCGCCGCAGTGGACAATTCCATGTCAGTACATGTCTCCACGATCAGTCCTGTCCCCGCGGCGCGAAATCCTGCTCATCGCTTCAGTGAAGTCCCGGGCCTGCTGATTGTAACGGCGCATTTTCCTGGCATGGCGAGCCTGCTCAAGGTTTCTACGCCAGTCCCTGGCAATGAATTTCAGCGGTTTCCACGCGATCTGGAAAAGGGGCCAGGCCAGGGCCAGGCCGATGTAGGGAACGGGGCTTCTCAGGAACTGGCCGACCCATTCATAAAAATCCCCGGGAACGATCAGGACGATATGTTCGTATGCAAACACAAGACCGAACAGGAACCCTGCAACCAGAAGACCAATGGCCCATCCACGGAGGAGGAAGAGGATAACAACCGCCACCAGGGCAGCGGCCCTGACCAGCGGCGAAGGGGCACCGCTCCCGCGCCGGGGCTTGCGCGCTGCGCGGGTCATGGCCGCTGCCTCATATGATTGTCCTGGTCATCAGGAACCCGGGGTCGCCGTTCACCGACCGGGTTGCGACATCTCCTGGCTTTCACCGGAGTTTTCAATGGCGCGGACACGCCGCACCCGCAGATCTTACTCGCTTTACCCATGCGACGCATGCCCCCGTTCTGATCTCCGCAAAAACAGATAGCTCACCCGAATGACATTTATTGTCCCTGCTCAGAGTTATGTGCCCGCAATATCGCAAAGGGAGCCCGCAATGACGATCGAGATTACTCCACCTGAGCAGAAGACATCTTCACAGAAAGAGCTTGCCCGCCTGCGCGTTGCAGAAGGGATTCGCACCCTCCTGGCAGGTGACAGCCCCGCATCCCTTCTGGCTCTGGCTGCGATGGCTCCGATCTCAGTTTCGAAATACTCCTGGATGAGTCGCCAGGTGTGCGGACGCCTGGCCTCAACGGCACAATCCTGTTTTGGCCAGCACACCGTGATCCTCTGCCTGGTCGAGTGTTCTCTCCGCCAGATTATCTTCGCCTGTCTCAGCGAAATATCGCGTAACCCTGAGGCATTCAGTGCCGAGGACCGCGCCCGGTTCGCAGCAGATGCCCTGACGCTGCCGCCGAAGGCGCTGCTGGCCTCAGTTTTCCGGAAAGAGCCGCCGGCAGGTCTGGTAGGGGTGATCGGCGCGCTTGGAGAGGCGCCCCGCCAGGCTGAGGTCTATCAGGCGCTCTGGTCGATCCTCGATCAGCAGCGGCACCTCGCCCCTTCGCTCGCCCACTCCGCGCGTGGGCTATCCGATGAGGAAATTCAGATCCTTTCAAAACTCCCTGCCCATAACGAGGCCATATCGATCGCAAAGACTTTTGGCAGCCTTCATCATTTTGAGAGCTTCTTTGATCTGTACGAGTACATCAATAAGTGCCCGCCAAACGGCTCCGATCTGGACCTGATTGCCCGCGGCGCCAACCCGTTCGCAATGTTGCGCAAAGCCTATCATCTCCTGCCCTTCCCTGATCCGCCGTCCCTTCCCGGGCTCGAGGAGACGCTTGAGTTTCTGCCGAACGGCCGCGCCGTTGCGGAAGCGGCCATCCGCCTCGAGAACTGCGCCCGGAACTGGATCGGTGAGGCGCTGAGCGGGCAGGTCCTGTTCTACCTGCTCAAAGGCGATGCTCCGGCCATGCTGAGCCTCGAGCGCGGTCCCTTTGGCCTGCGCCTGAAGGAGATGAAGTCGGAAAAAAATCGCCCTGTCGACTATGACATCGCGAGCAAGCTTGAGGCCGATCTTCGCCGCTGCGGCGTCCGGATCGGACTCAGTGTGGAGCAGCATTTCTCGATGATGGACGACGATGAGGAGGAAGGCGAGATGCTGGAGCTGGCCTGACCATCACAGCGCCAGTCAGCATCAGGCATACTGATCTGGACAGTGGCCTCCCATGGCGATGCGACCAGCCGGGGTGTCACACCGGGCTCAGGCATAATGCGCGGCCATACCCCGTGCCCACGCGACGACGCCGTCCTGGCCCTCAAGAACCTGCTGGTGTAGCGCGATGGCGCCATGCACGACCTTGCGCGGAAGACCAACCGGTGGCCCACCTTCCTGCTGGTGGCGGACAACACCAGTGTCTGGCCGGGATACCGGCCTGTTGAGGCCAGCGAGACGAAGCCGGTTCACATCCGCGCGGGCTCTACCTGCAGGAGACCGCCAGGAAGGGAAAAAAGGCGGGCACGCTTACATCCGCATGGTCAGGGGAAAGCCCCAAGGATCAGCTCAAGCGCTCCGACAAGGTCGAGCGACGCATTGGGCCCGGCCGGGTGGAGCCAGGGAGGACGCACTTGATAGTTCTGCCTGAATTGAAGCACCTGCCCTGGTGGCCAGGAAACGCCGAACCAGTCTTGATCCTTCCTGCCGTTCCCGTCGCCCATCGGCTTGTAATAGGGCCATTCATCGACATTTCTTACGGGGGAGACCCCACCATAATGCTGCAACAGACTGCCATCCCTGACCGAGAACCCGTAAAGCTGTGACGGGGCAAGAAAGTGCGTCCCGTTGATGGCTTGCACGAACGGGCGATAGCCCGCCCTGTTCAAGGGGCGCATATTAATCCTGAGAGCTGGTTGCGTCTTCGAGAAGCGAAGATCGAACCTGTAGGACCGATCCGGGTGCTGATAGCTGATCATGCAATCCCCGGCCCCTGAGACGTTGAGATGCGAACAGAAGCTGGCCTGCACCGCAAGGCGTCCCTCTGGTACTTTTTGCAGCGGTACCAGCCCGAGCGGCGCAAGGGCCGTGTCGAGACCAGGAACAACATTTGCCGCGACCAAAGTTAGCAGGGCAGGCTCAAGGGAATTTTTGATCTCAGCAGCATTCGGGTCATCAACGAAGGCATCCAGCAGCTGTGACCAGCTCCAGACATGCTGCAGCCTGGAAGCGTCAAACACAAAAGGACGGCTGATCCCGGCAAACGCGCCTGTCCTCCAGTTACCACTGGTTTCATTTTCGAGATTATGCGCTCCGAAGGCCTGAGCGATCAGAAACTGTTCAGTGAAAAACTTGAGCTCGGGGGCCCCGTTGCCCGAGAACGCGTACAGTTTGCGGACAAGGCCCCGCTTGACAGCGTGCTCTCTCTCTTTTCCCTTCGGGCAGGGGTTATTGCGGAACCAGGCACGAATGCGCTCATGCCTCGGGGCATTACCGTTCCTGTAAAGGGCGTCTATCACATGCTGCGTCCAACGGCCGCCATAAAGACCGTCGTTCCTGCTTTCACTTCCGACACCTATGTAGAAAAGGTCACTCCAGTTTCCCGCCGATCCCGGGGGGACATCCGGATCACGATAGACATAAACATAGGTCGCGCCTGCGCCAAATTGCCCGGGAGCTGCAGCAGGATGCTGGCGTCCCCCCAGATCCGTCTTGACCTGCCTGACATGCTCAACAAGCCTTCTGACGATGCTCTCGTCGGGCCCGGTGCACATAAAAACGATTTTCTGAGGGGTTGTGCACATGCCCTGCCAGTTGTCTCTGAACTCCGATGCCGGAGCCGCAAAGACGACCGGCCCACCGCCAGATTCAAAAACCATTCCGAAGTAACGTGGTGAGATTTGCTTCTCTGCCACTTATGCTCTCTCTGCCCGTTTTGCCATTGTGCGTTTAACCCTATGAACTTCTGCCTTTTACAGATCTACCGCCAGCCGCTTCATCATCCGCACCTCTGCTAATCCAACGGCGTGAAAACGGATGCGTATCGGTGTTTCGGACAGCGCGCGTCCGTCTCTGAAGTAACGCTATCAATAACGCTGAGGCGTCTTATGCTGCGACCAGGCCGAGGAGAAGGTCGTCGATGCCGAGGACGTCCTTTATCTCAGACAGCGATACCGAAAGCTCTTCACCGTTCGTACGCAGGGAAACAATCATACCTTGATCCGTATACTGTATTACTTTAATACCCGCGACAATGCTATTACCCGCCATGACCAGACGAACGCTGCTGCGTGTCGCTGCGGCAAGACGCAGGCGGTCCAGGATCGCCCCGCGCATCGGCAGATCCTGCGGCTGGCACCCGCGAAGGGCAGGCGGGGGCGCACAGGCCTCAGCCTCAAGGAGATTATTCACCTGCGTCTCTACCAGGAGACGCGTCGCGCGCGGCAGACGGCTCAGAAGACACTCGACGTGCACAGTGAGCCGGTCGGCCAAGTGCTCATCGCCATCGCGCTGCGCCAGACGGGCTGCAGAGTGCAGAGCATGCAGGGTCAGTATATCCTGGCTGCTCGCCGAGCTGCAGAGCGGAGACCGCGGACGGAGACGAAGGCGCAGCTCGCGACCCTCGCCGTAAGACCGCTCAATGCTGAGACCAGGACAGATCTCTTCAATACGTTCAAAATAGCGACCGATCGTCCGTGCGGACAGCTCCAGCGCAGACGCCGCCTCAGCGTAAGTCCGCCCGTGGCGGCACTCAAAATAGCGAATGAACGCGATATACTTCTTCATGATGGGACATCTCCAGGAATAGACATCTTCGAGGTTTGGCCCTCGTCGATGAAATTAATAGATTCCGAAGATTTGAGATGTCAGAGCCTAGCGCTGGCTGATTGATGAGGTAAATAAGCATAATTGCCTCCTGAACAGCCGGTCGAATAGTTTACCAGGCCCGCCAGACCTAAGGACTGCCCCCAAGTTTTGCAAGAGGCGCCCGTAGTTCCCCGAGTCAGAGTGACAGTTTTTGTCCGGCTAACAGCCTCGCCACTCTTCACCCGGGGAGCGCACAACAAAACCTGGATGGACAGCATCAGCATCTTTCGCGTGGCCGGCGCCGCGAGTACTGTGATCGATGCGTGGCCCGCATCGGCTCTTTGAGGCAGCGCCGTCAGCGGCGTGCTGCTGGACGCGCCGCGAGCGAGCAGGAGGTCGATGGGGACTATAACGTCCGTACAATGCACGCCCCCTACACTGCGGAGCGTGGACGGGGCACAGCGACTGTCCCTTACCGCTTGAGCGCGCTCTTTCCAGCCAGGTCGGCCAGGGCTGGACTTCAATCTGGAGCTAGATAGGCGCGGTTGCGGGCGGGCTTATACGCGCCGTCGGGGCGCGCATCCAGGCTGCCATGCCTGCAGGATTTCCAAGAAGCTCAATCATCATGAGGGCCGGCGCCAGGCAAGGACAGAATCTGTCGCTCGGATATGTTTTAGGGAAGTTCGCCAGCGACCCCTCAGATCTGAGCCTTCTTATCATGTCAGTCATACTCTCAACCGCCGCCCCCGAAAGCGCCCCTGATACTGACCAGGCCGTTCCCTGCAGCGTGGTCAGCCTCCCGGTAGAGTTCCGATCGCGCGTCTGGCGGGGACTGGATCACTTCGCGATCCCTCTTCGCAGACGGCTCTGCCCCGAGCTGTTTCTTGCTGCGCACCGCTCGCACCGGCCTGAAGATTGCCTGCTGCGACAGGCCCTGTTCCTCGCGGTGAGCCTGGAGCAGGACGGGTCACGTCAGGCTTCCTGCAGGCTGCCTGGCCTCAAGCCCGGCAGTATCGACGGGATAATCCGCGCTATGTCGCTCCCGCCTGCCCTGACCGACATCCTCGCAAGGCTTGGCCCTGCGCCCCTCGAAAGTGATGACTACCTGACCCTGGCGCTCTGGTCGGGAATAACCGGAGCCAGCCGGGACGGCCGGCGCATGCGCCGTATGCTTGAGTTCAAGATAATCACAACCGAGACGATCGCAGTGGTCGCAACTGCCCCGGATGACTGGATCAGTTTGCTTGCGGGCCGTTCGGTCAGCGAGATCAGACTCTTCAGTGAAGCGCTCCCTCAACTGCTTGCCTCCTTTCCGTCCGGGTCGCATGCGGTCAGCGTCATCAGCCAGTGCCTGCGCGATGCGGACAAAGATGAGCCGATTGCAGAGACCGTCAGGCAGATGATCTCAGGGCGGCGCTGCAAGGGCGCCTTCCGGGCCGCACCGTCCTTCTCGGATCCACGCTTCAGCGTGATCACGCACCCGGCCACGATCAGCTACCCTGACCTGAGCGAAACCCTGCTTGAGCGCATCCTCTTCGAACAGGTGTTCCTGGTAGGCTACAGCGAAACGGACCCTGCGAACGTCACGGCCTTTCTGCTCCTTGAGCCACTTTATGCAGGGAACAAGCCGGCCGGGTTCGTACTTCATCACACAGTGTTTTCTGGCGGAGGAGCAGCGGACGAAACCATTGCGGCCAGGCTGCGCGAGGACATCGTGAAGGGGGCTGAGGTCCCGGTCCTGCTCACCGGCGCCTCGCGGCCGACGGCTCTTGAAACCCTGCTGACCAACCGCCGCGAGGGACTGTCCTGATGCCCGCCACACCCGGCCCCGTGCTTCCCGAATGGGCTATTCCGTGGATCTGCTCGGTAGCAGAGCACGCCCCGGCCCTGCTCGCAGAACTCTATGCGACGCGATGCTCGCTTGTGAGGCATGTGCTGTGCCTGAACGCGAGCTTTGACAGGCAGCCGGACTGGCCGGCGCTCGCCCGCGCGATTGGTAAGGATGCAAGCGACCCGCGGGTTCCGGGCCTTGTCGCGATGCGCCTCCTGAAGATGCCGGTAAAGGCCCTCATCGAGGATGCAGGCCCGTTCCTTCAGCTCACCCCCTTTATCGCCTCGGTGCTCCGCAAGACGACCGAGTATCTCCACGCAACTGAATACAGGCTGCTGGCCGGGCTGGAACAGCTTCCCGCCAGCGCGCCGCGGATCCGGGCCCTGATCAAGTCACCCCCCCTGACGCGCCGCCGGGTGGCGATCGCGCTTGAGGTCGATGTGGCATTTGTTCATCCCGCCATCATTGCGAAGCTCGAGGGTACTGATACGGGAAGGTTCAACAGAATGGTCCGCGAGATCCGCCAGACCTGCGCGCCGGGCGCAGAGGAGGCGCTTTTCCAGGCCCTGCTGGCCCGCAGCCCCGGTTCTGATGCCCGTGTGGACACGATCCTCAGAGAGGTTGTCAGCCAGCACTACAAAATCAGGGCCCCGGAAATCCGGCCAGGTTCCGCACTCCTGGTCCTCGATAACATCACCGCGCTGAGGTCTGCCGGCATCAGGCTCAGGAACTGTTTGGGCTCCTTCATATCCAGGAGGATTCTCGCCGGGGAGCGCCTCGCCGTCGTCCTGTGCACGAGGACTGACATGGTCGCCTTGCTTCGGCCAGTCTCCTGCGGAGCACGCCGCGCCTGGCTGGTCAAAGAAGTCGGCGCCCGCGCAAACCGGACCATAGACCGTCACGAACGGGCCAGGTTCATCAGCTACATCAATACACAGCTCGACGAACAGGTCTGGACACTGACGGACGACTACCAGAGGGACCCCAACCCGTACGATGAGCAGCACACGGACCTGGAGGCCCTGTTCGGGAGCGCCCCCGATGAATTTTAGAGGAAAGCGACGATTGAGGCGGGGAGGAAGGCGTTAACCGGCCTCCTGAGCGACGGCGCAGGCATGCGCCCGAACTCCGGAACGCGATGGTTTCAGGGCGCCGGAGCCGGATCGCTCAACACAGGATCACAGGCTGGATCGAACCCGCTTCAAAGGATCACGAAAGACCATTTTGACCTGAATAAAAGATTGGCTTCAACATAAGGAGAGATGAAGATGTCCTGGCATAACAGACCCACGAAGCGCTGGCAGTCTTATGTGTACCCGGAAGGCGAGGAGAGCACCCGCGAGCGCAACGCGGTGGTCTACCGCTTCGATGCCCATGACTATTTCGACGCTCAGAGACACCTGAATGCCCTCTATGGTAACCGGTGGGGCTGGCTTACGGAAGACGCTTAAGCCTGACGGGAAAAAAGGAGAAGTTTATGCCAGACCTGGTAATCGCCTGCCCTGTATCTCTGAGAGACGTTTATTGTGTACCAGCGGATGATACCGTCTGGGATACATTGAATTATCTTCAATTGGGGAGTCAGGGTCAGACACCGCATCGCCCACGGGCGACGTTCGCCTCGCACACGAACGCACTCGACCCAATACCACAGGTTCCGAATTTCGACACCCGTTTCGGGGTCTACATGCTGGCCGTATGTCATCCGCACAAAGCGTTTTATGTCGGCATTGCTGCTGCCGACGGACAGGCACCAGAAGGCATCGGGAGCCGGGTCCGGAAGCACCGTGTCAAACTGACTGCCTCGCACGTGGGCCCAACCCGCGACTGCGGCTCCCCCACGGGCACAGGCGGCGTCCATCACCCCGGGCGCTGGCGCCAGTTTGCGCTTGCGCGCTATCAGTTCCATCTCAGTCCACTCGCAGATGATCTCTGTGATGACGTGCGCATGGTGGTCGGAACCGCAGGCGGGAATGCGGGGGAAACACTTGAAGAATATGAGGCTGCCATACTGCACAACGAGGGCGGGATCCGGAGCCGTCTCTTCGACATTCTCTGGCCGGGCGAAGATAACAGTAACGTCTTTATCCTGAACACCATTCGGGGGCGTGCGCCTGACGAATTACCCGGCGCGATAATCCTGCCAGCGGATTGCCCGGAACTTGGCGCAGCAATCAGATATACGGAGGTTTGAGATGAACGTGAAAATGCGGGTTTCGGCAGCAGGGGCGCTGAAGATAAAGCATCGGCTCCGCCCTGATGAGACCGAGTTGGACCATGAAACCGGGGGATTTATCTTTAACAAGAGAGTTACAATCGAGGCCAATAGCGATCGCCTCGGGAAATATTCTAAATCCTTGCTTTATTATGGGAGCGATATCGAAATTCTGGAGCCGGCAGAACTCAGAAATATGATGCGTAAACATCTAGAAGATGCACACGAACTATATGAATGCGACAGCAGCCCTTCGATAGAGCCGATCATCAGGGATGATTCATTTGCTCGTGATGACGAGTACGACGCACTGATTTCAGGCCATCAAGAGCGGTCCAGTGATGCTTTTGTCAAAAACCTGCTTGCGGCCCGCCTGGATTTGGCCGAAGCGCCTGCATATACATATCAGGGCGCTTTATGGGCATTCCCAGACGCGGACTTGTTCTGGAAAGACGCGCTATGCACGAATGGAACGGTAAAACGAGTGAGTGGGTACGAGAAATTCGGATATTTCGAAATATTGCACTATGAAGGGGAAATCGCTCATTACGCAGATGAATATTTTTACCTTGCACGATATGATGAAGTGAAGCTGGAGGGGCCCTTGCATATTGTCGAAAAAATACGAAGCAGAATCCTGGAGTTGAAATCAATCTACTCACTTGAGTAAAGAATTTTGTTACCGGACGCACGCAGGCCCTTAGAGCCCAACTGGAAATCAAGGCGAGTGATTTCAGCGCCTTGATATTCTGTGTGCTTACGAAGCTACGGAGAGGGTTGATGGTGTATTCCAAAAGGCGATGTCTCCGTCATGCCGGGGATGGGGCGCGACCCGTTTGGCCCGCGCCTGAAGGAGATAAAATCGCGGGGAAACGGACCTGTCGACTTTGCCTTTGCGCAGGCGCTCGGGATAGAGCTTAGCCGCTGCGGCGTAAGGATCGGTCTCAGTGCCCGGGATCATCTGTCGATACCCGAACCAGACGATAGCCAGCCTGAAAACGAGATGCCGGCGATGCCCTGCTCACCATAGCATCAGGCCGGCCCGGCCGGCCGCCGCAGTCCGTCACGCCTCCGGACTGAAGCGGTACGGAGGTCACTGCATTTTGCCCTTATACCTGGTGTAGTGCGCGGCCATGCCCCGTGCCCAGGCGACCATGCCATCCTCGCCCTCAAGAACCTGCGGCGGTCCGACGACTTTGATGTAGGGTCCGAAGCTGGCGAGGAAGGCCGTCAGAGTGTACCAGCGACGTGTTGTGGCCGTGACCCGGAACCACCCGTCCTGTTCAGGGCCCGTGATTGCCTGGTCCGGGCTGAGAGGCCGCTCCTGAAAATGCCAGACCGAACCCGGCGCGACCTTCAGGACCAGGCTGATAGCCTGGTTGTCAGTGTCCTGAGGATGGTTCATCTGGCCCGTTTCCTGCAGCCAGGCGTCGAGGTCGAAACGCGCCGGAGGCACGAAGACCCCTGAGGTTACACTCACACTGATCATTCTGTGCAGCGGCAGAGTGCGTATGGGCCGGCCCGAAGTCCCGCAGCAGACCAGGTAGACCGAGCCGTCCTTCATGACGAGACCGAGCGGACCAAGTTTTTTCGTTGATTCCTCGCCTTTTGAGGACCGGTACCTCAGGCTGAGCATCTTGCTGTGTGTAATCCCGTAGACCACCTCCCGCAGGATATCCGGATCGATCTGTGCCGGCAGCCGATCAAAGCCGTCTGGCACCACGCGGACACGGCTGGCGAGCATTCTGGTACGCCGATCCCCTCTTCCGGCGTCAAGCCGGCGTTGCGCAAGCCGCTCCACACCGCTGAGGCCGGTAGAGGATGACTCAGCAAAAGCGGGGTTAACGGCTCGCCTGCCGAGAAGAACCTGAAGGGCGACAGCATCAGACATAAAGGCCTGCGCCACGACTTCCATATCAATGTAAAACCGGTCGGGCGCTGGTGGCACGCCATGGACCTTCACGACAATGGAGCCGATATCATCGCTTTCAGGATCATCAGGATCATCCCCCGGATCAGGATTCCGGCAGAGCTCCTGAATGCTGCGATAGACCTGCTTGAGTTTCGCCTCCTTAGACCCTGCAGTTTTCTCCCATTTTTCAGCGATTTGCTGGACCGTCATGGCCTCAGCTTCTGACTTAGGAAGGACGGCGAGGACCTCTCGGAACGTCTCAAGCTTCATGGTTGCTCCCCCCGGATAAAACGGACCCGACTGACTGGGACATATATTGTCCCAGGGTCTCTGTACAAGGACCTTACAACACGAGCTGAGGCCCTTGAAATGATCTCCACCCTGCGTGACGTCGCCCTGAGCCTGGTGAAGGCGGACCCCCGCTGGTCCGGCCACACCCCGGGCGATCTTGAAAATTATGTACTCGCGACGGGGTATGATGATGCGCCCCGGCCTCATATTTCGACGTCGGACCTGATCTATGTCTACGCGGCAAACCTCCGAAATTCCGGCGGGGCCGGCGTCAACCTGCTGCGGCAGGGCGACATGTTCCGCGGCGCCCTGCAAGGCTCTGTCGTCGACAACCAGGTTAAGCCGCCGCAGCCCGAAGTGCTCGCCCAGCTGTGTCTCGACTACCTCAGAGAGTCAGGCATCCGCCTCACAAAAGATGATGCGATGTATCGCCGCCAGCTGCAGGCAACAGCGGAAGGACAGCAGCCGACGACACCGCTCAGCCAGCACCTGTACAGTGTGCATGATTTCGCCTGCCTGCTCGCACGGCGTTACAGGGGTTGCGCCGAGGACTATGCCGCCAGCTTCGAAATCCCCGTCACAGCCGGATATCGCCGGACCCTGCTCAAAAGGCTCAGGGAGCTTTATCGGTTTAACGGTATCGGTATCGCAACGGGCCTCAATTTTCTGAAGGACTCACAGGTTCCGCGTTTTGCGGGATCCTCGCTCGCTGATGTAAGGCACCATCCGGTCGCATCCATTATCAAGCCGGACCGCCATGTCATGCGACTCATGCTCCTGCTGACCGGCCGTCTCGCGAGGACAGGGATCGCGCCAGATGCGCTCTGGAACATGAAGGAGACGGACGCGCTTGAGCATTACCAGCACTGTGAGCCAACCGCTGTGTGGTGCGCTCAGGACCTGTGTGGATATGCTGCGGATCTTCCCAAACCCCGCTCCGGCGTCTGGAAGGCCATTGCCGATGTCCATGCCCTCGCCGATGCGGAGGAAGTCGCGCCTCTTGAGATTGACCGGCTCCTTTATCTGATAGGCAGTGGCAAGTACGTCGGCGGAAGCGAGATCAGCACGCCGCAGGCCGGGCGCTACCGGGCTCTCTGCCAGACGGCCTGGCAGGGCACCGCGCCCTGAAAAACCGGCTGCATTGGCCCCGAAACTCGTATGCCGGACATTTCATCCCGTAATTTCGTACAGCATAAGGACGGTTCTGATGATTACACAGGAAGCCCTGCCGGAATGGCAGGAACGCCGGAGGGACGCGGGATTTTTTCCGGCGGAATCCTTCTTCATCTCCCGGCAGTCGTTTTTTCCGGATACGGAGCACTGCGCGCATCTCCGGGGCAGGACCCGAAACTTTCATCGGCAGCGCTTTTGCCAGTCACGACAATGCCTTCGCCGAAACCGTCAACGGACCCTGCAAGGCAGGCGTTATCCAGCCAGGATCCTCCGGGTGCCGCCGCGCTCCGACGGGCTCCCCGGGGCGAGGAAGCGGCATGAATGGCGGACTTACCCACCCGCCGGCCAATGACCAGGCTGAGCGTTCGCTCACAATCAAACAAGGACAGCAACAAGGAGAATACACATGGGCATGTTCGATAATGCACCCACTACCCGTTACAAATGCACCCTGTACCCGGTGGACGGCCGTCATCTTTATGATCACAGCCGATCGGTCACCTACTACCTGGAAGCGCGCGACTACTGGGAGGCCAAACGCACGCTGGATGCCATGTTTGGCCCGCAGCGCTGGGACAACCTTACCGAAGCGCGGTAAGGTCACGGCAGCTGTGGAAACATCACTGCCAACCCTTCAAACGCGCACTTTGCTCTGCGGGCGCGGCGGCACGGGGAAATCCATGGAAGCCGTCGAAGTCCCCGCCTGGAATCGACCAGATGGCTCAAATCCCGCCGCCTGCCCGACCCGCCAGGAAACACCTCGCAGCGCAAGCCGGGGTCAGCGCCTTTGCATCGGCGGAGGAGCAGGCCATCGGTCTCCAGCCAGTTCGCCCCCGGGGTCAAAGGCGCAGGCCAGCCTGCCCCGCCCCTGCCACTTGCTGCCTGCAGGCACCTTACGCCGGAGCATTGACCTGCAACCCGGACATCATTGCCCAAAGGGCCGCCCTCGTGCGGTGCTCCCGCCAGGCAAAAACGCCTGGCACGAAAGTCAGGGATAGGGCGCTCTATGCCAACACAGGCCCGGCACAAGTACTTCATGATAGATTATGTCGATCATCTTAAACATCAGGGCTTGCGAGAAGGTGGCGTACACTGATGAAAAATCTCCTGTCCTCCAGGCCGGCACCTGCAACCTGTCTCGCAGGCGGCGGCTCCGAGCCCCCCGCCTGCCAGGCGCGACGTCCAACCCGCAGGTTTGCTATGAAGCCCCGGGCGATTTTCCGTCTGCCAGCCAACAGTCCTGGCAATCACGGCAAGAGCCTGAGGCTCCACAGGGAGCAGTGCCCTGGACTTCCCGGGGCGCTCATACCGGCGCGGCAGGAGTTTATGCAGACCGGATCCGGATGGCTGCTTTCAGCTGCTGAACCGGGGCGCGCGCCGCCGGTATTACTGCCGATAGCCGTGCCATACCCGCCGCCAGACCGTGAAGGAGAATGAAATGTTCAGGTGACCTCAAAAAGGATTTCTAATCATGCAAGACCTGAATCAATACTCGAGCGCGGGCAACGCAGATTCTCGCGGTGCGTCCCACAGGCTCCCGAACTTCGTTGCAGGTGACCAGGCCGATCCCCTCCTGCCACTGGAAAACCCGCTGCTGCAGCAAGCGGCCTGTTTCGGAGAGCCCGGCCTTGCTACGGTGATCCGGTTGCGTCCGCTGTCGCGCGCCGTATTCAGCTACCTGCACGCCAGCGGGCTGCTTGCCAAACCGCAGGTCCAGGATGTGCTGAAAGCGCAGGCGAGAACGGCAGACCTTGTCAGCGCCCTCCGCGTTCTTTCTCCGCAGGGTATCCTGCACGCTGTGTACGGTGGTCACGTACCCAAGGGCCTTGTGCTGGCACTCGGGCTCGTAAGCGAGACCAAGGGACTCAACCAGCACGATGCAACACGGGTGATGTCCTGGATGAGCCCGGGCTCTGAAGCTGACAAGCAACGCGGACGCCTGCTGCTCGAAGCCATTGAAACCCTGAAGAACAAGCAGGTTAACTCTGCCCAGTTCGATTACAGCATCCTGGTCGCCAATATTGACGATCTTTCGGAAGGAAGCCTCAGCCTGCTTCGCCTGCGCGAAGTCAAGACGGCTAACGAGCTGACGCAGAAAGCCGGCGGGGCGCAGGCTTTCGAATTCACGATCAATTACCTTGCACGCGTTTGCAGCTCATTCGAGCAGCTCAAGGTGCAGATCAGCCAGGACCTGCGCGCAGGAAAGCCCCTTGGCCGGGTGCTGCGCCAGATCCTGGAAGACCATGCCGACGCCCTGCCCAAGCCCCGCTTCCCCGCCGGGGCCGCCTTGCACGTGCTGGAACCCAGCCAGGCACTCCAGCTCTCGATCGACTGGCAAAACTGCATTCGCGAAACCTGGATGGACAATATGCTGGCCGGTGACATCTCGTTTGTTCGCAGCAAGGCCTGTCTGCTTGTCGCGCGGCTGAAGCAGGTGAAGGGGCAGGATGGCCAGGAGATGTGGCTGCTTGACGAGATCGCAGCGCCCGGCAACGAGCCGGTAGATCCTGTGGAGAGCCGCCCGTTCATCCTTGAACTGCAACGCGGGAATGTTGTGGTCATTCCGGAGCGGGAGCGCATCTTCGGTTTCATGAAGTCCGTCATCGGACGCTACCGCTTTCTCTAGACAGGCTCAGAAAGTCGGAGTTTCCGAAGCTTAGAGGTGGCTTGTGTAACGGGCTATTTGCACGTGATGCCGGCTCCCAAAGCCGCTTCTGCAGTCACCAGCCCACCTTCATACCGCGAACACCCTGATCACGCTCGGCAGCTCGAGCTCGCAGAAGCTCTGCTTGTAGGTCGTAGTCCGCTGAAGGGGCCCGAAATGCTGCACTTGTGCGCCCTCTTCAGCGAGCCAGCGCGCCGTCTCGAAATGCATGAGCGTTCCGATACTCAGGCCTGACATATCGTCCCGGTAACTCGTCTGCTGGCCCCGGTAGTGGCCGCCGGAGGCGCCCCCGAAACAGAAGCCGACATCATCTGACCCGTGTCGTGCAAGTATGACCCTTGCACAGTTTCGTTCGGCATAAGCCCGCAGGACCATCCTGTAGAAAGTGGAAAGCTGCAGCAGGCCCTTGCGAACTGGTCCTTTCCAGCTTTTTCGCTCCACGCCGAGCATACGCTCGTACACCTGGTCAGCCTCTGCCAGCGAGGATGGCTGCGCGCGCTCAAACACGATGCATTCGGACTGCGCTCGCAGACGGGCCCGTTTGAGATTCCTGCGGAAATTGCTGCTACGCCTCGACAACCAGCCATCAATGCCGCCAGCGAGCGACGCCGCCGCGTGCGCATCCTGGAGATGCGCCAGAGCCTCAGGGAATGCCGTGTTGATTTGCCTGGCATGGAGCCCTCTGGGGTTCAGGCCGGGAACAACAATCTCGATCCGGACTGCCTGCAAATCAGCGCGCAGCTCGCTGACCACGTCACCCAGCAATCCGAGCGCATCTGGCCCCATCAGCGGAGATCCGAAGAGCCATTCCGCTTCAAGCGGCCCCAGGCGGCAGCCGCGCGGGGTCCTGGTCAGCGCGAATGCAATCTGGCTGTCGCTCGTCTGCCTGAGGACAATCTGTGACCCGGCCCGGCGCGAACATGCGAGGGCCGCGATTTGCCAGGCTGAGCCGCCAGACTGCGGATCGGGGGCTTTCGCCTTCACCGCCAGAGCGTCCCAAAGCGCGATCTCGCTCGCCGAAAGTTCTGACGGATCTCTCAAAAGCATGTTTGCCCAGGGTTCAACGGTTTCAGCTCGTGGTGGGTGCATCAGGGTCCCGGCTCCATTATCGGAGCCGGGACCAACTCAAAGGCCGGGCAACGTTCCGGGGTGCAGGCCACCTGGCACCCTGCCCCAGCCTATCCCCTGAAGCGCCGCCAGGATCAGGTCGGCCAGCATCACGTCCTCTTGCCTCCACTCCTCCACGGGCGGGGCGAGTGAGGGGTACGGCTTTGCGGGCGGTGACGACTTCTCCGGCGTCTTGCCCTCTCTGAGATCGGCGACGTATCCCGGTCCTCGCGACCTCATCGGGGCCTACTCCGTCTTTGGTCGTGGTGGTGAGGCCGGCTCCCCGTCCGTCGTGGACTGCCTCTGCAATTCCACCTGGTAAGCGTCCTGGGCCCGGAAGCCTGCCTCGATCGACCTGTAGATCTCATCCAGCAGGTCTTGCGGCAGCCCTGGCTTCGGCGTCTCTGAGGATCCTGTCGGTTTCTCTGTCGAGGACGCGGGAGGCCTCGCTCCGAACAACACGCGCCCGCTGCCGAGCCAGTCCTGCGTCTCCTGGGGGGTCGCCATTCGGAAGGGCATAGTCTTACTCCTGCTTGTCTGGAACGGCGGTAAAAAATTTGAGGCGCGGCACAGTTGTCATGGGGATCGCAGCGCCGACTGGCAGCAATCCTGGATCCATGCCGCAGCCTCGTCAAAATCCGGGAGGGGGCTTGCGTCCGCCTCATTGAGATAAAGGCCCCTGTTGACCTCGACCATCACGGCAGCGACCCTTTTGTCTTTCCTGTACCTGCTCTGAGGCACGAGCGCGCCGGAGAAAGGATCGTTGACGCGCACCGTGCGCCCGTCCTGCGAAAACGCTGTGACAAAGGCTTCCGCGAGCGCCTCGCTCGTATGGAAGTCGTCGGCGCCGATGCAGATGTCGGGTCGCACCGTCGCAGGGTCAGCAAGCTCATACGGCAGCGCGATACAAGGGAAGCTGTGGCAGTCGATGACAAGGCATTGTCCGTACCCGTCGACTGCGGCAGCAACGGCTGCCTCCAGCGCGTCATGGTGGGGATGATACCAGGCCCGCAGGAGCGCTTCACGCTCCGCCGGCGGCGCGCGGTCCCTGAGCGGGGCGAGGTGTGAGGTCACCTCGTAGAGCACGCCCATGCCTCTTGCCGCCATCGGCTCCTGCCCGTCATCGGCGAAGCGCTCCACATCCACAACGAGACGGCTCACGGGAGCGCGGATGACGGCCGCACTCCCGGGGCGCCCGGCGAACAGGGCGTGCGTGAAGTGATCGGTCATGCGCCGGAGCTCGGCCCCGAGCTCCAGGTCCGTCAGCCGGAAGGATGACCGCACGTCTTCAGGAATGACTACGGAATTATGGGGAATGTGCAGGACAACCCAGGGAGGATAGAGTTCGGTTTTCATGGACGCCCGTCTTTGCCGGTTCCTGCATCAAGCGCCTGCAGCTCGGGCGAGACCTGGCCGATGCGCAGGACAAAATGGCCTGACCGTACACGGACGACATAGTCGGTGTCCTGACAGGCAGCGACTTCAGCGGGGTCGATTCCAGACATAAAAACACTCCTTCGCCATTGCGAGGAGGGCTGGACACTCGAGCGACCCGTTTCGTTGCCGACCTGGCCGCATCCCCTTTCGGGAACCACCTTGCCCGGGAAGGCAGGTTGGCGAGGGCCTGAGCCCAACTCTTGATGCTGATCATGAACTGGGATCGCCTGGCCGGGTTGTCAAGACCGGTTTTATGCTAGTTTTTTCACGGCACTCTTACCTGTCTTTTAAACTAAAAAGTGACAGAACGCCCTGCTCAGGATATGCACGGGTTGCCGTGTGAAGCCCAATGATCCGGCCGCTTAAAAATGGGATGATTACCCCGGCATTTCGCCGCTGCTGAACCACGTCGGTAAGCGCGATGGAGCAATCTGCGGAAGCTAGTTTTTACTCCTTGAAAGCACTGAAGAAGCCCTTTAGCGTACCTTTTTTGTTCTCTCAAGATAAGGAGTGATTTAGAACATGAATCTCAAGCAGATCCGTGTGGTAGATCTCTTCTGCGGTCCGGGCGGGCTCTCCTCGGGGTTCGAGATGGCGGGCTTTGAAGTTTCGGCCGCATTCGACTACGACAGCTCAGCCGTCGCCACTTATTCACACAATCACAAGAATGCTGCCACTTTGGCAGACTTAAGTGAGATTGATGTCGGCGAGCTGCCTGATGCCGACATCATTTTGGGAGGCCCCCCGTGCACTCAGTTCAGTAGTGCAAAATCTAACAAGACTCGCAACGTCCTGGACGGTTTGCTGTTGGTACAAGCATTCTTGCGGTATGTTTACCTCAAGAAGCCAAAGTATTGGATTATGGAGAACGTTCCCACGATCCAGAAATACCTGCCGACTTCGATACCGTTGCGGTTTATCGGTATTGATAAAGCTGGGAACATGGAAATTCCACAAAAGGCAGAGCTCATAGCTGCGGATTACGGGGTGCCGCAGAAGCGTACTCGGTATCTTATAGGAAACTTTCCACTACCAAAGAAAACACATGCGCGTTCAAAAAGAAATCGTGACCTGCTGGACAACGATGATCTTCCTGAATGGCGAACTCTCGGACAAACACTTGATGCCCTGCCGCCTCCAGATGGCGAACGAAGAAAGAGCGTTCGCGACCCGAACTACGGATTTGAACTTTCAGACACAGACCTAACCGATCATTTCTATGACGCGTCGCTAAGCGAGCATGAGGCGAGGACCCTAATGCGAGCGAAGCTCGAACACCCCTATATGGGTAAGCTGGCTTGGCCTGATCGTCTTAACGAACCCGCGCGCACAGTAGTTGCTACTCAGTTAGGGCGAGAAACGCTGATCATCGAAAGCCAACAGAGCGGGAGTAGTTACCGCAGAGCAACCGTGCGTGAGTGCGCGACACTGCAGTCTTTTCCGATTTCATATCAGTTTCTTGGGAACTCATATTCCAGTCGTTACCGGCAAGCAGGAGATGCGGTTCCCCCGCTGATGGCCTTTGCAATTGCGAAGGAGATTGCAAAGACACTGGGAGCGGACATCAGTACACCGAATGTTGCTACGAGTGTCCTAGAAAAATCTCCCCCGCTCCCAACCGTGTTAACAAACAAACGTAAGAAGCCGAATTTCAAACGAAAAGTACGATTGATGCTGCCGAGCAAAGAAGTACGCGGCTGCAGAGCAGAGCTTTTTGTAGACGGTTTCAGCGCCAACCAGGTTTTCGAAGGCGACCACGCGTTCCCAGAACCGATTTGGGGAGCACATCTGATCCTCGGAGAAGGAAAGGGCGAGACGGCAACTTTTCCAGCGACAGACGCCATGACGCGAGCGCTTCGGTCATTGCTAGCCTCGGACCCTTTTGCAGCTAAACGCCTAACTGGTTTCGAAAAAGAGTTTAAAACTCTTCTCGAGAAAATTCCGTCCGCCCGAAAAGTGTTCCTCGCCCACGTTCTTGATCAATATGAACATTCACCTGTCTGGCTCTCCGAAGCAGTAGCGAAGCTCGCCAATAAGTATTTCCCAAAGGATCGATTCCATGATCGGCTAATAGATGCCTCCGAGATATTGGATCACCCAAAGGCTCAACGGTTGCGCGTTCGTATTGTATTGGGAATGATTGTTGGTTTCAGCCTCGCCGAAAGATTCAACAATTCAAGCTTCGCGGAAAACTGTGCCTCGGGCTGAAGAACCTTTTATGAAAGGCGTTCCGTTCAAGACAATTTGCTCGGCCGTTTCCAATATCTCGTACGTCTTTCCGTCGTCACCGAGATAGGGAGCTGAGGCTGAAAATCCATCGGGCGCGAAACCGATGTCGATCGCTCTATAAATGCGCTGCTGGTGGTACCGCCTTTTTTTGAGTTCCTCAAAACTCCCGTTGCGGTTTGAAACCGGCCAAATTTTTGTAGCGCAATCAGCTTTGTTCAACGATGTTACAAAGACGCCGATGTCAATCTCATCTGCCACGGAGAGTAAGTCGAGTTTCTGAAACGCCCGGAATGAACTCGCGATATTGCCTGTCTCAAATTCCAACCCAACCCGGATGGGCTTTTTAGAGGAAACAGCAGCAAAAAGGTCTTTGTACGGAATCAAATCGTTTCTAAGATATGTCTCGCTACCTCGAACATATTTGAGGAAAATTTCCGATGCGCCCAGTCCGAAGCCCTCTGGATCATCTTCACTCATCCGATTTAGCAATGGGATGAAGGATGCTGCTGGAAGCGAAAATTCTGCATGTCCGAGTGGAGACGGCATCTCAATGTAAGCATCTATTTTCTGATCTTGTATCGTCTTCTCCTTAAACCATCCAAGTTCTTGAAGATTGTTCTGAAAATGCGTCGAAAGGAACGCGGCTGAATTAACAACCGATGGCCTCACTTTCATTTTCGGATTGATCCAATACCAGTGAGACGGATTGACGACGAACTGATTTCCCACAGTGACTATTCGGTTCAAAGCCTGAGTCACAGGTTCGATTATAGCCTTCGCAATTTCGCTGTCTATCTGAGGGTCCAAGTGTTCTATTGATACCTTCACTGGGAGCCTCGCATCCAAACGCGGATGATTTAGGGCAACATTCTTAATATACCTTCTTCACGCGTCGGTTGCTGACCCCTTCATCGACAAACGTTGAGCAGTTCTCCTAGGCCTGCGTGAAGTCCGACGCGGGGGAAAGCTCCGTATCGTCGAACATGTAAGGGGTCAGCCAGACCCTTTTGCCGGCCCCGATAACCCAGAATCCTGGAAACTGCATATCAACCTTCTCCTTCAGCATGTCTCTTCAGGCATCCGCCTTCGCAGCGCGCACCAGCTGCGCAGACGTTAGTTCGGGAACGCATTCGAGAATCATTTTCGTCGTTCTCCATTCCGACAGAAAACGCCGGGAGCATCCGGCCACAACCCGGCGGGATACTGACGCAATTCCGTTCCGGACAACACGATCGTAAGACTAAATCGAACTGAAGACGCACCCGGCCTGCTTCCCGGCAGGTTCGGGGACATAGTCAGAGCAGGCGGGTGGTTTCCCGGGCAGCTCAGGGAGCGCATTTATTTCGTTGGATCTGTCGTCAACCGCGCGCTGCGCCGGCACAGGGCCTGCCTGGCTCGCACAGGCCGGGACCAGATGCAGTGCGCCGGTCCCGTCGGGCGCCGTTTTCGATCCGCGTGCGGTTTTGCTGCCGAACCGCGATGACCTCAGTCGACACGCCGCGCCCGGTTTGCCTGCATGCGTGCAGCGAAGCAGCCCTGGGCGCAACGCCCGCGCGCCCGGCACGCCTTGCGCGAACGGCAGATAAGGCCGCAGTCCGTCAGAGTTTTCGCTGGCATAATCCTCAATGCGCTCCCGGTCACCGGCGCTGCAGATCAAGCTCACAAGCGTCGCCAGCAGGATCCCGTCCGACGAAATGTCACCGTCCCCGCTACCCGGTGACCGGGCACAGTCTGCATCTCATTCCGAAATTCGATCGTCCTCAAAGCCTCCGGAGATGGCTGCGGCCGGATCGATGTCGTTTAACGCTGCGCTGAGAATTCAGGATTCCGCCCTGGGTGAAAAAGGGCTTCACGTGCCGGACGTCCTGCCAAGGATGCGCAATGAGCCCGGAGCGCTTCGCTTTACAAAGCAGGCGACGCGCTATTTAAATGACCCCTTATGCTTCACAGAGAGCGATCATGATCCCCAACCCTGGCACGATCCTCCCCGGTCTTATGCAGCCTGCGCCGCTGCAGATCATCGACATCCTCAGGTTCGCCGCGACCGCGCATGGCAGCGTGGAAGTTGTCTCCCGCCTGGTCGAGGAGCCGATTGCGCGGTCGACGTATGCGGATGAACTGAAGCGGGTGGAGCGCGCCGCCAGCGCGCTGGTCCGCCTGGGAGCAAAGGCGGGAGACCGCATCGCCTCGCTCGCCTGGAACACCCACCGGCATTTCGAGCTCTTCTATGCCGTCACCGGTCTTGGCGCTGTGCTGAACACCGTGAACCCGCGCCTGTTCGATGAGCAGATCGTTTTCATCCTGAACCATGCCGAGCCCGAGATCCTGCTCTTCGACAAGACCTTCCTGCCGCTTGTCGAGCGCCTGGCGCCGCAGATGAAGACGGTGAAGACTTTCGTGCTGCTGACGGACGAGACGGTCCATGTGCCGGGTGAGGTCGGTGCGCTCTGCTACGAGACGCTCCTCGCGGCTGAAACCGAAGGATTTGCCTGGCCTGTGATCGACGAGAATGCCGGCGCATTCCTCTGCTACACGTCCGGCACAACAGGCGATCCCAAAGGCGTACTCTATTCCCATCGCGCCGTCGTGCTGCATGCCATGGCCTCGGGCCTGAACAGCGCGTTCGGTTTTACCGCGTTCGATGTCGTGATGCCCTGCTCATCCCTGTTCCATGCCACGGCCTGGGGCCTACCGTTTGCGGCCCCGATCAATGGCTGCAAGCTGGTGCTGCCGTGCGAGAAGATGGACGGCGCCAGCCTGCAGGAGCTGATCGTGTCGGAAGGCGTGACTTTCTCAGGCGGCGTGCCGACGATCTGGACCATGTACCTTGAACACCTGGAGCGCACCGGCCAGACCCCGGGCGGGCTGAAGCGGCTCGTCATCGGAGGCTCGGCTGTTCCGCGCGCGATGGCGGAAAGGTTCAGGACGCAGCACGGCGTCCAGGTTCTGCAGATCTGGGGCATGACGGAAACAACGCCGCTCGGCGTGATCGCGACCCCGACGCCGGCCCTGGCCGCGCTGGGGGAAGAGGCCATCGATGAAGCGATCTGGACACGCCAGGGCCGCCTGCAATTCGGCATCGAGCTGCGGGTTGTCGATGACGCGGGCAATGATGTGCCTAGGGACGGGGAGAGTTCCGGCGCCCTGCTCGTGCGCGGACCCTGGACGATCCGGCGCTACTTCCGCGCGCCGGCTGATGCGGTCAATGACGAGGGCTGGTTTGATACCGGAGACATCGCCACGCTCGACCAGTTCGGCTTCATGCGCATCACCGACCGCAAGAAGGATGTGATCAAGTCCGGCGGAGAATGGATCAGCTCGATTGACCTTGAGAATATCGCCGTCGCCTATCCCGGCGTGAAGATCGCGGCCGTCGTGGGCATCGCGCATCCGAAGTGGGAAGAGCGACCGCTTCTCGTGTTGGAACTGTACCCGGAAGCCAAGGTCGCCGCTGCAGATGTTCTCAGCCACATGGCGGCGCATATTGCGAAATGGCAGCTGCCGGACGAAATCGTCTTCGACACGGTCCCCCTCACGGCCACAGGCAAGATCGACAAGAAGACACTCAGGATCAGATATGCAGACAGGTTTGGTTGATATCGTTCTGCGGTTCGGATTACCACGTCAGCCTTGACCTGTTCTGCCTGGTGTAAACCTGCGCGGGGTCCGGACTTCGCCGATGACAGCCCTTCGTCCTCGTCAACGAGCCGCGCGTCGGGGCCGAGTGAATTGAGGGGGGGTACAAAGCAAAAGGCGCCGGTCACAGGAGCGCGGCGCTTAATCGGTACGCGCTTTTCTATCGATTCTTGCAAACAGATCGCCCCGGACTGGTGAAGCAACCCCGGGCGGCGATCACGTGCGTTTTGAGATGACTGCCTGATACGCCCTGCATGTTCCCACTTGTTCGGCCGGGCGCAAGGCCTCAGCGTACCCTGTCTGCAGACTTTAAAGGCCCGCGATACTTGCCCTTCAGGAATACTCCAACGCAGGCTTCGCGCCACAGACGTCTCCAACGTGAAAGGGATTTCACGGGCGACCGACTGACGAGCTTTCAGCAGGTGTTCCTCAGGCACGGGCTTCCGGGATTGGTCCTCGCCTTGGCCTTACTCGCGATACCAGGGCTCCACACGGTATTTGCCGGGGGAATCCAGCGCGGACTTTACAATCCCTTCCCTTATGCGGCCCTCTTCGTTCTGACGTTCCTGATGTTGAGTGTTTATGTATGGCGGATCGATCGGTGCTGGAGCCTGTCGAGGCTTGGCTGGGTCCTCTATCTCGGCGCGCTCTCTTTCTGGGAAGAGTGGTTGTTCCGGCTTGCCCTTCCCACGATCCTGGAAAGTTCGGGCGCTGCAGCCTGGCAGGCGGCGACGTTCAGCGCTCTGGTGTTCGCAGGCGCACACTATTTTACGCTGCGCTGGAGATTGCGGTGGTGCATCGCGGCGTTTCTGGGCGGACTGCTACTCAGTCGGCAAATGCAATTGCATAACGACCTGTTGCTGGTTGCGGCGCTTCATTGGATCGGCACGCTTGTAAATACTCCCCGACCGCCAGGCGTTTCTGCGGAAGGTGCAACGGCTTGATCACTGGAGCCGGGTTAGTACAGGTTGGCTCCGATACTCGGTTTCGGCGTCCGTCAGGGTTGCTTCACCTGCACCAGGCCGGAGATCGCCGGAAACAGCCTTTAGCAATACAATCCACTCCCTCAATCACCGTAAGAAGGCGTCTGCAGATCCAGGGGCTATTCAGCTGAAAAACTCAGGACATAAACTTACGGAGGCTCTCGGGAGTCCATGGCCTGCCCGATAAGCTGCGAACCTCTTCTGCATTAAGGGTCTTTGCGATTGCGGGATATTTCATGCCTGAAAGCTTCAAAGTGCGGGCCCGGGCGAGTGCTTTATCCCTTCGGTCCTCCTTGCCGGCTGACCACTCCCACTGCCTTGCTCGCCACTCCCCGAAATGCGCATGGGGATCGAACATTCCGCCGTCCATCATGACGGGGACGGCTTCAATGGGCAGGCTGTCAACTTCCGCGTCTTTTAGCCAGTCCATCATCGGCTGGTGACTGCGCCAGCCCTGAACCGCGGCGAAGTCGACGAAGATCAGGGTTGCTGCATTTTTCCGGCAAATAGCTGCCGCCTTGTTCAATGCGTCACGAATGGTCTCGCTA
>Ga0315904_10000542_pt1 | contig 60143 bp, 36 predicted proteins | sample LakEriMetagenome_6_FD_203529 | JGI IMG/M metagenome (GOLD analysis project Ga0315904, IMG submission 203529) | Freshwater fungal communities from buoy surface, Lake Erie, Ohio, United States - Buoy 12 MA120 | ecosystem: Environmental > Aquatic > Freshwater > Lake | place: USA: Lake Erie, Ohio...
TCTGGATGAATATGATGAAATGTTGCCTGACCCATTCTTCGGGTGTCAGGGCGACAAATTTTTTCCTGACCGAGTCAAAAATTTCCGTACTTTGCCCGGTAGATCGGATCCTGAAAGGATGAGGAGGTAGGTTCAGTTCCTGCATTTTTATCATGATGCCCTTTGACGCTTCTTGGTCAACCTCAATGCTACAACTTGATTTATGGAGAACAAAAAAGAAATTGTAACCGACTGGCTGCCCCGGTATACCGGAACGCCTATCAATCAGTTTGGCAAGTACATTCTGCTGACGAATTTCGGCAATTATGTCGATATGTTCGCCCGTATCCACAAAGTTACCGTTTCAGGAAAGGATAAACCAATGCCCAACGCCACGGCCAAAGGCATTACAATTATCAACTTCGGAATGGGCAGTGCCAATGCCGCCACCATCATGGATCTGTTATCTGCCATCCAGCCTAAAGCAGTACTTTTTCTGGGCAAATGCGGCGGTTTGAAGAAGAAAAACAAACTCGGCGATCTGATCCTTCCCATCGCTGCCATCAGAGGTGAGGGAACCTCCAATGATTATTTTCCTCCCGAAGTACCCGCTCTACCGGCTTTCAGTTTGCAGAAGGCTGTTTCCACTACTATCAGAAATCATGGCAAGGACTACTGGACCGGATCTGTTTATACTACCAACAGAAGGGTTTGGGAACATGATAAAGAGTTTAAAGGCTACCTGCAGAAAACCAGATGCATGGGTATTGATATGGAAACCGCTACCATTTTTGTTACGGGTTTTGCGAATAAAATTCCTACCGGAGCACTTTTGCTGGTTTCCGATCAGCCTATGATTCCCGAGGGAGTCAAAACAGCTGCCAGTGACCTGAAAGTCACTACTTCTTTTGTGGAAAGCCACTTGAAAATAGGCATCGATTCGCTGAACGAACTCATCAACAACGGTCTGACCGTAAAACATCTCAAATTCTGAAAGCCTATGCCGGCTCAAACTTTCGAGGCAATTATTAAAGATCTCAAAAACAAAGTATATCACCCTGTTTATTTCCTTACGGGAGATGAACCCTATTTTATCGATGAACTCGCGCATACGATTGAAAACGGCGTGCTCTCCGATATGGAAAAGGAATTCAATCAAACCATCCTGTATGGTCGTGATGTGGATGTGAAAACCATTGTCAGTCATGCCAAGCGGTATCCCATGATGTCAAATTATCAGGTGGTGATTGTCAGGGAAGCTCAGGATGTGAAAAATCTTTTTCCAAAAAAAAGTGCTGAAGAAGAAGAGGATGATGAGGCGGGTTCAGGAGGAACGGAAGCCGACAGGGATCTTTTTTTCGAGTACCTTTCCAATCCGCTCAAATCAACGCTGCTGGTTTTATGTTATAAGTACAAGAAGGCTGACAAGCGGACCAAATCAGGAAAAATATTAGAGAAAGCCGGAGTCTTTTTTGATTCAAAGAAATTATACGATGATAAAATACCCGGGTGGATCTCCGCATATGTAAAAAACAAAGGGTTCAGAATAGATGACCAGGCGGCAGTGCTGCTTGGTGAATATCTTGGTGTGGAGCTTTCCAAAGTGGCGAACGAGCTGGATAAACTCATGATCGGACGTCAGCCGGGAACAACCCTTGATGCGGAGCTGATTGAGAAAAATATTGGCATCAGTAAAGATTTCAATGTTTTCGAATTGCAGAAAGCCTTTACCAAAAGAGATGTTTTTAAAGCCAACATGATTGTAGATTATTTTGGGAAAAATCCTAAGAGCAATCCGATGGTCCTCACCACAGCCACGCTGGCGAACTTTTTTACCAAAATTATATCTGTTCACGTTTATAAAAACAAACCGGGCGTCAATCTTCCTCAGATCCTGGGTGTGCACCCGTTTTTCATGAAGGAGTATGAGATGGCTGCGAGGGCTTTCAGTATGGATCACTGCATCAGGATCATTTCCTGGATTCAGGAATGTGATCTGAAGTCAAAAGGAATGGGTAACCAGAGTGCAGCAGATCATGAAATACTTCAGGAACTTGTTTTTAAAATTTTACACCCTTCAGCGGTAGAGGCCTGATCAGTAATGTCGGACAGAATAAAAGTCTCCTGCGTTTCATATTTGAACAGCATGCCGTTTATTTATGGTTTGCAGCAAAGTGATATTGCGAATCAGATTGTATTGAGTCTTGATATCCCTTCCGTATGTGCTTCCAAACTGATGTCCCGGGAGGCCACCATCGGACTCGTACCGGTTGCATCCATACCAAAAATACCGGATGTCAGAATTATTTCAGACTACTGCATTGGGGCCAATGGTGCTGTTTCATCCGTGATGCTGTTCAGCGATGTGCCTTTGGAGGAAATATCTGCAGTCTATCTCGATTATCAATCCATGACTTCGGTGAACCTGGTGAAAGTACTTGCTGCCCATTACTGGAAGATTGCTCCGGAGTGGAGGCAGGCAGCACCGGGTTTCGAAAATTCCATTCAGGGTAATGTTGCAGGTGTGATCATCGGTGACCGTGCCATAGCGGCAAAAGAAAAGTATCAGTACGCTTACGATCTGCCTGCCGAATGGAAAAAAATGACCGGACTGCCATTTGTTTTTGCTTGCTGGGTATCCAACTCCGATCTGTCTTCGGAGTTTATCAACTCATTTAACCGGGCGTTGAATTACGGATTGGAACATGTGGAGGATTCTGTACGCGATTTTAAAGCAGACGGTATTTCAGTTGATGTGGCAATCCACTATCTCAGGAATTTTATAGACTATCGTCTGGACGCTCCTAAGAGAATGGCAATGGAAAAATTCTTGGCTGTAATTGCGGGATTTTAAAGTTTTGCTGTAGGTGTTTCAGACTGAGTTTTTCGGTAGAACTCAAAAGTGTGTCCGTTTTTGTTCAGGCTCCCTTTTTTTCTGATAAACTCACCTGAATATTTAATATCGTTTTCCAGAATGACGACGCCTGTGATATCGGCTTTGTTGATGATAAAATCTCTGACGGTATTTTTATCTGGAGAAGTTTCAAACACTCCGGTATACTGAGGTGAATCGGCACCGGTGAACTGATAGCTGGCATCAGAGCTCATGATCTTTTTGGAAGTTTGAATGCATCCTTTGTTCTGCTCATTGCCGATACCATATCGGTGCGATGTGATCAGCATGGCTCCCGGTTCAATTTCGAACTTTCCCTGGCCGGAGACGAATCCCTGTTCTGAATCGAATGTTGCTCCACCACTGACTTTGAAATTGCGGTTCGCCCCAATATCTCCAAGACGCTCCGTTTTGAGTTTTAGTGTTGCGCCCGGATAGATGATTACATCAGGAAGTAAACATTCGCCCGACTGGTGCCAGACCGTATTGGGTTTTGTGATTGCGATCAAAGATCCCGGATTTTTCAGGATCAGTGAACCGGATTTCATGGTGAAGGCATCACCAAGTTTGATCACTGCATTGCCGCCTCCGTCATTCACTGTGCCCGATTTGATGTACAGTTTGTTTCCAATGTGAATATTTTGGCTGCTTCCTTTCGATGCCAGAATCAGTCCGGAATTATTAACGACAAGATCTCCGTTGATATGGATGTCTTTTTCTGAATTCAGTACAACAGTATTCTCCGGGCTGTTTCCTCTGAGTTCGAGATCTCCTTGGAGATTACTGAAAGGAAAAGTCATCTGTGTGTTGCTGCAAACTACCGTGACATTTCCCAGGAACATTTCACTGTAATAAACCGCTTCAGGCATTTGCAGGAAGGTGGCGGATGACTGCTGATCAAATATGGTATGTTGCGATGGAATTGGTTGCTTTGTATCGTGAACATACTTGCCTCCGTTTACAATTTTCAGTTTCCTGAGTTTGTTGATGTCAGAGTTTTTAGATTGATGGATGAAGGTACCACCCTGGCTTACCAGTAGCATATCTGTAGAAACCGTTGTTTCATTGATCAGCGTGCCGTTTCTTTCAATGATTACGGATGGAATACAGGCATTGAGTTTGTTTTGCATGGTGTGCCCCGATTGTATATGAAAAGTGCTGCTGGACCTGCTGAAATTGGTGGGCCGCACTCCTGAACCATCGCGATGAGAATTCCATGACTCGAGTGACGAAATGTCGGAACTTCCTGTAGAATACCAGGGAGAATTTTTCTTTAGCAGGATACTTCCGGCCGGGGCAGAAAGATCCGGTTCCATGACAAGAGTACCAATGGTAGCCCTGATCAGCTCAGCGTCAATTTTTACGTCATTTTCATCCGGAGTACCTGTATCGTATGCCAGCCAGAAGTAATTGACGCCTTCCTGCAAAAGCTGCTTGGCGCTGAAACGTAAATTGGGTTCATTGATCTGATCAATTGTACTGCCGAACTGCCTGCTCATGGCAAAAATATCTTCGCCTGCAGTGTACCACAACCGGGCAGTCACGATTGCTTCTTGTAATGGTTGTGAAGTGCCTCTGGCTGAAAAAGTGATGTCTGTTAACGACAGCCTGTTTCCTGTTCCTCTTGTATTGACCTTTATTTTCAGAACAGGAACATCGCGCATCCCTGAATATACCGAAGTGGTATCCTGCTCTACTGAGATACCGGTTACCACCATTGGATTCACTTCCGCTGAACTTTCCTCGTTCTTGAAGAACGAAACCACCATAACTGAAACAATTACCACTGCTACTGACAGCGCTGCGCCTGCAAATAGCAGTGTACGTAGACTGATTCGCAGTTTGGTTTTTTGTTTGTTTCTGAACTTCCTTCTCATGGCTCAAAACCTTACGGTTTGCTCCATTGTACGGAAAGTATGGATAATGGTTTGCGTAAATTATTCATTCTGAATTACATGTGAGAAAGGGTATGAGTTCCGTCTTCAACACCACCCGAATGAGTTGCAAGAAATTGATAAACAGGTTATTGTGAGTTGAATGGAAACAAAAAAGGCACCGGAATGAACCGATGCCTTCTGATAACTTACAGTTTGAGTTTTCAAAGATTACCCCTGAGACCTTGCTCGCGTTCGATGGCTTCAAACAGGGCTTTGAAATTACCTTTACCGAAAGAGCGGGCGCCTTTTCGCTGAATGATTTCAAAGAAAAGGGTAGGGCGGTCTTCAACAGGCTTGGTGAAAATCTGCAGCAGATAACCTTCATCGTCTCTGTCAACGAGAATGCCGAGCTTTTTCAGCGAATCGATATCTTCATCAATTGTTCCGACACGCTCCTGCAGCGTATCGTAATAGGTGGTGGGTACCGTGAGAAAATCAACACCTCTGCCAATCAGATCAGAAACTGTTTCAATGATATTGTTGGTGATAATGGCGATGTGCTGAACCCCCGGGCCCTGATAGAATTCTAAGTATTCGTCGATCTGCGATTTCTTTTTCCCCTCTGCAGGCTCATTGATCGGGAATTTGATGAAGCCGTTTCCGTTTGAAACCACTTTGCTCATCAGAGCTGAATATTCAGTAGAAATGTCTTCGTCATCGAAAGTGATAATGGTTTTGAAACCCATCACATCCTCATAAAACTTCACCCATTCGTTCATTTTTCCAAGCTCCACATTGCCTACGCAGTGGTCTACATACTGCAGTCCTGTAGAACGTACTGGGAACTTGCTTTTGGCAGCAATGAATCCGGGTAAAAACGGACCATTGTAATTTTTTCTTTCCACGAAAGTGTGGATGGTATCACCGTAGGTGCGGATTGAAGCCACTTTCACTTCGCCATTTGCATCTTTGATCACCTTGGGCGCTTCAACACTCACAGCACCTCTAGAAGTGGTTTCATGCCACGATTTTTCAGCATCATCCACCCAGAGGGCCAGCACCTTCACTCCGTCACCGTGACGTGCGATGTGTTCACTGATTTCATTGTTTGATTTGATGGGTGTGGTAAGTACAAAACGAACCTTGTTCTGCTGCAACACATAGGAAGCGCGATCGCGGATGCCGGTTTCAGGTCCACAGTAAGCTACCAGTTCAAAGCCAAATGCTGCCTGATAAAAATACGCTGACTGCTTGGCGTTTCCTACGTAAAACTCGATATAATCCGTTCCGTTTAACGGAAGAAAATCGCTCGCTTCAAGTCCTTTGGCGTGCGACTTTGGTTGCATGACAGTATCCATGGTAAGTGGTTTGTTTAAGTTGCAAAATTCGTAAAAAACGGGCGGAATAGCAAGTCCGCAACTGCCTCGGAATCAGTCTTTGTACTCCTGAACCGGGTGTGCCTGCCAAGGTGTTTTTTCGTTGAAGATGGAATCAATGTATTTCTCCATCTCCACCAGATTTGCAGGAGGCTCCGCATCGTAATGAGTGATTTTTTTCACTTTGTCCTTGTATCGGACTTCAATGTAAACAGTCGGAAAATCGGTCAGATAAGGATTGCGATATTCGTCCTTCAGCTCAAAATACCCGATTGATGCCGCTTTCTTTCCGATTTCATCAATCTGTTTTTTGGTGAGATAAGTGTAAAAGCGACCAATATTCGGAACATGTTCGTAACCTTCGTAAAGCACATATCCCGACTTGTATATCCTGACGCTGTAATAAGGACAAACACCGAAACAACGAGTCCGCTCAAGATAAGCCACCAGTGAATCCGCACTCTGTTCAACCGGTGCTTCCTGCTTGCGCGAGGAGGCGCAGGAGGATAGGAGCGTCGCTGAGAGAAATATGGTGAGAAGGGTGATGTATTTCATGGGAGAGGGGAGGGTTGAGGTGACAGGAGTCAAGGGGATGTCAACAGGCAATAGTCAACAGTCAACAGTCAAAAGTCGACAGTCAGCAGTCGACAGTCAACAGTCTCATAAGGTAATAGTCAAATGGCTAGCGACTAACGACTAACGATTGTCGACTAACGACTAACTTCCTACTTCTTCTTCATCTGCACCCCTCGGTCCTTCGCCATTTGTTCCAGTCGCTGCTGGAATTTGGATTTGGTTTGAGCCTGCGGACGTTTTTTGTTTTCCTGGATCTTGGCGTGAATGGCTTTTTCATCAACTGCGGCACGAAACAGGAACTGCTGCCCGAAACTGATGACGTTGGCGAGGAAGTAATAATAGCTGAGACCTGAAGAGAAGTTATTGAAAATCGGAAGGAACATCACCGGCATGAGGTACATGATCCATTTCATCTGAGGATTTCCTGCTGTCATCTGAGCATTCATCATGGTGTACATCATGGTGGAAATGGTCATCAGAATGGTGAACAAGCTCACGTGATCGCCATAGAAAGGAATGGTGAAGGGGAGATCAAGAATCGAATCATAAGTGGAGAGGTCATCCGCCCATAGGAAGCTTTCCTGGCGCAATTCGATAGAGGCAGGGAAGAACCTGAACATGGCGATCAGAATAGGCATCTGCAACAGCATGGGCAAACAACCTCCCAGCGGATTCACACCGGCCTTTCTGTACATGGCCATGATCTCCTGCTGCGTTTTCAGAGGGTCCTCTTTATGCTTTGCCTGAATTTCTTCCATCTCTGGCTTCAGTACCTTCATTTTGGCAGTCGACAGGTAAGCTTTGTAGGTGAGTGGCAAGAGCATCAGCTTGATCGCGATGGTCAGAATCAGAATGATGATTCCGTAACTAAGATCAAATTTGTTCAGGAAGTTGAAAATCGGGATCACGATGAACTTATTGACCCATCCGAATATTCCCCATCCGAGCGGTACAAGTTTTTCCATCCCCAGATCAAATTTCTTGAGTGTCTGATAGTGGTTGGGCCCGAAATAAAAGCTCATATCGAAATTTTCGAACGGCTTATGATTGTAAGGAATGGTGAAACTTGCCGTCATGTATTTGGCCAGTGAATCGGTATCCTCAAAGTGGGCAGAGCTGATTTTAGTAGGCTTGTCGAACTCACTTTTGGCGATCAGCGTAGTATTGAAGTATTGTTGCTTAAACGCCACCCATTTCACCTTGGTGGTCAGGTTTTCCTGATCATCACTGGTTTCGGAAAGGTATTCGGCTTCTTCTGTGGGGTACTTGAAGTATACGGTAGAGTTGTTGGCTTCAGCAGTAACGCTTTTCTCTTTTTTATAAATGTTCTGACGCCAGTCGAGCTCCATAAAATTGGTGTTGGAAGCAATGATCCCCGACATTTCAGAAACCTGAATGCTGAAGTCAAGCATGTATCCGGTTTCAGGAAGTGTATAGGCGAAATCAATAAAGCCTTTTCCGGCAGTCTTCAGTCGGAAAACAACCTTGTTTTTTTCAATGACCGAAGGTTCGAAAAAGAGGTTGTTGGTGGAGATGTCTCTGTTTTGAGCGAAGAAATTAAGACCGAATCGGGTGGAGTCACTTTCAAAAAGCAGGAGCGGTTTCTGATCAAAGGTTTTATAGTTTTTCAATTCAGCTGAATAAACCCGGCCGCCTTTGTTGGTGAAAGTGATTTTAAGAAGATCATTTTCGATCGTGTAAAATTTCTCCTCACCCGCTGCGGCATCCGCGAAAGCGCCGAACTGGTTCATGCGAAGAATCGCCTGTACGGAATCAGGAGAAACGGTGCTGTCGTTCATGGCCGCCAGGGCAATGGAATCAACAGCTGCAATCGTTGGCTGAATGTTAGTCTCTCCTGTCTTGGTAACGGGCTGGTTTTTTCTTTCACTGACCAGCTCCAGTGAGTCGGCGGCTCTTTTTCTTTCTGCGAGTTCTTCGGCTGTGGGCTGATTCCAGATGCTGAAAGTGATCAGAATGGCCCCGATCAGTAAAAGTCCGATAATTGAATTGCGATCCATATCTCAAAATAAGGCCGCAAAGATAACAATTTGCACTCAGCCACAGGGTCAGCGGGAGTGGTCGAGGGCAGCCTTTACAAATCTGACAAAAAGGGGATGCGGATTCTCAACGGTACTCTTGTATTCTGGGTGGAATTGAACACCTATAAACCACGGATGGTTTTTATTTTCAATGATTTCAACCAGGGAACCGTTGGGATTGACACCGGATGCGATCATGCCGGCATCTTCAAATTTCTTGAGATACTTGTTGTTGAATTCGTAACGGTGCCGGTGCCTTTCGGTGATCCTGGATTTGCCGTACACCTGGGAGGCACGGGTGTTTTTGGTGATATTGCACGGATATTCTCCCAGCCTCATGGTACCGCCCTTTTTGGTAACAGATTTCTGTTCCTCCATGATATCAATCACCGGGTACTTGGTTTGAGGATCCATCTCAGTGGAGTGGGCGCCAGCCATTCCCAGCACGTTGCGGCTGAACTCAATCACGGCACATTGCATACCCAAACAAATTCCGAGGAATGGAACCTTGTTTTCACGGGCATACCGGATGGCAGTGATTTTACCTTCAATGCCGCGGTCGCCAAAACCGGGGGCCACCAAAATACCATGCAAATGGCCAAGCTTCTCAGCTACATTCCTTTCATCGATCTTTTCACTGTGTATCCACTCAACCTCTACCTTGGTTTCATTGGCCACTCCGGCATGAATCAGTGACTCGGCAATGGATTTATAAGCGTCCTTGAGTTCTATGTATTTTCCGACCAGACCGACTTTTACTTCGGATGTCGGGTTTTTGAGTTTGCCGAGAAAATTCTTCCAGCTCTCCATATCCGGCTCCTGGCGCATGGGCAGCTTGAGCTTGGCAAGTACAACCTTATCGAGCTGTTCCTTCAGCATCAGCAAAGGCACATCGTAGATGGTGGAGGCATCAATCGATTCAATAACGGCATTCACGTTGACATTGCAGAATAAGGCCAGTTTTCTCCGGATTTCCTGATTTACAGGCTTTTCTGATCGACAAACCAGAATGTCGGGTTGAACCCCATACTCAAGAAGTGTTTTAACAGAATGCTGGGTAGGCTTGGTTTTGAGTTCTCCGGTCACGGCCAGATAGGGCAGGAGCGTGAGGTGAATTACCGCGCAATTGGATCCCATTTCCCAGATCATTTGCCGGATGGCCTCAATAAAAGGAAGTGATTCGATATCACCGACAGTACCACCAATTTCGGTGATCACGATTTCAAACTGACCGGTATCACCCAGGAGTTGGATTCTTCTTTTAATTTCATCAGTAATGTGAGGAATTACCTGTACGGTCTTACCCAAATAAGCTCCTTCACGCTCTTTGTTAATGACGGTCTGGTAAATCCTGCCGGTGGTGACGTTGTTCGACTGCGATGTTGGAACATTCAGAAAACGCTCATAATGACCAAGGTCCAGGTCTGTTTCGGCTCCGTCATTCGTCACGAAACATTCCCCGTGTTCATAAGGATTCAGGGTTCCCGGATCAACGTTGATATATGGGTCAAGCTTCTGAATAGTAACGGTATAGCCTCTCGCCTGGAGCAGCTTGGCCAGTGAGGCCGAAATGATCCCTTTTCCAAGGGATGAAGAAACACCACCGGTGACGAATATATACTTGACTGGTGATGATTTATGCTCCATGGGGTTTTGATTTTGAAGCCGCAAAAATAGCGGAATCGTCCTATATGCTATTCAATTCTTATCAACAACATGATATTTTTAGTTTATAAATTTGGCTCCCCTGCCAACCGGACAGCTCCCGGACCGGTTTATAGTGATCCGGGCGATAAATAACCAAAAAAAACCTATTAATTTATGCGAAAGACGGTACTCTTGTTATTAATGATTATTGGCGCAGCCATTCAGGCCTCAGCTCAATGTGTTCCTGATGCTTCCATCACCCAGCCCGGGATCTATCCCGACACCACTACCAATCTTCCTGTTGGAACCGCCGGTGTATTCTACAGCTCCGACATCCAGCTCAAAGTAATTACCGACACGTTTGCCATGGGATTCAATGTGGATGTTGTCGACATTACGATCAATTCCGTAAGCGGATTACCTGCAGGATTCTCTTATACCTGCACCCCTGCGAATTGCGTGTTCCCAGGAGGCAGTAACGGTTGTATCAGATTGTTTGGTACCAACGCCACTCCCGGCACCTATGATTTGACGGTCAATGTGACCTTAAATGGTCTGGTGTTCGGATCATTCCCGGTTTCACAGGCAGCCACCATTGAGGGTTATAGAATCGTTCTTGATGCTCCTGCCGGACCTGTGGCCGATTTCTCGGCATCTTCCACAACCATTTGCAAGGGTGAATCAGTCACATTTACCGACCTTTCTGTCAATGGCCCTAATTCGTTGACATGGAGCTTCCCGGGAGGTAATCCATCAGCTTCTTCCGATCCGAATCCGGTTGTGAATTACAGCACACCGGGTGTTTACTCAGTAACACTGACTGCAAGTAACGGCAACGGCTCCGATCAAATCACCAAAACCAACTATATTACGGTCAACGGCAAACCAGATGCTACCATCACGCCTGGTGGTGTTGTTAAATTTTGCCCGGGTGAAAGCACAATTTTATCTGCAGCATCCGATCCGAATTACACCTACCAATGGTACAAATATGCAGTATTGCTGACCGGCGAAACCAATCAGAATCTGGTCGTAAGCACAGCAGGTAACTACAGGGTCAAAGTCACGGATCAAACAACAGGCTGCACCAAAGTTTCAGTCGATCGTTTGGTGAGATTACATCCGTTGCCTAATATCACCATCTCAGCAGCAAGTCCCACTTCTTTTTGCTCAGGAGAGAGTGTTAACCTGATAGCAACTACCGGTATCACCAATACCGTTCAATGGACGAAAGGCGGTGTGGACATTACAGGTGCCACCGGCAATCTGTATGAAGCTACCACATCAGGATTTTACAGAGCGGTGGCCACTTCACAGAACGGATGCAGCCGTACCTCCACCGGTATTTCGGTAAAAGCATGGCCACTGCCAAACGGAGGCATTACTCAAAGCGGATCACTTTCTATTTGCCAGGGTGACAGCGTGACGCTAAGTGTGATCAATTTTGATCCCACCAACACTTACCAGTGGGAGGAAAGCCAGGTGTCTATTGCCGGTGCTACCAGTCAAAGCTATGCCGCGAAATCAGCAGGCAAGTACACTTTCCTCGCGGAGTCTCCGCAAGGCTGTACCAAACGTTCCCCTGCAAGAATCGTCAGCATTACCTGCAGGGAAGCGCTCCCCACCGTTGGGACCAATCTCAGCCTAGGAATTCACCCCAATCCTGCTTCCGGACAGGTTTATCTGGATATCGAGAAGTCTGAAACCGGAAAACTGGTTGTTGAGGTATTCGACCTCACCGGCCGTTTGCAATCAACCATCATGGATGAAACACTTGAAGCCGGCAAATTCACCTTCAGCGTTAACCTTTCCGATTTCAAGCCGGGAATTTATCTGGTGAAGATGAGCTCTGGAAATCAAACCAAAGTACAGCGACTGGTAATCGAATAAAACATCAGTATCAGACAAAAAGGGCAGCTTCCATCAGGAAACTGCCCTTTTTTTTGATTAGAGTGATGGTGATCAGGCCATATTGTGATAAACTGCCTGAACGTCTTCGTCATCTTCAATTTTCTCGATGAGGTTTTCTACATCTTTGGCTTGTTCTTCGGTCAGCTGAACGGAATTGGTGGGGAATCGCAATACTTCCGAACTGGAAACTTCCATTCCTTTTTCTTCCAGCGCCTTGTGCATGGTACCGTAATCGGTGAAGGATGTGTAAATGAAAATCTCACCTTCATCCTCAAAAACTTCCTCGGCACCGAAATCAATCAGCTCCAGTTCCAGGTCCTCCACATTGAGATTGTTTTTGGGAAGTTTGAACACCCCTTTTCGCTCAAAGAGAAAATCCAGCGAACCGGTTTTCCCCAGTGAGCCGTCGGCACGGTTGAAATACATTCTTATATTGGCAACGGTACGGGTCGGGTTATCGGTGGCACACTCTACTACTACGGCGATTCCGTGTGGACCATATCCTTCGTAAACAATTTCATCATAGTTCGCTGTGTCTTTCGAAACCGCACGCTTGATGGCAGATTCCACCCTGTCTTTGGGCATATTCACACTTTTTGCATTCTGCATGGCCATCCGGAGTCTTGGGTTATTGGCTGGTTCCGGGCCGCTTTGCTTGACCGCGATGGCGATCTCTTTGCCTATACGGGTAAACTGTTTGGCCATTTTGGCATAGCGGGCAAACATCTTATGCTTGCGCTTTTCGAAAATACGTCCCATGTTTTTGGTGAATTTTGAGGTCGCAAAAGTAAGAAGAATTGCCGCCCCGCTCCAAATCGGTTCTGCCAGTCTCGTTTTCAGGAATTTCTTTTTGCAGAAACGAAGTTTCGAGTACTCAACAAGCAATTGATAATCAGTATTTAATGGTCAAGGCAGTCAAAATAGTCCCACTATTGAAAATTGCAACCGCAACCTTAATCGAAAAATTCCGGTTAACCATTTGAACTTTTGAAAAATTCACTACTTTTGCAATCCGTTAAAAATAAAGCAGATGATAATTGTTCCCATTAAAGAAAACGAGTCAATTGACAAGGCTCTGAAGAAATTCAAGAAGAAATTCGAAAAAACAGGTGTGGTTCGCGCACTGCGTGCCCGTGCTGCTTTCGAAAAACCTTCCATTACACGTCGTACGACTGTAAAGAAGGCCATCTATCGCGATTCTCTTCGTGCAGCAGCGGCAGGCGATCAGTAATCTGCTGCTGATTTCTTCCCCTTTTTGCCTCACGAATCATTAACTTTGAGGGCAAAACCCACGGGATGCCGCTCCAGCGCTTTTTATCACATCTGCAATACGAGAAACGTTATTCAGCCCACACGCTGAAAGCTTACGAAACGGATCTTAGGAGTTTCCTCGACTACATTACTGTAACCTATTCGGTGACCGAGATCCCCTCGGTCACTCATTTTTTTATCCGGTCGTGGATCGTCAGCCTGATCGACTCAGGAATCAGTACCCGTTCGGTCAACCGTAAAATCACCGCTCTTAAAACATTCTTCCGCTTCCTGTTGAGGGAAAAAATTGTTGATCAGAATCCGATGGTTCGGATTCAGTCACCCAAAGTCGGTAAAAAGCTTCCGGTATTTATCGACGAAGGCAGGATGTCGGCGCTATTCTCAGAAATTACCTTCCCGGAAGGATTTGAAGGGAGCCGCGATCGTGTTCTGCTCGAATTGTTCTACGGAACCGGAATGCGTTTGTCGGAACTGATCGGACTTGCGCCATCCGACATCAGCTTCAGCAATCAAACCGTGAAGGTATTGGGAAAGAGGAGTAAGGAAAGGATCATTCCCATGTCGAATTCGCTCAGTGCCTCCATGAAGCAGTATGTGGAGGCCAGGGAAAAGTTTTTATCCGAAGCAAACGCAACGGCCACTCATCTGTTCTTTGATAAAAAGTGCAACAAGATGTATCCAAAACTCGTTTACCGGACAGTAAAGAAGTATATCGGCATGATCACCACCGGCGACAAGAAGAATCCGCATATTTTGAGACACACCTTTGCTACTCACATGCTGAATAACGGAGCCGAAATCAACGCCGTGAAAGAGTTGCTCGGACACTCCAGTCTGGCCGCCACTCAGGTTTACACGCACAACACCATTGAGAAACTCAAGAATATTTACAAGCAGGCGCATCCGAAAGCCTGATTAAAACCAATTTAATTATGAAAGTCAAAGTTCAAAGCATTCATTTCGACGCCGACGGCAAATTGCTTAATTTTATTGAAGAGAGAGTGGACAAGCTGACTCAGTTTTATGACCACATTATCGACGGAGAAGTTTTTCTGCGTCTGGATAAGTCGGCCACTTCCGATAATAAAATCACCGAAGTAAAACTCAACATTCCCGGCCGCAGTCTTTTCGCCAAAGAACAATGCAGCACTTTCGAAGAAGCCACCGACCTGGCTGTTGAAGCGCTCCGTCGCCAGATTATCAAGCATAAGGAAAAGCAGAGGGGAGAGTGAGGAAATGTAGAATGTAAAATGCAGAACGCAAAATTTATTGTGTTCGGGTTTTATGGTTCTTCATTTTGACATTACACAAAGTTTAAGTTTCTGAACTTCTTAAGAGTTCGTGCAGCTGATCTTAATGTTCGGCAGAGGTCACTATGTGCTTATGCGAAATTTATTTTGCACAGATTATAATCTGTCTTTCGCAAAGCTGTTCAATTAAAGTTCACTTTTTACTACTCACCATTCACACCTCAAAACCTCATCTCCATTGCCTCATCAATCTTATTCATCAGCCAGGCCACGTCTGCTACGTTTTTCTCGGTTTCAATTTTTTGCCTGATTTTCTGAAGTTTAGCCCGATTGAAGCGTGCTCTTTCAATACCTGTGATATATTTGATCAGGTTGCGGTAAATGGTTTGCTGAAATGCCGAAATGCTTTTGTTTCGCATCAGAAACAACCGGAAAGCTGATGCGGAATAAAAGAAGGCATCGTTATCGTTGAGCTCGTAGTAGCATTTGAGAATGACCACTCTTGAATCGAGCTGATAAAACACATCGGTCATCTCCACTTCCTGCAACTTTCGTACGGCCTGACGGTATTCGCCCTTCATGAAACTGAAGTAAGCGGTGTTGTAGGTGAGCGCGTTTTTGCGGTCTTCCGGTCGCAGGTTTGTGATGTATCTGTTCAGAAACTTTTCACACCAGTCGTGTTCACCGAGCCGCAGACTGATGGTGACCATATTTTTGAATTCCCACTGCGAAAGATAATCATGGCGCATCATGGGTTTGTTCTGCAGCATGTCGTTGTAAAGATTGAATAGGATTCTGACGTAGGCTGTATTTCCGCTATTCACCTGTCTGACGCAGAAGTTTTTGAGATACTGATATAGATCGACCATTTCTGCGGGTTTGATTTGCTCACTGTGTTCCCGCAACAGCGTACCTGCTTCATTAAACGCCGTTTCATTTTTCGAATCGGTCAGAATGGTGTAGATGCGTGCATAGAGGAGTAAGAGTGGTGTTTCAGCAAACTGAGGACCATCGGCAAGCTCCAGGATCTTTTCATACATACCAATGTCGACTGAACTTTGCAGAATATTGGCCATGTTGATCGATTCACAGGCCAGCCGCAGTTTGGCCAGCAGATAAAAAGTATCGAGATGTCTGATGACCGTATGGTAATCCGGTGCAGCTTTCCGCTCCGCATCCCTGATGGTATATCTCAGATCCTGTATCCCGTGTTCATATTGACGCATGAACCAGGTTTCATCACGAATGGTTTGCTTCGCCGTTATATCACGGTGAATCATGTGATACGACTTCTTAAGGTCGCGATCTGCCAGGGCTCCGGCAGTGATCAGGTCAGTTATCAGTGGATCCTTCTGAAGATTCTTCAGCATCATGAATTTTTCCAGATGCCTGTTCAGCTCAGAAGCGATGTATCGGTATTGCTTGTCATCATATCTTTTCCCAGGAAAAAGGGCATTGAAGTACTCCTGTCTGAAGCCTTTCTTTCCGGCCACGACTGCCTGGTAAAGCCCGGCTGCCACCTGACCGACGTTGAAAAAGGGCGACTCCAGGTATTTTTCAAATGCGGCTTTTTCATTAAGATTCAGAGAATTGACCAGTTCCCGGGTTTTTTCAATAGCCATTTTAATAGTTGTTAATTGGCAAAATATGTTTTTATATATTCATAAATAATTATAATACAATGTAATATATATTTAAAATATGGTTGTAGGTTATTGGCAAATGCAATATTATGAATTTTTTTTACATCCTAAGTCGCTTTAAAATTGCATCGTGAAATAGTGCCCGATAAGTCCGTAACTTTAAAACCTCAACCTCATGAAACCCGCCTCCTCTTATTTTAAAGGTCTTCAAACCATTGCAAGGGTATTGCTGCTGTCAGTATTTCTGCTGGGGAAAGCCCATGCTGCCGATTATTATTGGGTAGGCGGAACCGGTAACTGGAGTGATTATGGCAATCACTGGGCAACCACTAGCGGAGGAAATATCTTCCATACGGCCATTCCATCCATTAACGATAATGTGTACTTCGACGCCAATTCGTTCACTTCACCGGGGCAGTCGGTTACATTCGATAATACCTTTATCTATTGCAATAATATGGATTGGACCGGTGTAACAAACAACCCATCGGTAAACGGTCTTGTTTCCAAACTGAATGTGCAGGGTTCTCTTACGCTTGTCAGCGGGATGACCTGGTCGGTTAAAAGAATCGATTTTGCAGGAAATGGCCCTGCACAGCAGATCACTACTTCAGGAAAGTCGATGGACACACTTTATTTCGTGGGATCCGGCGCCTATTCCTTAACGGATGAATTGAATTGCATCAGTCTTTTTGTTCAGGATGGTTCCTTTGCAACGTCAGGGAATAACCTCACCGCTAATAATATCATCTTAGGAACTACCACCTCCACTGTCAATGTCGATTTCAGTACTTCACTCATTACCTGCCGCTCTTTGTTCAAGGCATGGGATGGTATAATCAATCTGAATTCATCATCAGCTGATCTTTTACTTACCAACAACTCTCCCCCCTTTGGCAGCACGGTTTATGTCTGGCTGATGAGCAAGCAGTTCAGAAACGTAGAGTTTCAGGTCAGAGGTGAGATCATCGGAGGTGTCACCTGTCAGAGGCTCGTTGCTGCGAGTACATTTTATTTGAACGGTGCTTCCTGGATTTCAAATATCGGAACTGCCAATTACTTTGGCGCAACAACTATCAGAGCAGTATACAACGGAGACTCAGTAACGGTTCATTCACCCGGTTCCTCTTTGAAGATCCGGGAGATGAGTTTATCATCCTATATAAAAATCAACGGCACCTGCGATCTGCCGACCAACTTTCAGCCCGATGATTTTTATCCTGCAGGTACACTCACCATGCCAACCGGTGCTACAGTAGATATTAATTACGCTATAATTACTTCCATTAACGCGACCGGTGGCGCTGCATTCACCGCGGCCAACAGTCTCGACGGAGGTAGCAACACAGGCTGGAATATTGTTTCTCCGGTTGCCCGGACATTATATTGGGTAGGAGGAAACGGATTCTGGAACGATCAGGCCAACTGGTCTCTGTCGAGCGGTGGAGCAGGAGGGAACTGTATTCCTTCATCCATCGATGATGTTGTTTTTGATGCCAATTCTTTCACCCAGCCCGGCGATTCTTTGAAGCTCAGCGGTAATGCTTTTTGTAAAAATATGGACTGGTCGGCTGTGACCAACAATCCCAAACTGGCCAACACTGCACAGAGTAACCTCTATCTGAGCGGATCATTGGTTTTATCGCCTGCCATGTCACTTGCTTTCGCGAATTTCGAATTCGTTGGAGCCAATACCGGCAACACCATTTTCACTGCAGGACAGCAAATCAATTATCTTGTGATTAATGGTACGGGCGACTGGACCCTTGCTGATGCGGTTACGGGCAATGCACTTCAGATCTACAAAGGAACATTCAATTCTGCCAATCATGATCTGAACCTGGACTATTTTTCAGCAAATGGTATGAACAATGCCATTTTTGTTGATCTGGGTTCATCTGACATTACCATTTCCGACAGTTACGTAGCATTTTCTCCACAACTTACAATCAGTAGCGCTAATGCCAATTTAATACTTGCAGGTTCAGCAAATCCGCTCTATTGTCAGATCAACGACAATGCTCAGTTCAACAAGGTAACCGTCAGCAACTACACCTATTTCTACGGTTCCTTGACTTGTAACAATTTTGAATCCACCAGCGGTGTGCGTTTGAATAATCTGAATGCAGTGGTTTCCAGATTTCATCAGTCGTTTACAGTTGTAACACTTGAAGCTGATACTATTCATCTTTTGCAGGATGTACTTGAAATCGGATTTGACACTTTAGCAATCGGAGAGGAACTGTTTGTATCACCCGATTGTTTCCGTCCTCTGACATTGAAAGTTTACAACCCGTTTGCATCATCAGCCCTCATCACTAAAAGTTCAGGCACTGTTAATTTCGAGTACACCTATCTGAAAAATATCATCGCACAGGGCGGATCTGTTTTCAATGCCAACAACTCATGGGATCTTGGAGGAAACACCGGATGGAATTTTACCACTCCTCCCGCACGTGATGTATATTGGGTCGGTGGCGGAGGCGACTGGGATGACCCCGCTCATTGGGCTCTCAGCAGCAATGGTGCCGGTGGTAACTGTCCTCCCAACCTGACTGATAACATTTTCTTCGACAGTAATTCACTTTTAGTCGGAGGACAAACCATTAACATCGATCCTTCCCTCGCAGTTTATTGTAACAATCTCACTTTCTCAGGAATTCCGGCAGGTACAATTCTGATGTCGGGAACCAACAGCCCTCTTAATATAAATGGCTCTGTTTCTCTTGTTCCTGAGCTTGATCCCTGGTCGTTGAACTTGGCAATGACCTCCGCAACCGGCGTAAGCACAATCAACACAGGCAATAATAACCTTGCTGAACTCACCCTTTCCGGAAACGGAACTTATGAATTAATGGCTCCGCTGCAAGCAGGTAATCTGTATCCAAAAGGTGGTAATTTCATTTCCAACAACCATGATATGAATCTGGGTGGTATCGGAACAGGCGGCAGTGCCTTCATTGATTTCGGTACTTCAACAGTTACAGCACTGGCAATCTATTCGCCATCTCCCACTGTAACTTTCGACGGTGACAGTGCCGATATCATAATCACCAGTCCGTTTTTGTCTTTTCAGGTTGCTAATCCTTTTTTCAATTCTGTCAGATTCACCGGCAATGCTAACACGCAGGGTAATTTTTCCGTGAACAGACTGATTGCTGAGGGTGATTTCATCAATATCAACTCGCAGATCAATGCCGGTTATGCTATTTTCAAGAATAATGTAACGCTACAGTTCCCCTTTACGAGTGACACCATTGTGTTCGACAATCCCGGTGATCTCGTTCGTATCAACAATGTTAATGTGAACGACTCATTAATCTCCAATGGCACAGCGGGCTTTCCGGTACAGATTGAAGGTTACAGCGGAACCGGAACGCTTACCAAAACAGGAGGTGTGGTTTGTCTGGAACATGTATTGCTGAAAGATATCAATGCCACCGGTGGCGCTCAGTTTTTTGCCGGCGGATCAAGTGTGGATCTTGGCGGTAACTCCGGTTGGGTGTTTGGTCCCTGCGCACCGCTCACTCATGTATGGCCAGGTGATGCCAATTATGATCTGATTGCCGACAATAATGATATTCTCAATATCGGACTTGCTTACGGCTATACCGGACCGGTGAGAGCAAATGCGTCATTGGCATGGGTAGCTCAGCCAGCAAACGACTGGTCGTTCCAGTTTGCCAATACGGCTAATCTGAAGCATGCCGACACCGATGGTAACGGTGTGGTGAATGATGATGACACGCTGGCTGTTTCCATCAACTATGGTTTGACACATCCGTTCAGACTGATGCCGGAATTACCTGCTTCATTTCCCACGCCATTGCTTTATGTAGTCGCCAACCCTGATACTGCCAGTCTGAGTGACACTGTTTATGTGGATGTTTTCCTGGGTGAAAGCAGTTTGCCGGTTGACAGTATTTATGGTATTGCCTTTACACTCAATTTCGACACAGCATTTGTTACAGACAACTTCCTTTCCATAGACTATTCACAATGCTGGATGGGAACACCGCAGTCAGATCTGATCACTTTCGATAAGAATTTCCTTTCAACAGGAGCCATTGATTTTGCCATCGTAAGAAACGATCAGCAGAACACCACCGGATTTGGTAAGCTTGCGCAGATAGGTGTAGTGGTAGTGGATAATGTCGGTGCCAAGGTGACTATGCCGGTATGGGTTGATCAGGTTTATGCCATTACGGCATCGGAATACCAGCTTACTATTGCCACTCAACCTGATTCCGTGGTTATTGATACAACAGGATCTGTAGGGCTTAATGAAATTAACCTTGGGGCAGATATCCGCTTGTTCCCCAACCCCGCAAAGGATCAAATTAAAATTAATTTCGGAGAACATATCATAGACAATATTGAACTCTTTGATGCTTCAGGAAGATTGCTGAACTACTACTCAGTTAACAGAAGTGAATTTACTGTTCCGGTCAGCAATCTCCAATCCGGATTCTATTTCCTCCGAATTAACAATGAGAAAGGCTCTGTCTATCGGAAGTTTGAAGTGATCAAACATTAATTCCAAAACTACATATCTAATAAAAAAACCGGACTGAGTCCGGTTTTTTTATTAGATATGCTTCATATTGAATATTTCATTATCTGATCAAGCTCACATCACCCTTACGGTTGATGTTTGTTCCGTCAGTTAAAGTTGCTTTAAGATAGTAAACATAAACTCCTGTGTTGAGTTTTTCGCCTTTAAAGGTGCCGTCCCAGCATTTTTTCTGATCAGTAGTTTCAAATACCTTTTGCCCCCATCTGGTGTAAATCGAAAATTCCATCGACTGAATGCATTTTCCGTACACACACTGTTTTTCATTCTCAGGATCATTGGATCCATCAGGTGAAAACGCGTTCGGTACATAAACTTCTCCGCAAACGATATCAACCGTTACTTTAACACAAGATGTATCAGAGCAGCCGTTTGCATCCGTTGCTGTTACACAGTATATGGTACTGCCCGACGGTAAAGCAACCGGACTTTGGCAATCGGTGCAACTCAGTCCATCAGCAGGACTCCATGAATAAGTTTGTCCGCCGGTTGCGGATAATTGTATTGATAAACCTTCTTCAATAGTAATATCCTGTCCGGCATCAGCAACAGGCAGGCTGTTATTGGTTAAAGTGATATTTATTATTTCTGAGCAGCCGGTTGCATCTGTAACAGTACAGGTGTATGAACCGGATGAAAGGTTAGTAGCCGTCGCGTTGCTTCCACCGACTGGACTCCAGGAATAAATAAATGGTGCCGTACCGCCTGTCACACTCACAGATGCTTCACCAGACTCTTCACCACAACCCGGTGTGGAAGATGATAAGGTGGTAAATGTTGGAATATTCTGAACATTCACGCTTGCAACAAACGTACAGCCCGAACCGTCAGTAACGATGACACTGTAACTTCCCGGGATCAGTGAAGTTGCCGTAGTTCCGGTTTGAACGGGAGAAGTTGACCATGAATACGAATATGAAGGAGTTCCTCCGTTGACATTTACGGAGGCTGTTCCGTTGTTAAGTCCGCAGCTGGCTGAAGTGAAAGATGTAGTTGCCGATAATGCTGTCGGTTCAGTGATGGTTACACCTGTTGTGGATGAACAACCATTGACATCACTAACCGTAACAGTATAGGTTCCTGCTGCAAGTCCCGTTGCCGTAGCGGAAGACTGAGCAGGTGTAGTTGACCATAAATATGTAAATGGTGCAGTACCCTGCGAAGAATTAACAGTAGCCGAACCATTGCTATTGCCGGCACAGTCAACATTTGTTTGTGATGTAATGGCTAGACTAAGTCCGGGGAAGGAATTGATGGTAACGGTATCAGTCACACTGCATCCGTCAGTATCAGTAACAGTTACCTGATATACACCGCCGACCAGGTTAATAGCAGTTGTGCCCGACTGAGGTGGAGAGGTGTTCCAATTATAGGTATAACCAGGTGATCCGCCTGTTGCTGTCACCGATGCAGATCCGTTACCCTGTCCGCAGAAGTCGTTACTGATCACTGTAACATTTGCCTGAACCGGAGTCGGTTCGCTGATTACTATAGTCAGTGCAGTTACACATCCGAGAGAATCGGTTACATTGACTGAGTAAATACCTGCCTCCAGTCCGGTGGCAATAGATGTTGTTTGAACAGGAGTAGTTGACCACGAATAGGAGTAGGGAGGTGTACCTGCGGTTACATTAACAGCGGCTTGTCCATCGGCTCCCCCGTTACAGGTTACATCCGTAATGGATGCAACAGTCACTTGTGGTCCGCCTGTGTTACCAACCGTAACAGTATTTGTTGAAGTACAGCCATTGGCATCAGTGATATTGACTGTATACTGTCCTGCGACAAGCCCTGTCACAGAAGCTCCGCTTACACCACCCGGTGTCCATAAAAATGTATAGGGAGTTGTTCCTCCAATTGCCGTAACCGAAGCCGTGCCGTTTGATTGTCCGCAGGATGCATCTGTTGAAATGGTTGTGGAAGTAATGGCAAGAGGTTCAGTCACAGTAACTATTGCTGTTGCCGTAATGGAAGCAGCATCGGTTATGGTTACTGTGTAGGTGCCTGCACACAGGTTAGAAAGATTTTGGGTATTTTGCCCATTGCTCCATTGGAAGGAATAAGGAGGTGTTCCTCCAATCGGACTGGCAGATGCGGTACCGTTACATTGCGAAGCACATTGTGAATTGGTTGAGGTTGCTGATGCCAGCATGGTGGTAATACAAATAGCAGTGGGTACATTGCACGAAGAAAGTGCAACGGCAGCAACAAAATTATTTCCTGAGGCAGCTACCTGTCCGGTGTTGGTAACATCAACATCGTATACGGGGCCAGGTGTACTTGCTGATGCAATTAAATTAAGGTTGGAATCGAATTTATATACACCATTGCCTGATCCGACATATACATTACCACAGCTGTCTACATCCAGTCCGCCGTTTCCCTGTACCTTTGTTCCAAGAAATACATTGTTTGAAATACCAGCTGGTATGCTGGCAGTTGCAACCACCGCACCGGTAAGCAGGTCTCTTTTATGCAGTTCTATTCCATTTTGAGTAAAGAAATGGGTTGGTGTTGCTCTTATGGCACTTATGGGCTGCTTGCTGCCGAACCCGTAGCCGGGTATGTAGTAGTCGAAGCTGTATCCCGTTGCAGTTTTGAATGCAATTGATGTCAAATCATCCTTTATGGCTCCAACAGTGTCCAGGGTGAGAAAGTAATAATTACCGTTAGGTGCCGAACAAATAGAACTGGCTTCCTGAATTTTTGGCGGTATCGAAGCAATATTACCAAAACCAACAATCACAGTCTGTAAAATTGCTCCGTTACCAAGATTGATCTCCATCATAGCACCTCTCAATACCGGAAAAGGAATGCTGAACTGTGCCCTGGTGCCTCCAATGACCAGTCGGGTGAGATCGCAGTTAAAAGCCAGCGACCAGTATTCATAGGACGTGAGCGCATTGGGATTGTTGAACCAGACCTGTGACCCTGTTGTACTGATTTTTCTGATTTCACCGTTCGAGCCGGATGTCATATAGGTTTCACCGTTAGGATGTGTAATCATTCCGCCGACCCAGTATCCGCTGGAATCCCATGAAGATAAATACGTCCATTGCAGTGCACCGGATGCATTATATTTTCTGAGTGTGATGGGCATATCTCCCATATAGGCATAAACATTTCCTGCATTGTCGGATTCAACCTCCCATACTTTATTTGAGTTCGGTGAAGAAGGAAATACAGTCCACGGATCAATGATCACTTTTTTAGTCCGATCGTAGTTGGCAAGGTTAAACCGCAGCTCGTTGTTTTCTAAGTTAAAGGAACTTGGAATGATATTGTGTCGTGCATTACCGTAAAAAGTTACGGGAGCATGATCGGTAATATCTCCGAACTGTGTTGCTATCTTTATATTCCCAAACTCATCTTTGGTGATTTTTGCCAAGTCCGAAAATTTCATTCGGATCTGAGATGGATCGGCACCGGGATGCAGAATGAATGAATATTTAAAACCTTCCTTTTCGTGAAACTCATATTCAAGATCTATTCCGTTATACAAATTCAGGTATAGCAGCTTTCGGTAACCTTTTACATAACTGTAGCTGATATTATTGCTACCCATGCCATAGTTGAAATAATCGGGCTGTAAATCATCGGCAATCACTATGACATCAGGATTGCTTCCAATCCAGTCAATGTGAATGAAGTCAGTTACCATGTTCACCTCCCTGCGCATTTTCATAATGCTGTTCCATTGTTCTTCAGATTCAAGAGGTTTTGTTTTATCCCATTTTTTTCGCGGAAGTTTCTTGTCGAGACGATAGGTTACTCCAGAACTTGTGAAGTAGACCTGAAAAGGACCGTTATCAATAGCATACAGGATTTTTGATTCGGTTTTTTTATTTCGTCCGTCAAACTGTCCTTTATTTTCAATGAATGCTTTGGCATAAGCCGGCTGAGCAGTCCAAGGTTGATGAAACTTCGCAAGCAGGTTGCCATGTATCAGAGTCAGAACAAAGATGATGTAAAGTATGCGGGTCATTTATTATGATGTTTAATAATTTATTTTAGATTACTTGTTTAACAGACAGTCATTGCTCCATGATGATTATTTACTGATGATTTTAAACTCAGTTCTTCTGTTCAGCTGACGACCTTCTTCCGTTTCATTGGTAGCAACAGGTTTTGATTTGCCGTAGCCTTTTGGAATGAGACGGGATTCGGGAATTCCTTTCCCTTTCAAATAGTCAACCACTGATTGCGCTCTGGCCTGTGACAGACGAACATTGTAGTCCTCGGCACCCTTTCCGTCTGTATGAGATGAAAGCTCGATGGTGATGGTGTTGTTTTGAGTCAGCAGATCTGCGAGTTTGTCGAGTTCATTGACGGATTCGTTTCTAAGTGTTGATTTGTCGAAATCATAAAAGATATTGTTCAGCACTATCGTACTTCCAACTTCAAGTTTTTTAAGTCCGATATTTTTTTCTATCTCAATATAATCGGCTGAATCCGGCATGAAAAAGTTTTCGGAATGAAACAGATAGCCTATTCCGTTTACGGTGATGCCGTAATTTTTACCCGAGGGAAGAGTCAGCAGAAAGTTGCCGGTACTGCTGTTGGAGTTTAAAGAGAACTTTTCATTTAAGTTTTGATTATTGGCGATTTCGATTTCTGCAGCAACCGGTTCACCTGTTTTTTCATCAAAGATTTTTCCTTTCAGAACAGCAAGCTTTGGTCCGCGTTTTATCTTTTCAAAATTGACGATGTAGATATCTTCATTACCAAAACCTCCGGCAGCAGAAGAGGCATAGTAACCCCTGATGCCGTTTGCCTGAAGAACAAAGAATACATCTTGCCCGGGTGTGTTCAGCGGTTTTCCTGAATTTACCGGTGCAGTCCACATGCCATTCACCAGCTGCGAAATCATTAAATCATATCCTCCCGTAGTGTTGTGTCCTTTGGAACTAAAGTACAGTGAGGTTCCGTCGGGATGAAGAAATACACCTTCCTCATCTTCGCGGGTATTGATTGTTGTTCCCATATTCACGGGATTATTCCAATCATTGCCAGTTTTTTTTGTGGTATACCAGATATCTCGTCCGCCCTGACCGCCTTTTCTGTTGCTTACGAAATACAAAGTCTTTCTGTCGTAAGAATAGCATGCAGACGATTCATGATAGTCAGAGTTAACCGGTTCGGGCAGCTTCACGGCTTCGCTCCATCTGTTTCCTGAAAGGACCGACTCATAAATATCTCCGTTTCCATTGATGTCATCTCTGAAGATCAGCAGTCTTTGTCCATCATGAGAAACTGCGATTGCAGAATTGTTTCTTCCCGGCTTATTCACCTCAGGTCCGATAGGAAGGGCTTTCGACCACGTTTCGTTTTCTTTATTGAATGTGGAAATAAACACCCGCTCCGTTGTTGGTTTGCCCGACTTAATTTCTTTTTCGGTGACCGGTCTTCGTGATGTAAACATCATGACCATGCCATCGGCAGATACTACTGGTGCGAAATCGGAATAGGGAGAGTTGATGGCATCGCCGGCATTGACCAAAGTGGTTTTCAATGAATCTGCCTGTTCGCTAAATTGAACCGCATGAACCTTTAATCCCGTAAAGGAGAGCAGCAGTAACAGTAGTAGTGTTGTTTTTTTCATAATCAGTATCTTCTGGCAGAACCCTTGCGAAGTGGATTGTCGATCATATATTTCAGTCCGATTTCATAACCTCCTCTTCCTGAACTGGCATTTTCAAGAGCCGATACATTGAAGTCGTAACTGACGCCTACGTGTAAAGGCCCAAGTTCCATCAAAATGGATGCTATAAAGGCATCCTTGGCTCTGAAATGAGCGCCCAGACTCAAAGCCTTTCCACTTTCAAATCCTGTGTAGGTTGATTCCTGCTTGAGGAGATATCTGAATTGAGCCCCGGCATTCAGTTGGTTCAATTTCCCCTGGCTGTAATAGATAAAACCTGGTAAAACAGAGAAGTTGGTATTGGGTATGCCTATCAACAAATCGCCGTGTACCACCATTTTCATGTTCAGTTTATCTTCTGAATCATTGAAAGAATAATCAGGCTTGTGGGGATGAAAAACAGAAAACCCAAGTGTGGCCTGTCTCTGATCGTTACCGGTCATGTACCGTTCCCCTTTTTTGTATTTCCAAAGCAATCCTGCTCCCAGATCGGCATAACCGATTTGATCAGTACCTGAAGGAAGACCGGCGGGAAGAGTGCTGTTGTAAGAGTAACCGTCAAACTGACTTCCCCACTTCAATCCGTCATAATTTAGGGTACGCTGTGTATAGCCTGCCATCAAGCCAGCTCCAAGTGTACTGTATTCTCCTATGTTGACATGGTATGCAAAGTGAAGGTTGGCTTGAATCTGTCCCATTTCCGACTCTCCGGCCTTGTCATTGAAGACCTGAATACCGCCAGCCCAGAATCCGGTTTTGTTGGCAAGTTTTGAGAGTGCCATGTCAAATGAAGCGTTGATGGTTCTGTAAGGAGTTCCGATACTTTTCCACTGATCACGATAGTTTAAAATAGTTCTCATATTCTCTTCTGAACCAGCATGTGCAGGATTTTGCACCAAGGGAGTCATCCAATATTGTGAAAAGTGAATGTCCTGGGAATTAACTTCAGGATTCAGAAACAGACAGGCTGCTCCGGTAATCAGAATTCTAATGCTTATAAATTTCATCATCTTATTTTTATCCGGCATAAAAGTAAAAATTTGTAACGGTCAGCAAGCTTTCAGATTAGATATGCCCATGTTATTATAAAAAAAATCCCGTCTTGTCTGTGAATAAGACAAAACAGGATTTGAATGATTTTTTATTATCTTGAGGCTATCTGGACTTCACTAGTTTTTGAGCCATAGTAGTAGTAGCTGTTTTAACAGAAAGGTGATATACACCGGCAGCTAATTGACTAATGTCGATGACAAGATGGTTGAACCCGTTTTGAGTTTTATAACTGGATTGAAAAACCGGTTGTCCCAATAGATTAAATGCTTCTATTACCACATCGCCATCCAAAGCATCCTCAAGTACAATGTTCAGTTCAGCATCAAACGGGTTGGGGTATATGCTGATTCCGTCACTGAGTGAAGACTGATTCTTACAATCAACCACAATGACCTTACGCATGGAAAGACTGCCGTCAAGATCGAACGATGAGAGTCTGTAATACATAAGTTCGCGGTAGCCAGTTTGCTGGTCAGTAAATGAGTAGCGTGAAATTCCTGTGTAGGTGCCCTTACCTGGCTGTCTGGAAATTTCAGTGAAATCTATTCCATTAACACTGGACTCCAGCATAAAATAATCGTTGTTCAGTTCAGAAGAGGTGATCCATTCCAGCTTCACATCCTGTTCTGAACATTTTCCGTTAAAGCTGATGAGTTCAACCGGTAACGGAACAGATTCGGGTGCGATGTTGAAATTTTCGGTGTTGAAAGAAATCCAGGCCGATTTGGTTATATTGGATAATACTGGAGAACCGGCTCCAACTACAGCAACACCTGATATGGCCCGCCATTGTACTGGGGGTGCGTTATATGCCCATTGAGTCATCAGTGTTGTTGGCAATGGAATGATATTGTCAGCAACTGCATCGAAATAAAGTTTGATATCCGGATTGGTAGTTCCGGAAAGTCCGTTTATTTTTTGATACCAATAGGGATTCACATTACCAATATTGGGATCTTTTAATACAATCGGATATCCATCAATGCTTGGGTCGTTATTGACGAATCTTACCGCATATGTATTCGCTGTTCCGGCAGTAGGAGAGAGGGCAACTGGTCGGAATCTTGGACTACCCTGGCTCGAGCCGACAGGAAACAAGTAAGAGCTTGTTGAATTAGTGTTTCTTCTGAGCCGGCCAGCTCCAGTGCTGCTAACAAATCCCTGAACAGGTGTCGAACTCAGGGATCCCGAACGGGTGATCGAAGCAGGATCCGGATTAGTTACATGCATCCAGTTACCCTGAGTAGCCAACTCACGATCATTAAGTGCCAAAGTCCCCTGAACTATGGTATTGATGTTGAGTGTTTTGATTCCTGATCCGGAAAGGGTCAGATTATAAAAGTTGGTGGTAGTGGTACCTGTTATGGTCTGGGCAGCACCCAGGAGCTCAGTTGTACCCGGACTTGAATTGATAAATGCTGCGCCGGAACTGTTGTTGGTCCAGTCTCCGGTTAATGTGACGAGGCCCCAATTGTCGATGCGGCCAATATTGGCCAGGGTATTATCCCGGTTGATCAGTCCTCCTTGTATGGTCACTAATGCTCCGGGTTCCACGTGAACCAGAGAGCCGTCGTTAACAATTAGTCCTGAACCAAATGCAGGGCAGGTAGCCACGGTAATATAGGTTGTTTTGGTCAGTGTGCCAGAGCCGAATCCGTTTGTTGCCTGCAGTGTGACATTGTACGTGCCTGCTGTATTATACACAATTACAGGGTTTTGCGCGGTTGATCCTGCAGGTGTACCTCCTGTAAAGGTCCATGACCAGGAGGTGGGTGAATTAGTCGATTGATCGGCAAAAGAAACCGAAGACCCTGTACAAACAGTGGTAGGCCACCCAACAAAACCCACCACAGGAGGCGAACAAACATTAACAGTTATATAACCTGTAAAAGTGGCGGTATTGCTGCCTGCACTGTTTGAAACCAGAAGCGTTACCGGGTAGATACCGGAGGTGGGATAAGTAACAGTGGGGTTTTGAACGATTGATGTTGCCGGAAAACCTCCCGTAAATGTCCATTGCCAGTTAGAGGGGTTGTTCGTTGAAAGATCGGTGAAAGAAACAGTGCCGCCCGCGCAAAGGGTAGTCGGGCTGGCAGAAAAGTTGGCCACAGGAGGCAGCGGGCAGTTATTAATGGTGATGTAGGCGGTCTTTGTTTCTGTTCCGGAACCATAAGCATTGGTAGCTGTCAGTGTAACATCATATACTCCCGGGGCAGCATAAGTAACTGAAGGATTATTCAGTGGGGATGCATTGGGAGAGCCGCCCGGGAAAGTCCATGCCCAGCTGGTGGGTGAATTGGTAGAAAGGTCCATAAAGAACACCTGTTCTCCAACGCAGGCACTTGTAGGGTTCGCCATAAAGTCTGCAACCGGAGGAGGACAGTTGTTAACCACGATATAGCTTGTTTTGGTTTCAACATCGTTGCCTGATGCATTTGAAACCGTCAGGGTAACAGTATAGCTGCCCGGGGTCGCATAATTGATAACCGGTGGATTCTGTCCCACGAAAGTGGCAGGCACCCCTCCCGGAAAACTCCAGTTCCAACTGGTAGGTGTTCCACTGCTAAGGTCAGTAAATGTTACATTAAGGGAATTGCAACCTGTGGTAGGAGAGCCTGAGAAATTGGCGATAGGAGCGTTGATCGAACAACTTCCGGCGTTCAGTGCTACCATGGCAGTTGGACCACACGTGTTATTGATAATACTCCTGGCCATGATGTTATTTCCACCGGCGGTTTCACTGATGGGGGTAAGAGTTCTGCGATCGGTATTGGGACCAATGGCGTAATTCATCACCGTAACGGGAGTGATGGTATGTCCAAGCTGGTGACTGTGTCCTAATTCGTGAACGGCAACCGATTCAAAATCGAAAAGACCTCCGGCGGTGGCAACAGGGCCATAATTCCAGTTAATACCACCGGTTCCGTTGGTACGGAACTTTAAATCATTTTCATTCAGATACCAGACTCCGCTACCACATCCGCTGTAGTAACTGTATGAAACACCCAAAACTCCTGCCGGCAAAGCGCAGGAACCGTCGAAGGTGACAAGGTTAACATTGTCAAGAGCCTGACAGGCAGTCGCAGTGGTGCCCAGTTTATTGAAATTGACAAACGTTCCGCATCTCCAGGTTTGTAAAGCTCTTTCGAACGCTGCCACAGCCGCAGCGTTACCGTTGAAAGTGGTGTTGTACAAATAAGTATAGCCACCAGTCCCATTGTCATTGATCAGATCCGGCTGATAATAGGTTCCTCCTGAATTGACATTGCTCTGGTTGTAATTGATAGTAATGGTTACTGCTGAAATGGTAGATTCTCCCAGTTCGTTGGTCACTCTGATATTGCCGCTTCCTGCCTGAGTTGGAACCCATGCCTGAATGGAGGTATTGCTCCAAAGAACAATATGATTTGCAGGTGTAGGAATAAATCCTGCTCCTCCGTTATTGGCATCACGAAATTCCAGCGCCCTGGTTCCCCCGAAAGGGCCTGCACCGAAATTGTTTCCGGTCACAGTAACCAGTGAAAAAGTTCCTGCAGTGGAAGGAGAGGTTATGGCTGTGATGACCGGAAATGCCAGAACAGAAGGCAATCCGGGACCCAGATTTTGTGATGGGAATAAGTCGAAAGGCTGAATATCGTAGTAAGGATTTCCTGTCATGCCGGGAATAGCCTGATAGATTTCGGTAGAGACATCCAGATAGGTACTGAATGGATCAGTTCCGGTCTTCGATTTAATATCATATTTGATAAAGGACTGATGTGCAGCGATTCCTTCAAATTGAAGAGCTGAAGGGAAGGGAGAGAAGGGATTTAACTGTGCCGAAGGACGAACCATGAAAATTCCGACATCAGCAATATTGAGTTGCAATGATGGCTCTTCTTTGATCATTAAATTTCCGACCACACCGCCTTCGGTGATGATTTCCACCTGACCTGAGGTGATACCGCCCTTAAAGACTTTGTAAACTTCTACGATGTTACTGGTGTAAATAAAATCGTTTGATGCATTCCAGAAGGATGTCTGACTGATTACTTTTCCTTCAATTACCGTTGTTGCCATGTTTACCCTTTGAGGGAAAGGCACCTGGTACGACATACATTGCGATGATGCGTCCTGAAAGGAGGATAATACCAGTCCGATGATCAGAATGATCAATCGAAATCTGAATTCCATGATGATGTTTTTCATTTTGACGGGGGTTGAAAGATGAAACTCACTCATTGGACATGATAGCTCTGTTATTGTTGACTGATCCGCTGTCTTCGGTTGTTCGACTCCTGACATCTTGCTTCAGATTGGGATGTTCCTTTTTGAACATACTCATGCTTGGAGGCATACCGTACAGTCCTGGACTCACATATTTACCTGCAATAGCTCCGGTCTTTTGGATTTCCACTGCTCTTTCATCGGGGTTTTGTTGCAGATAAGGGTCATTCCGTTCGGCATATACAGTCCAAGAAACTTTCATGCCCGGTGTACCACCTGCAATCACAAATTCTTTATTGACGATTTCCTGCTTAACGTAGAGTTGTGCAGGAGCGCCTACCGGTGTCAAATGGTAACTGTAGTTTTGATTGTTGATTGATTCAAAGTAGGAGGGTAATGCAACTATTCCTTCTCCGTTAGGTCCAAGGACTACATTTCCGCGATACATATTCAATACTTCGGGTGATTCCATGGAGAAGTGTTTAAGCAGTTTATTGGAAGGATCGAGTGGGTGATCGATGAGGAAAGTTTTTACTCCACTGGAACCAAGATCATTATCAAAAAAGCCTCCATATCGGTTTGCGCCTCCTCCATCCGCATAACCATATACTCCGATGGCGTTGACACCGCTTGTTACGAATCCTGTTACTCCGTATCCCAAGTTTCCACTGGCTGTTCCGTAAATGCCATCGCCATCGGTACCTCCGAATCCTGCAGCTCCGATGCCTCCAGCTACTGTTGTTTGACCCTGTACAGCACTGTTGCCTCCTATACCCAAAACAGCAGCAGCAGTGGTAGAGGTAATACTTGAATATACACCATGACTCAGGTTGGTAGTCCCGGTATTATAGGCAAAAACACCAACTCCCGAATTAGCAGCAGACCCTGTGACACCGGCACCGCCGTTGAGCATGGTAAAGGTACCGCCGGCATCTCTTCCGATGATTCCGGTACTGGAAATGTTTGTGGCTGTATTTTGCGAAATCGCGTAAACTCCAACGCGGGCAGCATTGAATGCACCACCGGAACCTGCCACCGCATAATTGCCTGCCAGGTTGTTTCCGGCTGCAATGATCCCGGTACCGGAAGCATTTAAGTTGTAGGCTCCAACGCCCATTCCTGTAGCTGCATTAGACAAACCGGTAACACCGTTTCCGGGTGTGGTTCCAGTACTTGTATTCTGGCCGTAAACACCATCACCGGTTCCGGTTGAAGCACCGGCGACAGCATCAGAAGACCCGGCTGCATAGGATGAAAACACCGTATTGGCAAACGGGGTGGCGTTGTTCACGGATACCTGACCATTTGCAAGTACACGCATTCTTTCGATGAGTCTGGTTCTGATGACGAAATCAACAGAATCGCGGGTGCCGATAAAATTGGTAGTGGCCACTGTACCGGTATTGCCGGTTGTTAGCCATGCTGGGGAGGTGACATCAGTTCCATTGATTAATGTTCCGTTGGCGTCAGAAAGAACAATCCTGTTTCCGATGCCCGACAAGGTAGAAGACCTCACATTACCAATGATGTGAAGTTTCTCCAGCGGGGTTGCAGTACCGATTCCCACATTTTGTGAGTAAACCGGGGTAAGGCTTACTGCCAGCAGGCACATCAGAAGAATTTTTTTCATGAGGATTGAGGGTTAAAAAAGGGGAAGTAGATTTATGCCGTTAATTTTTATTTGATTTCAAAAGATTTACTTCCTGACGAAGCTGTTCGATCAGCAGCTGTTGCTCTTTGATGGCTTCCACCAGAACAGGTATCAGTGAATCGTAACTGACAGCCTTAACAGTTAACAACTCAACATCCTTATCTTCGGCAGTACGGTTCACATTCAATGAAGGGATTTGCTTTTCGGTGACAGCCTCTGGTATTATGGCTTCCAGTTCCTGGGCGAGAAACCCAATGGTTCTTCTACTGGCCTGTATGTGTTTTGGAAAGTCTTCTTTGTTTGCATCATATGAATAACCTCTTATCGAAAGAATTTTATTCAGGGAGCTCTCCAATGGCTTTACATTGGTTTTAAGCCGCTGATCTGAAACTGTGTAGAAATTGCCTGGAAGAATGGCTCCGATATCACCATTAAACAGCCCTGCCCATCCGACAAGGCTGGGCTCTGTTCCCTGAACACCGATCGCACTTGTGGTTCCGGCGATTCCTCTGACTCCGGCGCCACCGGCATTGGTTCCGTAATATTCACCCTGAACGGATGCAAATACAGTGCTGTTACCTCCTTGAACCTGGCCGTAAACCCCACCGCCATTGGAGCCTGCAGGGACGTAGCCGTTTACTGCCCAAGGGAAAGTTGGATTTCCGACGGCATTCATCAGGTCACCAACAATTACGGTATTGAAAGTGCCGACAAAGAATTCACCCAGGGAGCTGAATCGGCCCCGTTCAATGTTGTTGGTTCTGAAGCAAATATTCTGATTATCAGTGGTGCCGATAAAATTACTGCCGGTAGCGGATATCGTACCACCATTGGTGCCTGTATTGCCCGTGGTCATCCAGGCCGGGGACCCCAGCCCGGTGGCATTGATCAGAGTTCCGTTCAGGTCTGACAGCACCAATCGGCTGCCGACTCCGGCAAGTGTGGACGAACGGATGTTGCCGATTACATGCAACTTCTCAAGCGGTGTAGCAGTTCCAATACCAACGTTTTGTGCCTGAGATACCTGTGAAAGAATCATCAGAAATAAAAACATACCGGAAATCCGGAAAGTGTAGGTTTTCATGGTTTTGAATAAATAGGCGGTGAAATACAAATGACAATTCAATAACCCAACAACGGGCAGTACAAATGTAAGCGTAATTTCGGTTAGAAAAAAGACCTGAAAACAATTGGAATTCAATCATTTTTAATGAATTATATTAATAAAATATTGAATTATTCTAATATTTCTTGGGTCATTTGACCCGTTCATAACTTATTCAAAGAGTTGCTGATAAATTTTTTACCTATCTGTTTGTATATCAAAATAACTTTCCTACATTTGCAATCCCAAATTTTGGGGTGTTCTTTGATTGGTAGAATTGCACTATTTGCCGATGTAGCTCAGTTGGCCAGAGCTACTGATTTGTAATCAGTGGGTCGGGGGTTCGAATCCCTCCATCGGCTCTTGGAACGGGGTGGTCACAACCTCCCCCGGTTTTAGGGGAGATACCAGAGTGGCCAAATGGGACAGACTGTAAATCTGTTGTCTTACGACTTCGAAGGTTCGAATCCTTCTCTCCCCACATATTGGCTTTGCAGGATGATTCTGTCATTCTAAAGAGCCTTAAAAGTTAAAGTCCTTCGTTCCGATTACCGGTTCGCAGGTGATAAGCGGAAGTAGCTCATTTGGTAGAGCATCAGCCTTCCAAGCTGAGGGTGGCCGGTTCGAGCCCGGTCTTCCGCTCCAGTAAATAAGAGCCCGGCCTGCCAGCCGAAATGATGGATAGGCAGGATTACTGCTCAAAGATGAAGTTGCCAATGTAGCTCAGTCGGTAGAGCACATCCATGGTAAGGATGAGGTCACCAGTTCGATCCTGGTCATTGGCTCTGAGAGTAAGCAGGTCATTCCGTGGTGGTCCTGTTCCAATGAACTAAAAACAAAATATTTGCCGGAGTCCAGCAGCTTCCGGGGCAAAGGCAGATACAACCATATTAAAATAATCAAAATTCAAACACAGTTTAACAACCAATAAAAATGGCAAAAGAAACATTTGATCGTTCCAAACCCCACGTAAACATTGGAACCATTGGTCACGTTGACCACGGAAAAACCACCCTTACAGCTGCAATTACTTCAGTTCTTGCATCACAGGGTCTTGCGGAAGCCAGGGATTTCTCATCCATCGACAATGCTCCCGAAGAAAAAGAGCGCGGTATTACCATCAATACGGCTCACGTTGAATATCAGACAAAAAACAGGCACTATGCCCACGTTGACTGTCCTGGTCACGCTGACTATGTAAAGAACATGGTAACAGGTGCTGCCCAGATGGACGGTGCTATCCTGGTGGTAGCTGCCACTGATGGTCCCATGCCACAGACCCGCGAGCATATCCTTCTCGCCCGTCAGGTAGGTGTACCTAAGATCGTTGTATTCATGAACAAAGTTGACATGGTTGACGATCCGGAACTTCTTGACCTTGTTGAGATGGAAATCCGTGAACTCCTCAGTTTCTATGAATTTGACGGCGACAATACCCCAATCATCCGCGGATCTGCTCTTGGTGGATTGAACAACGATGCCAAATGGGTTCCCAAAATTCTGGAACTGATGGATGCTGTTGATACATTTATTCCAATTCCTCCCCGCGATATCGATAAGCCTTTCCTGATGCCGGTAGAAGACGTTTTCTCTATTACAGGTCGTGGTACCGTTGCAACTGGTCGTATCGAAAGAGGTGTTATCAATTCCAGTGAGAGCGTTGAGATCATCGGAATGCAGGAAGAAAAACTGACTTCAACCGTTACCGGTGTGGAAATGTTCCGCAAAATCCTCGACAGAGGTGAAGCTGGTGACAACGTTGGTCTTCTCCTCCGTGGTATTGAAAAGAATGACATCCGTCGCGGTATGGTTATTGCCAAGCCGGGTTCAATCACTCCTCACACGGTATTCAAGGCTGAGATCTATGTACTTAAGAAAGAAGAAGGTGGTCGCCACACTCCTTTCCACAACAAATACAGACCTCAGTTCTATCTCCGTACCACTGACGTAACCGGTGAAATCGTACTTCCTGAAGGTCGTGAAATGGTGATGCCGGGGGATAACGTAACCATCACCGTGAACCTGATCGTTCCTGTAGCTATGGACAAAGGTCTTCGTTTCGCTATTCGTGAAGGTGGACGTACTGTAGGTGCCGGACAGGTTATCGAGATCATTAAGTAATTATACAATTTCCGGTGAATTGCAGCCGGATCCTCTCAAAAGGAACCGGCTGCAGTTTGCATGGAATTCCACTTTCTTGAAACCGGTCTAATGCCGGCAAAGTTGGGTCCATGTACTTTTAGCCTGCTGTAAAGGTGCCGTGGCTGTATCATTATCCTTCCGAGTCTCCTGATCCTGTGATCGTCGGTATCCCGATTTCACCCGGGATGCTGTAGTCTGAATCAACTCAATAATCAAACTAATTCTACGGGTGTAGCTCAATTGGTAGAGTAGCGGTCTCCAAAACCGTTGGCTGGGAGTTCGAGTCTCTCCACCCGTGCCACAGCCAGATGGTCCGCAAATCAGCATACCCTGGGAAAAATCAAGTCAGATGTCAAAAGTTAAAGCTTACATACAAGACTCTTACAACGAGCTGATGAATAAAGTGTCCTGGCCTACCTGGCCGGAACTACAAAGCAGCGCGATAGTTGTATTGGTCGCCTCTCTGATCATTGGTCTCATGGTGTTTGGTATGGATTCCATCTTCCAGTTCATCATGAATCTTCTTTACAGTTCCTTCTAATCAAGGCGAACCATGAGCGATAAAAAATGGTATGTCATCCGAGCCATCAGTGGTAAGGAGAAAAAAGTCAAGCAGTATCTGGAGTCGGAAATCAGCCGGCTGAAGCTGCAGGACTACGTTTCTCAGGTCCTGATCCCTATGGAGAAGATTTACCAGATTAAGGATGGTAAGAAAGTCAGCAAAGAAAGAAGTTATTTCCCGGGCTACGTGCTGATCGAAGCACAGCTGACCGGCGAAATCCCTCATATTATCGAAAACACAACCGGTGTTATCGGATTTCTCGGATCAAAAGGTGAAGCTCCTGCTCCCCTGCGCACCTCAGAAGTGAACAGGATTCTGGGTAAGGTCGACGAACTGGCTGATTCTGAAGAAATCATCAATAACCCGTATGTAGTGGGCGAATCGGTAAAAGTCATCGATGGTCCTTTCAACAGCTTCTCCGGTATTATTGAAGAAGTGAATGAAGAAAAGAAAAAGCTGAAAGTGATGGTGAAAATCTTTGGCAGGAAAACACCATTGGAGCTCAGCTACATGCAGGTTGAGAAAGAATAAAAGGATACATTATCCCGTAAAGGAATCACTTAAGGCCAAGCTTCCGGGCTTAAAGGAATTCCGGGGAACACATCAATAAAAACAACTACTGAAATGGCTAAAGAAATAGCAGCCCTCATAAAACTCCAGGTGAAAGGTGGCGCCGCCAACCCTGCACCTCCCATTGGTCCCGCGCTTGGTGCCAAAGGTGTGAATATCATGGAGTTCTGCAAGCGCTTCAACGCTCAGACACAGGACCAGCCGGGTAAGGTGCTTCCGGTGATCATTACGGTTTATGCAGATAAATCGTTTGATTTCATCATCAAAACCCCACCTGTTGCCGTGCAGCTTCTCGAGTACACTAAACTCCAGTCAGGTTCAGCTGAACCGAACCGTAAAAAAGTGGCCACCGTTAACTGGGACCAGGTTCGTAAGATCGCTGAAGCCAAAATGCCCGACCTTAACTGTTTTACAGTTGAATCGGCCATGAGAATGGTGGCGGGAACCGCAAGGAGCATGGGTATCACCGTTGAAGGAGAATTTCCTGCCAATTAATTTGTCAGGAAACCATTATTCACCCCTTAACTGAATCACAATGCCGCAATTGACAAAAAAACAAAAGAGCGTAGAGTCAAAAGTTGACCGCGCTAAGCAATATTCCCTTCTGGAGGCTTCCAAGCTGGTGAAGGATGTGAATTATACCAAGTTTGATGCATCAGTAGATCTGGCCGTGCGTCTGGGAGTTGATCCCCGTAAAGCCAACCAAATGGTGCGTGGTATCGTGACCCTTCCGCACGGAACCGGTAAAACCGTAAAAGTACTGGTGCTTTGTACTCCCGACAAGGAGAAAGAAGCCAAGGACGCCGGTGCCGATTACGTGGGACTGGATGACTATATCACCAAAATCGAGCAGGGCTGGATCGACATGGATGTCGTGATTACCATGCCGGCCGTAATGGCTAAAGTAGGTAAGCTTGGAAAAGTACTCGGACCAAGAAACCTGATGCCTAACCCTAAGACAGGAACAGTAACCAATGATGTTGGCAAAGCTGTTACTGATGTTAAAGGCGGTAAAATTGATTTCAAGGTTGACAAAACCGGAATCATCCACGCTTCTGTTGGAAAAGTTTCGTTCGACGCTCAAAAGCTTTATGAGAACGCGAATGAATTACTCCAGACAATCGCCAAGCTGAAGCCGGCCTCTGCTAAAGGAGCCTACTTCAAAAGCATCGCGATGTCGAGCACAATGAGTCCCGGAATCAGAATCGATGCCAAATCGATCACCGGTTAATTTCATCTTAAACCCATTATCCGAATCATTCAATGAAAAGGGAAGAAAAAGATTTGATCATCGACTCCATCGTCGATAATCTCAATAAATACAACTGTTTCTATCTGACCGATATCTCTACGCTGACTGTAGAGAAAACCAATCAGCTCCGCAGGATTTGTTTCAACAAGGACGTAAAGTTGAACGTGGCTAAAAACACCCTTATTAAGAAGGCTCTTGAGCGCCTTGAAGGAGATTACAGCCCGTTGTTTCCTGCGCTGAAAGGGTCTACCGCCATCATGTACAGCGACACTGGTAATGTGCCTGCCAAGCTGATTAAGGATTTCCGTAAAACGTCGGAAAGACCAATCCTTAAAGGTGCCTGGATTGACTCGTCAATTTTTGTTGGTGACAATTACCTTGATGCCCTGGTAGCTCTGAAGTCGAAGAACGAACTGATTGCCGACATCATCGCTCTGTTGCAGTCTCCTGCGAAGAATGTGATCTCCGGCCTGCAGTCCGGCGGACAGAAACTTTCCGGTATTCTCAAAACTCTCGAAGAAAGAGGTTCTTAATGCTTCCACCTGAATCCTTTCTTCTCAATCAAATAAATCAATTCTAACAAGTAACTTAAAAACAAATTAATAAAATGGCAGATTTGAATGCATTCGCAGAACAGTTGGTTAACCTGACTGTAAAAGAAGTTAATGAACTCGCACAGATCCTGAAGGATCAGTACGGAATCGAGCCTGCTGCTGCAGCTCCAGTAATGATGGCCGGAGGCGGTGGCGGTGCTGCTCCTGCTGCTGAAGAGAAGACATCTTTCGATGTTATCCTCAAAGCCGGCGGAGCTAACAAGCTTGCTGTTGTGAAGCTTGTAAAAGAGCTGACCGGTCTCGGACTGAAAGAAGCTAAGGATCTCGTTGACGGTGCACCAAAACCAGTTAAGGAAGGTGTATCTAAAGATGAGGCAAATTCACTCAAAGCACAACTCACAGAAGCTGGCGCTGAAGTTGAGGTTAAATAATAGCGGAAACGCTTTCAACTGAATTTGAAGGCCCCCGATCCCGGTACGTCCGGGAACGGGGGTCTTATACCCTTTATAGACCGGTCTGTTAACCCAGCCGGTTTGAGTGTGTTTACTAAATCATAATACTAAAAACATCAATCCCTTGGCCGCAATTCACAATTCACCCCAGAAGAACAGCGTAAAAAGGATCAACTTCTCATCCAGTAAACAGGCTATTGAGTATCCTGATTTTCTTGAAGTACAGTTAAAGTCGTTCCAGGACTTTTTTCAGCTTGAAACTACATCCGACAACAGGCATAATGAAGGTCTGTTCAAAGTATTCAGTGAGAACTTCCCGATCTCCGATTCCAGGAACAACTTTGTTCTGGAATTCCTTGATTATTTTGTTGATCCTCCACGATATGCTCTCGATGAGTGTATCGAAAGAGGTTTGACCTACAGCGTTCCGCTTAAAGCGAAACTGAAACTGTATTGTACAGATCCCGACCACGAAGATTTTGAAACCATTATCCAGGATGTATATCTTGGAACAATTCCCTATATGACGCCCAAAGGCACCTTTGTAATCAATGGTGCTGAAAGGGTAGTGGTATCACAGCTGCACCGGTCTCCGGGTGTGTTTTTCGGACAGAGCCGGCATGCCAATGGAACCAAACTTTACTCCGCAAGGGTAATCCCGTTCAAAGGATCATGGATTGAATTCGCAACAGACATCAACAATGTCATGTATGCGTATATCGATCGTAAGAAAAAGTTCCCTGTAACCACACTCCTCCGTGCAATTGGCTACCAGACGGATAAAGACATTCTTGAAATATTCGGTCTGGCTGATGAACTGAAAGTCAGCAAAGCTGCTCTCAAAAAAGCCACAGGCCGTAAACTCGCTGCAAGGGTTCTTAAAACCTGGCTCGAAGATTTCGTTGATGAGGATACCGGTGAAGTAGTGTCCATTGAAAGGAATGAAGTGATCCTCGAAAGAGAAACTGTTCTCGAAGACGATCACATCGATCTCATTGTGGATTCAGGCGTGAAAGTGGTGATCCTGCACAAGGAAGACACCAATTCTGCCGATTATGCCATTATCTACAACACGCTGCAGAAAGATACCTCCAACTCCGAAAAGGAGGCTGTTGAGCACATCTATCGTCAGCTGCGTAACGCTGAGCCACCCGATGAGGAAACCGCACGCGGTATCATCGATAAGCTCTTTTTCTCTGACAAGCGTTATGACCTTGGTGAAGTAGGTCGTTATCGTATCAACCGTAAATTAGGTCTTGAGATTCCTGAAGATACCAAAGTATTGACCAAACAGGATATCATTTCCATCATCAAGTATCTCATCCAGCTGATCAACTCTAAAGCTGATGTCGATGATATCGATCACCTCAGCAACCGTCGTGTGAGAACCGTCGGTGAACAACTTTATGCTCAGTTTGGCGTAGGTCTTGCCCGTATGGCCAGGACCATCCGCGAAAGGATGAACGTTCGTGACAACGAGGTGTTCACACCTGCCGATCTGATCAATGCCAAGACGTTGTCTTCGGTGATCAATTCTTTCTTCGGTACCAACCAGCTTTCACAGTTCATGGATCAGACCAACCCGCTTGCCGAGATTACTCACAAGCGCAGGTTGTCGGCACTCGGGCCAGGCGGTCTCTCCAGAGAGCGTGCAGGTTTCGAGGTTCGTGACGTTCACTACACCCACTACGGCCGCCTGTGCACCATCGAAACTCCTGAAGGACCAAACATCGGTCTGATCTCCAGTTTGTGTGTTTATGCGAAGATCAATAACCTCGGGTTTATCTCTACTCCTTACCGTACCATTCATGAGGGTAAGGTTGAGGTCGATAAGCCGGTGGTATACCTGACTGCCGAAGAAGAAGATTCCAAGGTAATTGCTCAGGCTGTTTCCAACTTCGATGACAAGGGTACTTTTAAAGATCCACGGGTTAAAGCCAGGTATGAAGGTGATTTCCCTGAGGTAGAGCCTGAGAAACTCCAGTTGATGGACGTTGCTCCTAACCAGATCGCCTCCATTGCCGCCTCTCTGATTCCCTTCCTCGAGCACGATGACGCCAACCGTGCGCTGATGGGATCGAACATGCAGCGCCAGGCTGTTCCTCTTTTGCGTCCTGAGTCTCCTGTTGTAGGAACTGGTCTGGAAGGAATTGTAGTCCGTGACAGCCGTGTTCTGGTTAACGCAGAGCACGACGGTATTGTGGAGTATGTTGATGCCAACGAAATTGTAATCCGCAGCTTCAGATCAGAAGATGAGAAACTGGTCAGTTTTGATGATGATCTGAAAACATACCGCCTTACCAAATATCAGAAAACCAACCAGAATACCTGTATCAACCTGAAGCCAATCGTCAGAAAAGGCGAGAAAGTAAAGGCCGGTCAGGTACTTTGCGAAGGATATGCTACTCAGGACGGTGAACTTGCACTGGGAAGAAACCTTAAAGTGGCATTCATGCCCTGGAAAGGATACAACTTCGAAGATGCCATCGTTATCTCTGAGAAAGTGGTTCGTGATGATATCTTCACTTCTCTTCATATCGATGAGTACAGCATTGAGGTTCGCGATACCAAGCGCGGACTTGAAGAGCTTACTGCCGATATTCCTAACGTGAGTGAGGAAGCCACCCGCGAGCTTGATGAAAACGGTTTGATCCGTGTGGGTGCTGAAGTTCACGAAGGAGATATTCTGATCGGAAAAATCACTCCTAAAGGAGAAACAGATCCTTCTCCAGAGGAGAAACTGCTGCGCGCCATTTTTGGTGATAAGGCAGGTGATGTTAAGGATGCTTCTCTCAAAGTTCCTCCCTCCGTAAAAGGTGTCGTGATCAGCAAGAAACTGTTCTCGCGTGTCAATAAGGACAAGACCGGAAAGACAGACGAAAAAACAGTGATCGCCAAGATTGATGATGAACAGGCAAAAGCGCTTGTTGAACTCAAGAGTAAACTGGTTGATAAGCTGTTCATCCTCGTCAGCGGAAAAACATCACAGGGAGTACTTGATAATTTCAAGGAGACCCTCATTCCGAAAGGCGCCAAGTTCACTCAAAAGCTGCTGTCGGAAATTGACTACGCCAATATCAACCCGAATAAGTGGACCACCGATAAGGATAAGAACGAGCAAATCAAGCGACTGCTTCACAACTATAACATCAAGGTAAATGATGTCATAGGAGGTTTCAAGCGCCGCAAGTTTGCCATTCAGGTTGGTGATGAACTTCCTGCAGGAATCATGCAGCTTGCCAAGGTTTATATAGCGAAAAAGCGTAAGCTGAAGGTGGGTGATAAGATGGCGGGTCGTCACGGAAACAAGGGTATTGTTGCCCGTATCGTTCGTGCCGAAGATATGCCTTATCTGTCAGACGGAACTCCTGTTGACATTGTTCTGAATCCGCTGGGCGTACCATCCCGTATGAACCTGGGTCAGATTTACGAAACAGTTCTTGGCTGGGCCGGACAAAAGCTTGGGGTGAAATTTGCCACGCCGATTTTTGACGGAGCATCCATTGCAGATATTGAACATTACGTTGAAAAAGCCGGAATTCCTCCTTATGGCAGTACCTATCTGCACGATGGCGGAACCGGTGAGCGTTTCGATCAGCCTGCAACCGTAGGCGTGATTTATATGCTTAAACTGGGTCACATGGTTGATGATAAGATGCACGCCCGTTCCATCGGACCGTACTCGCTCATCACTCAGCAGCCTCTCGGAGGTAAGGCTCAGTTCGGAGGTCAGAGGTTCGGGGAAATGGAAGTTTGGGCCATCGAAGCATTCGGTGCGGCCAACATCCTGCAGGAACTTCTCACCGTTAAATCCGATGATGTTATGGGCCGTGCCAAGGCTTATGAATCAATCGTCAAAGGTGAGAATCTTGGTACACCCGGCATTCCGGAGTCCTTCAACGTATTGCTCCACGAACTCCGTGGATTGTGCCTGAAAGTTTCGCTTGAGTAACCAGCAAACCTCAGTTACAGTCAGAGTTCATCATTAATCACTTAAAGAAATCATTCAAAATGGCCAATAAAAAAGATTTCAAACTGAAGAGTAACTTCTCTAAGATTATCATCAGTCTGGCTTCTCCCGAAAATATTCTGGAGCAGTCAAGCGGAGAAGTACTCAAGCCTGAAACCATTAACTACCGTACCTATAAACCGGAGCGTGACGGCCTTTTCTGCGAGAGAATTTTTGGTCCGGTAAAGGACTGGGAATGTCATTGCGGAAAGTACAAGAGAATTCGTTACAAAGGCATCGTATGCGACCGTTGCGGTGTGGAAGTGACCGAGAAAAAAGTGCGTCGTGAGCGAATGGGACATATCCAGCTGGTAGTTCCTGTTGCCCACATCTGGTATTTCAGATCTCTTCCCAACAAGATCGGTTACCTGCTGGGTCTTCCCACTAAAAAACTTGATCTGATCATCTACTACGAGAGATACGTAGTCATTCAGCCAGGTATTAAAGCAGAAGACGGAGTCAGTTACCTTGACTTCCTCACAGAAGAAGAGTACCTGAATCATCTTGAAACGCTTCCAAAAGACAATCAGCATCTGGACGATACAGATCCTAATAAGTTTATTGCAAGAATGGGAGCTGAAGCGCTTCATGACCTGCTTGGACGTCTGGATCTTGACGGACTTTCTTACCGTCTTCGTCACCAGGCATCAACTGAAACATCGCAGCAGCGTAAAAACGAAGCTCTCAAACGCCTTCAGGTAGTGGAAGCTTTCCGTCAGGCGAACCTCCACGTGGAGAATAAACCTGAGTGGATGATCGTTAAAGTGGTTCCGGTGATTCCGCCAGAGTTACGCCCACTCGTTCCTTTGGATGGCGGCCGTTTCGCTACCTCCGACCTGAACGATCTTTACAGAAGGGTGATCATCCGTAACAACCGTTTGAAGCGTTTGATTGAGATCAAAGCTCCTGATGTAATTCTTCGCAACGAAAAGAGGATGCTTCAGGAAGCGGTGGATTCACTTTTCGACAACTCACGTAAAGTGAATGCGGTGAAAACCGAATCAAACCGTGCGCTGAAATCTCTTTCCGACAGCTTAAAAGGTAAACAAGGACGATTCCGTCAGAATCTCCTCGGTAAGCGTGTTGACTATTCAGCACGTTCGGTAATTGTCGTAGGTCCTGAACTGAAGCTTCACGAATGTGGTCTTCCAAAGGACATGGCTGCCGAACTTTTCAAACCTTTCATCATTCGTAAAATGATTGAAAGAGGAATTGTCAAAACGGTTAAGTCAGCCAAGAAAATTGTTGACCGCAAGGATGCAATCGTTTGGGATATTCTCGAAAACGTACTGAAAGGTCACCCTGTCATGCTGAACCGAGCCCCAACCCTTCACCGTTTGGGTATACAGTCTTTCCAGCCCAAGCTGATTGAAGGAAAAGCGATTCAGCTGCACCCGCTCGTGTGTACTGCCTTCAACGCCGACTTCGACGGTGACCAGATGGCCGTACACGTGCCACTTGGCAACGCTGCGATTCTTGAAGCGCAGATGCTGATGCTGGCTTCTCATAACATCCTCAATCCCGCCAACGGAGCTCCCGTAACCGTTCCTTCACAGGACATGGTACTTGGTCTGTACTACATGACCAAAGGCAGAAAGACAGATGAGAAATTAAAGATGAAAGGCGAAGGACTCGCGTTTTACTCTCCTGAAGAAGTGATCATTGCTTATAACGAAAAGCGTGTTGACCTGCATTCCTGGATCCGTGTAAAAGTGAACGTGAGAGAAGGTGATGAGATTGTAAACAGACTTACTGAAACTACCGTTGGACGCGTTCTGTTCAATCAGGTGGTACCCAAAGAAGTTGGATACATCAACGAACTTCTTACCAAAAAATCGCTTCGTGAAATCATCAGTCTGGTACTGAAACGTTGCGGTATTGCCAAAACAGCAGGTTTCCTGGATGATATCAAGGATATGGGCTTCAAGATGGCATTCTCAGGCGGACTTTCATTTAACCTGAATGATGTCATGATTCCTGTGCAGAAGGCTGAACTCGTTGCCAAGGCTCATGCCGAGGTAGATGAGGTGAGAAGCAATTATAATATGGGATTCATTACCAATAATGAACGATATAACCAGATTATTGACATCTGGACCCGTGCTAACTCCAGAATTTCCGAGAACCTGATGAAGCAGCTTTCATCAGATCGTCAGGGATTCAACGCGGTGTATATGATGCTTGACTCAGGTGCGAGGGGTTCTAAAGAACAGATTCGTCAGCTGGGCGGTATGAGAGGTCTGATGGCCAAGCCTCAGAAATCAGGTGCAAGCGGTGGGGAAATTATTGAAAACCCTATCCTATCAAACTTTAAGGAAGGTCTTTCGATTCTTGAATACTTCATTTCAACTCACGGTGCCCGTAAAGGTCTTGCCGATACCGCTCTGAAAACAGCTGATGCCGGTTATTTGACCCGTCGTCTTGTAGACGTTGCTCAGGATGTTATCATCACCGACGAAGATTGCGGTACCCTTCGTGGTTTGGCTGAAACAGCTCTTAAGAATAACGAAGAGGTGGTTGAGTCACTTTATGACCGTATACTCGGACGTGTTTCTCTTCACGATATCTATCATCCGCTTACAGGCGAATTGCTTGTTGAGTCAGGAGTGGAAATCACAGAAGACGTAGCCGATAAGATCGAGCAGTCACCTATCGAAACAGTTGAAATCCGTTCTGTACTCACCTGTGAATCTAAACACGGTGTGTGCGGTAAGTGCTACGGACGAAACCTGGCTACAGGCCGTATGGTTTGCAAAGGAGAAGCTGTCGGTGTAATCGCTGCACAGTCAATCGGTGAACCTGGTACACAGCTTACACTTCGTACCTTCCACGTGGGTGGTACGGCTTCTAAAGCCGCAACCGAATCACAAATGGTGGCGAAGTTTGGCGGTCGTGTAGAGTTCGAAGAAATCAGAACTATTTCCTACAAAACAGAAAGTAAAACCGTTGATATCGTATTGGGTCGTTCCGGTGAAATCAGGATTATTGATCCGAACACCAACGCTGTTCTTTCTACCAACCACGTTCCTTACGGTGCCTCTCTTTACGTCAAAGACGGAAGCGTCATTGAGAAAGGTCACCTGATGTGCGAATGGGATCCATACAACGCCGTAATCGTTTCGGAAATGGCGGGTAAGATCGAGTTTGAGCACATTGAAGAAAACGTTACTTTCCGTGAGGAGTCTGATGAGCAAACCGGATACAAAGAGAAGGTGATCATCGATTCACGTGATAAGACCAAGAACCCGGTCATTAAGATCGTTACTGACGGTAAAGGCAAGGACAAGGATGTGCTGAAAGCATACAACATCCCGGTAGGAGCTCACATCGTGGTAAACGAAGGAAGCAAGATCATCGCAGGGCAGGTACTCGTTAAGATTCCCCGTGCTACCGGTAAATCCGGTGACATCACCGGTGGTCTTCCCCGTGTAACTGAACTTTTCGAAGCTCGTAATCCTTCAAATCCTGCGATCGTATCTGAAATCGACGGTGAAGTTTCATATGGGGGAATTAAACGTGGTAACCGTGAAATCATCATCACATCCCGTGAAGGTGAAGTGAAGAAGTATCTGGTGCCGCTTTCGAAGCATATCCTGGTTCAGGATAACGACTTCGTGCGTGCCGGTTCACCTCTTTCCGACGGAGCCATCACTCCTTCCGATATCCTCAGCATCAAAGGACCTGCAATGGTTCAGGAGTATCTTGTTAACGAAATCCAGGAGGTTTATCGTTTGCAGGGTGTAAAGATCAACGATAAGCACTTTGAAGTAATCGTTCGTCAGATGATGCGTAAAGTGGTGATCGAAGATCCGGGTGATACCCGCTTCCTCGAGAAGGAGCACGTCAACAAGATCGACTTCATGGAAGAGAATGACACGATCATTGATAAAATGGTGGTGATGGATCCGGGAGACTCTCCTAATTTCAAAGCCGGACAGATCATCAGTATCCGCCGCTTGCGTGACGAAAACTCTGTGCTGAAGCGTAAAGATCAGAAACCGGTTGAAGCACGTCCTGCTGTTGCTGCTACATCTACACCGCTGCTGCAGGGGATTACACAGGCTTCCCTTCATACCAAGAGCTGGATCTCAGCTGCTTCCTTCCAGGAGACGACTAAGGTGCTTAACGAAGCTGCCATTGCCGGTAAAATCGATCACCTGCTCGGTTTGAAGGAGAATGTGATTGTAGGTCACCTGATTCCTGCCGGAACCGGTTTGCGTGAGTATGAAAAACTCATCGTTGGCTCCCAGGAAGAGTACGACCTCCTCATGGCCTCCAAGCGTTCCGGAACCGAAGAGCTCGCTGAAAAAGAGTAAAATTATTTCAATAGCATATTCTCAAAAGTCCGGCGGTAGCAATCGCCGGACTTTTTTGCAACTTTAAACTATAATAACAACCCTTATAAATAAGATCATGGACAATAAAAATAATCCTAACGCCAACCAGTTGAGCATAGAACTGACCGAAGAGATTGCAGAAGGTATTTATACCAATCTGGCTATCATAACTCACAGTCCAAGTGAGTTTGTTATTGATTTTGTAAAGGTGATGCCCGGCATTCCCAAGGCGAAAGTCAAATCAAGAGTAGTGCTTACACCGCAGCATGCCAAAAGACTTCTTTCCGCGCTTGCCGACAATATCAGCAAGTTCGAGTCGGTTCATGGTACCATTAAGCAGATTGAAGGAATTACGGTTCCTATGAATTTCGGTGGTCCTACTGCTCAGGCATAAAAGCAGGATCAGTCGGTTGCTCTTTTATTAAAGATGATGTATCCAAAGTGGAACAGCACCGCGATCTGACTTTCCCGTTTTTCGTAATAGTTTGCACTAAGGCTGATGGGCCCAACAGGCGTATGGTAAATCAGCGAAAGCGACCCCAAAGCAGCGCGTGAACTGAAGGCATTCTCATATTTGGCCTTCAGAAAATTGTTTTGCACAATTGCCTGGAACGGCTGAAATACGTGTCCTTCCGCTCGAATGTCAAAATTCTGGAATGGAGTGATAATGGCTTTGAGTCCCGCACCAATAAAGTTGTGTGCGTGGTAATTTTCGAGAAAGACTGTTTTGCTGTGTGCAAATGGCTGGTATCCCGGTGCCGAAAGAATGGTGGCTGTATAATTGGAGAAGAACGGTTGGGATGAAAACAATAGTTCGGTCTGAAAGCCAAATGTAAAAATCCCAATTTGTTTGAAGTGGTTATCATACACCATGCGTAATTGCATCCATTCGTGACTTTTTTTAATGGTATCGTTAAAGAAACCGGTTGTGCCCGGACTCGTTATTTCTTCTCCGGCAAGCAGTCTTCCTGTGATCTGAAGCCAGGTTCCTTCCGTAGAGTACATCTTTCTGTTGAGTGTGTTCCTCTCAAAACTGATTGCTGCAGTGACGCCTTCAAAGTTGGTTTTGTCGGAAAGATCATCAACACTGAAATCTCTGGTTTGATAATATCTGCTAGACAATTTAAAATAACCCGCAGAACCGACCAGCTTGCCCTTGTTTCTGACCGGTATCCCCGCATTAGCGCCATAGAAATTATCGGTTTGAATCAGATATGCAGGTTTGATGTCTTCGAGAAAGGATGAGCTGCTTTTAAAATAATCGAAACGGTTCAAGGATGCGACCGGCTCGAGAAAATAGCTGTAGCGCTTCTTGAAATCAAACCTCAGTTTTAGTGAAGCTGAATTGTAAAGTTTGCCGAAGTAAATATTGCCTGAGGCAGTGAGTGAATGTTTTCGCCAGAAATTATACTGCAGGCCAACATAGGCCTGATTGATTGGATTGGATGAAATGTTGCCTCCGAAATCCAGTCTGAGCGCTTTTTCTTTTCTGATTAGCAGATCCAGGTCATAGTAACCGGTTGAATCGTTAAATTGAAGTCTGGGGAATACAGATTTAATATTATTATCGGTCACCATTTTGAAATACCCCGGACGAAGTTCATCCACGCTGATGCATTCGTTGTAGTAATTGAGAATGTTTCTGAGGTATTTTTCCTGGTAAAGTGTAACGCCTGTTGAATTGATATGATCAATGTAAAGGGGTTTAAAATCTTTACGGAATTCAGATCTTTTTATCACCATTTCTGCTGCGCTGGTACGTGATGCTGATTTGGATTTAATCTCTTCAATGTTCCGCATGGTTGCTTCATAGCCTGAGTCAATTGCAGCTTTCAGGCTGTTGAAATCAAACACGCCAATGCTGGTAACATCGGGACTGATCAGCAGGTCCTGTTCTCTTGTTACTGCATAATTGGTGGTTTGCACCATCATGGTTTTGATCAGCGAAAGCACATTCTCTTCAAAAGGAATATCTGTATAGGATCCTGCGTTTACACCAATTATAAAATCCGGATTGAATTCTTTCATCATTACATCAACCGGAAAATTGTTGTAAATACCTCCGTCAAACAGGATCATGTCATGGAGTGTGACCGGTGTATAGTAAAAAGGATAAGCCATTGATGCCCTGACAGCCATTGGCAGGTCGCCTTCTTTGAAAATAACCTGTTTTCTGGATTTGATATCCGCGGAAACGCACCTGAACGGAACGAACAGGCTGTCGAAATCATATCCCGCTTTAGCAATTGCAGGCCCCATTTTTTCCATAAGTGCAAAATCACCTCTGGCGGAATTGACCACGCTGGTTGGGATGTAAGTCCGAAGGGTTGAGTCCACTGAAAAACGTAATGAAATCCAGGATGCATCAGGATCCTGCTTGTTGAAGTAGAAATCAAGATCCTCGCTGATGTTTCCTGTGGCCCAATCGCGAAACTCACCCGATAAAACTATCTTCTCGATTTCCCAGGGCGAAAGTCCAATGGAGTAGAGGGAACCAACCAAAGCTCCAGCGGAAGTTCCTGCAATGTAATCAATTTTGATGCCGTTTTCTTCGAGAGCTTTAAGCACACCAATGTGTGCCATTCCTCTGGCACCGCCTCCACTCAGTACCAATCCTGTCTTTTGAGACCACACTGAAACGGTCTGAAAAAAGATCAGAATAAAAGTAATCAGGTATTTGTATGTGCTCGCAGGTTTCATGTTTTGGCAGATTTTTCTTCGATTACTCGTTCTGCCTGAAGTGTGAGTTCATTCAGGTATCCGGGTGCACCGGTAAGTCTTGATCCATACCAGGAGAAAAATTCACCATCCACAACAAGCGCCGGAATCCGGAATTTTTCTGTTAACAATGCAGCGTGTTTTTCATTGAATGGGAATGGCTCAGAAGACAATAGTATAATATCGGCTTCAGATTGGTAGATGTCTTCGTCGGTAATCATTGGATACCGCCTGCTTTTTCCAAAAGCATTGATCCAACCACACCGACTGATGATATCATGTATGAAGGTATCGGAACCAATGGTCATATAAGGATTGTTCCAGATCAGATAAATTACTTTTAAAGGAACGGACTTTCTCAGATGAGTGAATCCCTTGGTGATATCTGAAGAAAGTGCTTCAGCTTCTATTGATTTTCCTGTGATATGACCAACAGTTTTGATCATTTCGATGGCTCCATCCAGATTCCTGACATCGCTGACCCAGACGGGAAAGTGTTTTTCAAGTTTTTCAATATCACTCGGTTCATTTTCCTCTTTATTGGCGATGATCAGGTCGGGTGCAATAGTTTTTATTTTCTCAATATCTGCATTTTTGGTTCCGCCGACCCGTGTCTTTGACCGGAACACATGATCGGGGTGTATGCAGAATTTTGTTATCCCGGCAATCTGATCTTCAAGTCCCAGGGTGCAAAGTAACTCGGTTTGAGAAGGCACCAGGGATACGATCTTCTTCAGATGATCCGGTATTGCTACCACACGTTGAAGTTGATCGGAAACCAGCATGATGAAGTAATTAGGCTGACAGGGCCTTGGCCAGATCGTAGCGGGTGATAATATAATGACGGTCCTGCTTGAAGTCTTTGATGAGAACTGCGTCATCCGCCTTGCTGAACATACCTGATAATGTTTCCAACGGAGTGGAGGCATCCACGAATGGGAGCGCCTCAGTCATGATACTTTGAACTGGTTCTGTAACAATATCGGGGTTGGCGATGATTTTGGAAAATATCAGATTTTCACTGACCGATCCGATAATCCTTCCGTCGGAGGTAACCGGCAACTGAGAGATGTTGTTATCAGTAATAAGTTTCATGGCCTGCTTGATGGTTTCTTTACCATCAACAGTAATGAGTACTGATGATTTGGATGAGGATACCAGATCTTTTGCAGTCATACCTTTTTTATCAATATAACCTTTTTCTCTCATCCATTCATCATTAAAGATTTTACCCAGGTAACGTGTGCCATGATCATGGAAGATTACAACGACCGTTTCTCCTTCTTTGAAGTGATCTTTAAGCTGAAGTAATCCTGCCATGGCAGATCCGCCTGAGTTGCCGACCCAGATACCTTCCTGGCGAACAATTTGACGGGTCATCAAAGCAGCATCCTTGTCGGTTACTTTTTCAAAATGATCGATCAGACTGAAGTCGACATTTTTTGGAAGAAAATCCTCTCCGATACCTTCAGTTACATAAGGATAAATTTCATTTTTATCGAATATGCCGGTTTCCTTATATTTTTTAAATACTGAACCATAGGTGTCGATGCCCCATACCTTAATGGATGGTTTTTTCTCTTTAAGGAAACGCGCTGTGCCGCTGATGGTTCCACCGGTTCCGACACCCACTATGAGGTGGTCGATTTTACCTTCGGTCTGTGCCCATATTTCAGGTCCTGTTGATTCATAATGCGCCTGTGCATTCGAAGGATTATCATACTGATTAGGGTAAAAGGAATTTGGGATCTCACGATTCAGGCGGGCTGCAACTGAATAGTAGGAACGGGGGTCCTCCGGCTCCACATTGGTTGGGCAAACGATGACTTCAGCTCCAAAAGCCCGAAGCGCGTCGACTTTCTCCTTGCTCTGCTTATCGGTAGTAGTAAAAATACATTTGTATCCTTTCACAATGGCTGCAATTGCCAGCCCCATTCCGGTGTTACCTGATGTACCCTCAATGATGGTGCCTCCGGGTTTAAGTATACCGGCTTTTTCTGCATCCTCAATCATTTTGAGAGCCATTCGGTCCTTGATGGAGTTACCTGGGTTGAAAGTTTCCACTTTAGCCAGAACGGTTGCTTTTACCGGTGCGGCTATGCGATTCAGTTTTACCATCGGGGTGTTGCCGATAGCTTCGAGAATGTTGTTGAAATACATGTAGTTATGGTGAAAATGTGTCCTGCAAAGTTACAAAAACGGCTGACAAACTGAAGAAAAGGATTTAAACCTGCCTGATCTGCCGAAAAACCTGTCAACCAGGATAAAAAACAGGTTCTTTTAATCAGAGAATCTGGTGAAGTTTTCACCGGATAATTTGAATCCGGAAGTCTATTTCAGAAATCGCCCTTCATTACTCACTGCCTGTCAGTCGAAACGGATCACTTTTGTAGGCAGAATCCGGCTTATTACCATACTCGGACCCAACAGCATCAGGAAACAGGCAATCAAGGTACCTGCGTTGAGCAAAAGAATGTGTTTGATGCTGATATGCACCGGCACTTTGGAAACGTAATAAGACTCTTCCGGAAGAGAGATGATTCCGAAATATTCCTGCGCAAAGCCCAATCCTATTCCCAGAATATTGCCTGCCAGCAGGCCGGTTCCGATAACGGGAACAGCAATATACATGAATATTTTTCTCATGGAAATATCTGTTGCTCCCATTGATTTCATAATACCGATCAGCGTCGTGTTTTCCAGGATCAGAATTAAAAGTGTTGAAACCATACTTACTCCGGCGATTAACAGAATCAGTGTGATGATGATGATTACATTGATGTTTTGAAGATCGAGCCAATGGAAAATCTGTGGGTATTGCTCCCTGATGTTCTGAGTGTAATACTGGTAACCGGCCATATGGTAGATGTCATCAGTAGCTGATTCAATCTTGGAAAGATCATTGATGAGAATTTCAATTCCTCCTGATTGATTTTCGTTCCAGTTATTGAGTTTTCTGATCAGTTTGATATTGCAAAACGCATAAAGATTGTCGAACTCATCCAGCCCGGTGTTGTATATGCCTGAAATCTTCAGTTTTCTTACCCGCGGCGGCTGCTCAATGAAGTAAACGACCATTTCATCACCGGTTTTCAATCGTAACTGATTGGCCGACTTTTGGGAAATCACCACCGAATTGGGTTCCTTCGGATCAATAAAAGTGCCGGATATCATGTTGGCCTCAAAGAATCCGGATTGGTAGTCGCTTCCGATCCCTTTCAGCACAACACCGCTGATTTCATCCTTCGTTTTGATAATCCCTGCTTTGGTGGCGTAGGTTTGCCAGTGAGTTACGGAAGGATGGTCGGAGATCATTCTGATGAGTGCGGTGTCGGGGGTAATCGGGCTCTCCTCGAATGAATTGTTTGAATCAAAATTGCCGATTCTGATGTGTGCACCAAATCCCATCACTTTGGCCGATATCTCATTCCTGAAACCAGTCACAATCATTACAGCTACCAGCATTACGGCTACTCCCAGAGCGATACCTGCCGTGGCAATTCTGATGACAGGATTGGTCAGCCTTCCTCGGCCTTCCTTTCCGCTCAGTAATCTTTTGGCAATGAATATTTCGTAACTCATGGTGGTTCAGGTTGCGAAAATGGGCAGCATTGCCGACATTCGCAAGGAAGAATTGAAAAGGTTATATCAATGGCTAAATTACGGTATTTATTGTTTTTCATGCTTTGCCTGCATTCCTTTTCGGGATGTAAGGGTGCTGACAGGGTGCGCCATGACCATCACAATTTGGCAGGTGATGATCAATCGGACAGGATCATCACAGGTGCTGATCAGACCGAAGTGTACGTCAGGTTACTTTCAGGAAAGAAGGTGGGTGTAGTGGCTAATCAGACCTCTTTAACCGGAGGCCGGCATTTGGTGGATGTTTTGCTGGAAAACAAGATCGATGTCAGAAGGGCGTTTGCGCCTGAACATGGTTTCAGGGGGGAAGCGGGACCGGGCGATAAAGTTCAGTCGGGCAAAGACCCGCGCACCGGATTGCCCGTGATTTCACTTTACGGCTCTAAAAAACGCCCCGATCCGGCTGATGTGAATGATCTGGATGTGGTGGTTTTTGACATTCAGGATGTTGGTGTGCGTTTTTATACTTACATCTCCACTTTGCATTATGTGATGGAAGTTTGTGCTGAACAGGGAGTGGAGGTAATGGTTCTCGACCGCCCCAATCCAAATGGCTTTTATGTGGATGGTCCTGTTTTGAAACCTGATTTCAGTTCATTTGTCGGGGTGGCACCGATACCGGTAGTGCATGGACTAACGGTGGCTGAATATGCGAAAATGGTCAATGGTGAAGGATGGCTCAGAGGAAAAGTGAAATGTAAACTGAGTATCGTGGAAATGAAAAATTATGATCACTCCATGATGTATGCCTTGCCGGTTCGGCCATCACCAAATCTTCCCGATATGGAGGCTATTTATTTTTATCCGTCTCTCTGCTTCTTCGAAGGCGCTAAAGTTTCAGTAGGCAGAGGGACGCCCTATCCGTTCAAGGTATTTGGTTATCCAGGATATGGTAAAGGCGAAATGAAGATCACCCCTTCGGATATCAGCGGCGTGATCACCGATCCGCCTTATGAAGGGAAGGAATGTAATGTAATTGATTTAAGAGGTAAGGAAAAAATGATCCTGGAAAAAAGAAAACTAATGATTGAGTGGATCATTGAAATGTACCGTTCATACCCTGATAAAAACACATTTTTTAATAATTTTTTTGATAAGCTTGCCGGTACTGATGTGCTCCGGAAAAGCATTATAGCAGGGAAATCGGCAGAGGAGATTCGTTCAGGATGGAAAAGTGAACTGGACGATTACAGTCGATTGCGTGAAAAGTATCTGATCTACAAATAAAGAAAGCCCGTGCTTAGCACGGGCTTTCGGGATTTAACAGAATAACAGATATCTTTATTTGCTCACGCTGAACCTGAATCTTCCAACCATCGGGCCTTTCTGAACCACCAGCATATACAAGCCGTTGGCATAGCCGGATAGTACTACCTTATCATTATTCAGACCTTCGCTTGCAACTTTTGTTTCCTGATAAAGTTCTCTGCCTGCCATATCGCATACTTTAACTGTGTATGGCAGATCATCATCCGATTCAAATACATAGTTGATGTCGAGCTTTGTTGGATTGGGATAAGCATTCAGGTGTAACGGACCTGCTTCAGGATTAATTCTTACAGTTGGTTCTGCAAGTGTAGTGAACACCTGAGCCTGTCCCCACATACTGGTACTACCGATTACACACTTAGTGGCAACCCAGGCATCATAGGTGGTAAGTGGTTCGAGACCTTCGATTGTATAAGATCCGGTGTTAAGAGAGGCAGGTAACTTGATGTATTTGTATGCTGTGGTTCCGGTCAAGGCATACCTGATCATGATGGTGTCAACCTGAACGCTGCTGTTCCAGGTAATGGTAGCATTGTTAAAGCTGACAGTAGTAACCGCCACCGGACCGGCCGCAGGACACGATGATGGAGTGGTGAAGTATACAGGGTCAGAATACAGACTGGGGCGATTATCGCAAACTGATCTCACACTCCATTCATAAGAAGTATTAGGAATCAGACCGTAGAATGTTCCGCCGGTTTCGGTGTTTCTGTATCTCATATAAACGTAGTCTGTTGTGCCTGTTGGTCTCATCCTGACTACAAAGCGGTCAGCCTGAGTATCGAACCAGGAAACACGTGCCCAGGTAGCGTTGATATGATCGGTAGACAGGTTTTGAGGCGTTGACCCACAAGAAAGCGGTCCTGACAAGGTGGTGAAAATATTTTCCTGACTGCTCAGTGTTCCTGATACACAGATGGTTTTTACTGACCATCTGTAATCCTTTCCTTCATTCAGTCCGGTTAGCTTCAGTCGGTGAATGTTCCCGGCAACGGTTTGAACGATCGAGGTGTTCGATGCGATTTCAGTGCAGGTTACTTCGAATGAATTGGCAGTGATGGCAGGATTCCATGACACCTCTGCTTCAGTTTTAGTGATAGCGCATACGGCCAGCATGTTTGCTGCGGCACAAGGTTGTGGAGATACAGAAGCTACATTTACAGTTCGTGCATCTGATAAACATCCATATGAGTTGATTGCCCTAACCGAGAAATTTCCCACTGTTGTTACATTGATAGCCTGGCTTACAGATCCGTTTGACCACAGGTAAGAGTGTGCTGTAGGTTCATAAGCTTTCAATTGATAGGCACTGTTCGGAATATAAGATGAAATAATGGAAGGAGTACCTGGTACAGGTAATGGATCCACTTCTACGGTTCCAATAGAATTGAATTGACCGGTGGAGTCAGTTACAATTACATTGTATGTGCCAGCTTCATCAACAGTTATAGTTTGTGTGGTTTGACCACCAGGCTGCCAAAGGTATGCTGAACCCGGACTTGCGGTAAGTGTGGTGCTGACACCTTCGCAAACCGCGGTGGGGCCGTTTACGGAAATATATGCAGGCGGATTGTTTACCGGAGTTACAGTAACATTCACCGGAGAAGACGTTCCCGAGCAACCGTTTGCATTAAATGCAGTAACTGAATAAACACCTGAACTGGTAACGGTTATTGATGGGGTTGTTTCACCGTCAGGATACCAGACGTAAGAAGTTCCTCCTGAAGCGGTCAGCGTAACTGATTGTCCTTGCAGGAATGAGGTTGGACCACTTGCGCTGATGGTGGCCGTAACAGGTTGCTGGACTGTAACCTGAACCGGAGCCGGAGTAGACGAACATCCGTTTGTATTGGTAACGGTAACAGTATATGAACCTGAAGTGTTGGCAGAGATATATGGCGTGGTAGCACCGGTATTCCAAAGATATGAACCTCCACCTGTAGCTGTTAGTGTTACGTCCTGGCCATTGCACAAGGTAGTTGAACCGGAGGCAGTAAGTGAGGCTGAAGGATTGTTGTTGACTGTCACAGTAGTCGGAGCAGATGTTGTTGAACAACCACTGGCATTCGTAACTCTTACAGTGTAATTACCGGCAGAGGTTACGTTGATGGTTTGAGTGGTTTGCCCGCCCGGACTCCACAGATACGAAGAGCCTGCATTTGCCGATAGGCTTACATTGCCTCCCTGACAGAAGGTGGTGTTGCCATTCGCTGTGATATTGGCTGAAGGCGATTGGGTCACGGATACTGTCACCGGAGTGGAAGTATTCGAGCATCCGTTTGTTCCGGTAACAACTACCGAATAGGTTCCCGCTGTTCCGGTTGTGATGGATTGGGTAGTTTGTGCTGTCGGACTCCAGACATAGGATGCTGCCCCAGCAGGTGCGCTGAGTGATACTGTTTGCCCGGCACACAGGGTGGTGGAACCATTCACGGATATGTTGGCGTTTGGTTTTGAGTTGACGGTCACAGAAACTGGTGTAGCAACTGCATTACAACCGGCACCTGAACCAACCGTTACAGAATAATTTCCGGAGGCATTGACGCTGATGGATTGAGTGGTTTGACCTCCGGGTGACCACACGTAAGAGGTACCGCTGCTCGCTGTAAGTGTAACTGTACCGCCCTGGCAAAATGTGGTGTTTCCGTTTGCAGTTATTGTGGCAGTAGCCGCAGAGCAGGAGGGAGGTGCTGAATTCAATATCAAGCCGGCATCAGTTGTGAGCAGGATTTTATCGATCTCCAGCTTATCGTTACCTGGGGTGATTCTGAGAATATTATTTTGCAAAGGAAGATTCAGGAATCGGATGGCCTGCTGGGTACAGGCGTCATAACGATACCAGGTCCAGGCAGTGTCGCTGATACAGCCAATTGATACTGCTGTATTATTGTTAACCTGAATACTGGCACTGGTGGTTACACCGCCCCGGCTTCTTGCCCTTATCCACAAAGAATAAGAACTGTTTCCGTTGGTACGTGGTGTGAATTGAAATTCCACCGGGTTAGGATTGGTAGTGTTGTTCGGCCACGTAATGTAGCTGGTAAAGTTGGTGAAATCACCGGCTGCTGATCCTGATGGAACCTGAGTTTTGATAGCAACCTGTGAATTGTTATTGTCATAAAGTTCTGCTTCGAAGTTGAAATCACCGGTCCAGTGAAGCGGATGGGTTCTTTCATGCCATCCGTCAAGTTGATAGAATACCGGAGAGGCAGGATTTGACTTATCATATATATAAGTGCTGCCCTGACGACGTACTTTGAACTTCAGTTGCTGATTGTCAAGTGTAATGGTTGCAATACTTTCATTTTCGGTATTGCCTTCCATATTGCTGTTTGGCTGAATGGTTCCGGTGATGGCAAATTTATTGACAGTATTATGCCTTCTGATCACCACCAGTTTTCGATGGTCACCTGCCCAGAAAGAATATCCTGGAGCTGTGGGATTGGTGTAGGAGTTGGCAACATCACCGCTCATCAATTCTCCGTTTCTAAGAAAATCTTCATATCGACTGGTAATTGCCTGGGCATAAGATGGCATCGCAGCTTGCCATACCCAGTTTCTTGAATCAGGCCATGGAGTTGTAATGCTGAAAAACCCGCTGTAGTAGAATTCAGCTCCTGTCATTCCTAATGCTTTCAGCAATCCAAGCCATTGGGCCGGTCTGATATTGTTTTCCTCAATATGATCCCAACCTGCGCAAACAAATGGAGAATACAACCGATCTCCGTCTGCAAGTTCATGATAACGGGATTCAACAATCCATTGCCATCCGTGCCATGCTGACGACCAGTTACGCCAGTTCCATGGCCAACGGGTATAGAAGTCGGTGGTTGAGTAGTATTGACCGTTGATTTGTGAATTGACTTTTTTCGCTTCCGACCATTTCATTGGCTGATAAGTTGGATGTCCACCGATGGCATACTCAGTAAATTTTGCGTTGGCCA
>Ga0315904_10000545_pt1 | contig 59876 bp, 56 predicted proteins | sample LakEriMetagenome_6_FD_203529 | JGI IMG/M metagenome (GOLD analysis project Ga0315904, IMG submission 203529) | Freshwater fungal communities from buoy surface, Lake Erie, Ohio, United States - Buoy 12 MA120 | ecosystem: Environmental > Aquatic > Freshwater > Lake | place: USA: Lake Erie, Ohio...
AGCTTTGGCTTCTATTGGGCAACCTCATTTGATGCGTATTTTTCATGAAAATTTTAGTGATTTGGGATTAAACACTTCTCAATGCCTACTTTCCTATTCTGATTTTGAAAAGAAGCAAACCAAACTCAATATTGTCAACACGATAAATGTTTTGGTTAAAAACAGTTATATTCCCATTATTAATGAAAATGATACGGTAGCTACTGATGAAATTCAATTTGGTGATAACGATAAACTAGCCGCATTAACAGCCGTTTTATTAAACGTTGATATTTTGATTATTGCCACCAATACGAACGGAATTTATACTAAAGCGTCCATACATAACGAAAGTCCTGAAACTATTTCATTGGTTACGGATTTAAAATCTTTGCAAAATGAAATTGGAGATTCTAAATCTTCTCATGGAACTGGTGGTATGCAATCTAAAATTGATTCAGCAGCCATCGCTAAAGAAGCAAACATAGAAACTTGGATTATCAATGGTTTGGAAGATAATTTTATTTTAAAAGCGTTGAAGGACGAAATTGCGTTTACAAAGATTGTATAAATATTTGGACACGGATGATAGTGATATTCTAAATCATTATATTAGAAAACAACATAACTAACAACAACAATGAACTACACTTCTATAAAAGATATCGATAATCTATCACAATGGGTGAAAGAAGCACTTGAGATTAAAAAAAATCCTCTAAAAAAGAAACAATTAGGTGAAAACAAAACCCTAGGCATGTTGTTTTTTAATCCCAGTTTGAGAACCCGTTTAAGCACTCAAAAAGCAGGATTGAATCTCGGAATGAACGTGATGGTCATGAATTTCACTAATGAAGGCTGGACCTTAGAGTTTGAAGACGGAGCCATCATGAACAAAGGAGCTTCCGAACATATCAAAGAAGCAGCCGAAGTAATCTCACAATATTGCGATATCATTGCCATTAGGGCTTTTGCAGGATTAGTAGATAAAGAAAAAGACAATTCCGAAACAGTACTAGCTGGTTTTATAAAATATGCCACTGTACCTATTGTAAATATGGAAGGGTGTACTGGTCATCCATTGCAATCGCTTGCTGATGCTATAACCATGGCTGAACATAAAACCAATCATAAGCCTAAAGTAGTATTGACTTGGGCGCCTCATCCAAGAGCTTTGCCTCAGGCTGTTGCGAATTCATTTGTTGAAATGATGCAATTACAAACCGAAATGGATTTTGTAATAACACATCCTGAAGGTTATGAATTGAATCCAGAAATCACCAAAGATTCAAAGATTGAATACGACCAAAACAAAGCCTTCGAAAATGCCGATTTTATTTATGCTAAAAATTGGAGCAATTACAATGATTATGGAAAAATAACCAATTCTGATCCAAATTGGACAGTCACTGCTGATAAAATGAAACTGACCAACAATGCTAAGTTTATGCACTGTTTACCAGTTAGAAGAAACGTAATTGTGACCGACGAAGTAATCGATAGCGAAAACTCAATCGTTATTGAACAAGCCAATAATAGAACCTATTCAGCACAATTGGTTTTACAAAAAATATTGGAACATGGAAAATAAAAAATCCCTAACCATATTAAAAATCGGTGGGAATATTATTGACAATCCTGCCGAATTAAAACAGTTTTTATCTGATTTTTCAAAAATAGATGACTATAAAGTATTAGTACATGGCGGCGGAAAATCGGCTACTAAAATGGCGCAAAGCATCGGTCTAGTTCCTCAAATGATTGATGGACGACGTATTACCGATGCGGCTATGTTAGAAGTAGTTGTTATGATCTATGCAGGCCAAATTAATAAAGATATTGTTGCCCAATTGCAAGCGAACAATACAAATGCTGTTGGATTTTCAGGTGCTGATGGAAATTTAATGCTATCCTCAAAACGAAACCATCCAACGATAGAGTATGGATTTGTAGGCGATGTCCAAAAAGTGAATACTACCTTATTGGGAACTTTAATTAATAGTGGCATTGTTCCTGTTTTTTGTGCCATCACACACGATGGAAAAGGACAGTTGTTAAACACCAACGCTGATACTATTGCCAGTGAACTAGCGATTGCCTTATCCGAAATTTTTGATGTAACTTTGAATTACTGTTTCGAAAAACCTGGTGTTTTGTTTGATGCAGCCGATGATAATTCGGTGATTACATCCATAAATCAAGAATTATATACTACATTAAAAGCTGATGGTGCTATTCATTCGGGTATGATTCCAAAATTAGACAACTGTTTCAATAGCTTGCAAAAAGGGGTTCAAAAGATAAAAATTGGGCATCATCGAATGTTAAACGATACAAAAGCCTTGTACACCACAATCACATTATGAAAAGTATAGAAACTCTTACGCAAGAAGCTATTTTGCTTTTAAAAAATCTGATTGAAACTCCTTCCTTTTCAAGCGAAGAAGGCCAAACGGCACTTTTAATTGAGAACTGGTTCACTGCAAACAATATTCCTTTCAAAAGAGAAAATAATAATATTTGGGCTTTCAATCAACATTTTGATAAAGCCAAACCCACACTTTTATTGAATTCCCATCACGATACCGTAAAACCCAACCAAGGATATACTAAAGACCCCTTTAAAGCTATTGTCGACGAAGGAAAATTATTTGGACTTGGCAGTAACGATGCCGGTGGTTGTTTGGTTTCGTTGTTGGCCACTTTCGTTCATTTTTATTCTAATGAGAATCTGCCATACAATATTGTAATAGTAGCTTCAGCCGAAGAAGAAAGCAGCGGAAAAAATGGACTAAATAGTGTTTTAAAACATTTGCCAGAATTGGATTGTGCCATCATTGGAGAACCCACATTAATGCAACTTGCCATTGCTGAAAAAGGACTATTAGTATTAGATGTAATTGTCAAAGGTACGGCAAGTCACGCGGCACACAACAATCCTGACAATCCAATCTACAATGCAATGCCTGTTATTGAATGGTTCAAAACCTTTCAATTTGATAAAATATCAGAAGTGTTAGGTCCAGTAAAAATGACAGTGACCCAAATTAATGCAGGCAAACAACACAATGTCGTACCTGCCGAATGTCATTTGGTGGTGGATATTAGAGTGAATGATTGTTACAACAATACGGAAATTTTAGAAACAGTAAGAGCAAACGTAGCCGCAGAAGTTACTCCACGTTCCATGCATCTCAACGCTTCATCAATTCCAATTACACACGGACTCGTTCAAGCAGGTATTGCACTAGGAAGAAGTACTTATGGCTCACCTACGCTATCCGATCAATCGGTAATTAGCTGCCAATCTTTAAAATTAGGACCAGGAGACAGTTTACGATCGCATTCAGCTGATGAGTTTATTTTTATTAATGAAATCGAAGAAGGAATTCAATTATATATCAAAATATTGACCGATTTTTTTTGCAATTAATTAGGAGCTAATCCCGCTATTCGCTTTAATCTTTTATTTTTTAAAGAAAAAAACAAAAGGATTTCCGCTTCTATCGGGGCTAAAAAAAACAAACTATAAACCAAAAACAGTACAAATGAAACTTTGGGAAAAAGGAATACCAACCGATAAGCAAATAGAACAATTTACTGTTGGAAACGACCGTGAACTCGATTTGGTTCTGGCAAAATATGATGCTTTGGGTTCTATAGCTCATGCAAAAATGCTTGGGCAAATTGGACTTTTGACGGATTCCGAAACGGTTTCATTAGTTCAAGCATTAGAAGAAATTATAAAAGATATTGAAAACGGAAACTTCGAAATTGAAGACAGCTTTGAAGATGTTCACTCCAAAATTGAATACCTGCTCACCATAAAATTAGGGGATGCTGGGAAGAAAATTCATACTGCCCGTTCTCGAAACGACCAAGTTTTGGTTGATGTGAATTTGTATCTAAAAGACGTGGTAACTGAATTCAAATCTCAAGTAAAAACCTTGTTCGATTTGTTGATGGAATCAGCCGAAAAACATCAAAATGTATTGTTACCAGGCTACACTCATCTTCAAATCGCTATGCCTTCCTCTTTCGGGATGTGGTTTTCTGCTTATGCTGAAACTTTGATTGACGACATCACCATGCTGAATGCAGCTTTGAAAATTGTAGACCAAAATCCATTGGGTTCTGCAGCGGGTTATGGTAGCTCCTTCCCTATAAACAGAACCTTTACAACAAAGGAATTACAATTTGAAACCTTAAAATTCAATTCGGTTGCCGCACAAATGAGCCGTGGCAAATCAGAAAAAACCGTGGCTTTTGCTATGAGTAGTGTTGCTGCTACCCTATCCAAATTTTCGATGGATGTTTGTTTGTATATGAGTCAGAATTTTGATTTCATCAGTCTGCCGTCCCATCTCACAACGGGTTCGAGCATTATGCCTCACAAGAAAAACCCTGATGTGTTTGAATTGATTCGTGGAAAATGCAATAAGATTCAAGCCTTACCTTATGAGATTACTTTAATTACGAATAATTTACCTAGTGGTTATCACAGAGATTTTCAATTATTAAAGGAAGGATTGTTCCCAGCTATTCAAAACCTGAAAGCCTGTTTGGACATCGCTATTTTTGCGATTAAAGACATTAAAGTAAAAGACAATATTCTCGCCGATAAAAAATACGATTATCTATTTACCGTAGATACTTTAAATGAAATGGTGGTTGCAGGAATCCCTTTCAGAGATGCTTATAAAGCGGTTGCAGAACAATTAGAAAATGGCACTTTTGTGTCTCCAAAAGGAACCAAACATACTCATGAGGGAAGTATTAATAACTTGTGTTTGGAAGATATAAAGGATAAAATGACGCGTTCGTTTTAATAATCTTTGTCAAAGTTCAAAACTTTGACAAAGATTTATTTTAAATTTTCCCTTTCAATTCAACCGCATCAATAGCACTATGTGAAGCGTTATACATAGCTTTCCCTTCTTTGATTAATATCAATTGCGGCGATTGATGTTCTACTTGAAAACGTTGTGCTATTTCATTAGAAATGTTGCGATACTCCAATAAATCAAGAAAATAAGCATCTACAGTATCAGCTAAATCAAATTCATTTTCAAACTGTTTTAGTGCCATTCTACTTACACTACAACGGGTACTGTGTTTAAATATAAGTACAGGTTTTACCTCTGAAAGCATCATAATCTCATTCAACTGACCAAGATTGGTTAATGGAATCCAATCAATAGTGTTTGTGATTTCTTTCTTCTCTTCTGAATTTCCAAATAGGGAATTAAATATACTCATTCTGTCTTATTTTCTGTCTTTTTGTCTTTATAAACTAATGAAAATCATTGCATAAACGTCAAAATGTCCGTAAATTTATAGTGGAATAGCATTTGACGATTCGATTGCAAAGTTAAGTATTAAACAGTATAAAAACATATAAAACCTTTAATCATGAACATTAATAAATTTACCATTAAATCGCAGGAAGCCATTCAGCTTTCGCAGCAACTGGTTCAGAGTTTGGGTCAACAGCAAATTGAAAACGAACACATTTTCAAAGCTATATTTGAAGTAGATGAAAACGTTGCTCCCTTTATTTTGAAAAAACTAAACGTCAATGTGCCTTTGTTTCTTCAAATCTTAGACAGTACCATTCAGAGTTTCCCAAAAGTATCTGGTGGAGATATTCAATTGTCTAGACCTGCAAACACAACCCTGAACGAAGCGGAAATTATCGCCAAAAAAATGAACGATGAATTCGTTTCCATAGAACATTTAATCTTAGCCATTTTTAATTCTAAAAGTAAGGTTGCCCAAATCCTAAAAGACCAAGGCGTTACCGAAAAAGGACTTAAATCGGCTATTGACGAACTCCGAAAAGGTGAAAGAGTAACATCTGCATCTGCGGAAGAGACCTATAATTCGTTAAATAAATACGCCAAAAACCTTAACGAATTAGCACAAACAGGAAAATTAGACCCAGTTATTGGTCGTGATGAAGAAATTCGTAGAGTATTGCAAATTCTAACCCGAAGAACCAAAAACAATCCTATGCTAGTTGGTGAACCTGGTGTTGGTAAAACCGCCATTGCCGAAGGATTAGCCCATCGTATTGTTGATGGTGACGTACCTGAAAATCTGAAAGACAAGATCGTGTTTTCATTAGATATGGGTGCTTTGATTGCTGGAGCCAAGTACAAAGGAGAATTTGAAGAAAGACTAAAATCAGTGGTGAAAGAAGTTACTGCTGCCGAAGGGGACATCGTGTTATTCATTGACGAAATCCATACACTTGTAGGAGCCGGTGGTGGCGAAGGTGCTATGGATGCTGCTAATATTCTGAAACCGGCTTTGGCTCGTGGTGAGTTGAGAGCTATTGGAGCTACAACTCTCGACGAATACCAAAAGTATTTCGAAAAAGACAAAGCACTCGAAAGACGTTTTCAAAAAGTAATGGTAGAAGAACCTGATACAGAAAGTGCTGTTTCTATTTTGAGGGGAATTAAAGAAAAATACGAAACCCATCACAAAGTTCAAATCAAAGACGAAGCTATTATTGCCGCTGTTGAATTATCACAACGCTACATCACCAATCGGTTTCTTCCAGACAAAGCCATTGACTTAATGGATGAGGCCGCTTCTAAATTGCGAATGGAAATCAACTCTAAACCCGAAGAATTAGATGTTTTGGATCGAAAAATCATGCAATTGGAAATCGAGATTGAAGCCATTAAAAGAGAAAAAGACGAAAGCAAACTCAAAGTATTAGGTATGGATTTGGCCAATCTTAAAGAAGATCGAAACGAAATCTACGCCAAATGGAAATCTGAAAAAGATGTGGTAGACAATATCCAAATTGTAAAAACAGAAATTGAAGATTTTAAATACGAAGCGGAACGTGCCGAGCGTGAAGGCGATTACGGTAAAGTAGCTGAAATTCGCTATGGAAAAATTAAAGAAGCTCAAGAACGTTTAGATGTTTTAACCAAACAATTACAAGAAAACCAATCGGGAACTTCCTTGATAAAAGAAGAAGTAACTAGAGAAGATATCGCTGAAGTAGTCGCCAAATGGACCGGAATTCCAGTAATGAAAATGTTGCAAGGTGAAAGAGAAAAACTTTTAAGACTTGAAGAAGAGCTTCACAAACGTGTGGTAGGTCAAGAAGAAGCCATCGAAGCCGTAAGTGATGCTGTTCGTAGAAGTCGAGCTGGTTTACAAGACATGAAAAAACCGGTGGGAACCTTTCTTTTCCTAGGAACTACTGGCGTAGGTAAAACGGAATTGGCAAAAGCACTAGCAGAATATTTATTCGACGATGAAAATGCCATGACGCGAATTGATATGAGTGAGTATCAGGAACGCCATAGTGTGAGTCGATTGGTAGGAGCGCCTCCAGGATATGTGGGTTATGATGAAGGCGGACAATTGACAGAAGCGGTTCGTAGAAAACCTTACTCTGTAATTCTATTGGATGAAATTGAGAAAGCCCATCCCGACACCTTTAATATCTTGTTACAAGTTTTGGACGAAGGACGTTTAACCGATAACAAAGGACGCTTAGCCGATTTCAAAAACACCATCATCATCATGACGTCCAATATGGGAAGTCAAATCATTCAAGAGAAATTTGAGAATCTCAAAGGAGGAATTGAAGCCGCTACCGAAGCTGCCAAAGTAGAAGTTTTAGGATTACTCAAACAAACGGTTCGTCCCGAATTCATTAATCGTATTGACGAAATCGTGATGTTTACACCTTTGACCAATGCCAATATCGCACAAATCGTTGGCTTACAACTGAAATCGGTTACCAAAATGCTGGCTCAACAAGGCATTACTATGGATGCAACACCAGAAGCTATTGAATATTTATCTGAGAAAGGATACGATCCTCAATTTGGAGCTCGACCTGTAAAACGTGTTATCCAGAGAGACGTTCTCAATGAATTATCCAAAGAGATTTTATCTGGAAAAATCACTACTGACAGTGTGGTATTGATAGATGCTTTTGATGGAAAATTAGTATTTAGAAATCAAGGGGAGTTGGTTCATTAATCTTAGTTTATAAAAAACTTTGCCAAAGTTTAAGACTTTGGCAAAGTGAATTGAAACACTAGCAATAAGCTAGTGTTTTTTTTTTATAAGCAAACTAGTAAACCAATGATGATGAATTTAATAAAGCTTGATTTAATACTATACACTGTTTCTTTACTTGATAAAATACCTTGCAAACACAACTTATTTCAACAAAAAAATAGTAGTTTCGCAACTGTAAATTAAGTCATACAATTAAATTTAAAAAATACAATGGCCTCAGGATTTTTCGTACTCTTAGATGATATCGCAGCGATTATGGATGATGTAGCTGCCATGAGTAAAATTGCAACCAAAAAAACCGCTGGAATACTCGGAGACGACTTGGCTGTTAATGCTGAGAAAGCCTCTGGATTTGTTTCTTCGCGAGAACTTCCTGTGCTATGGGCGATTGGCAAAGGTTCGCTGGTCAATAAAATAATTATTCTACCCATAGCCTTTTTGTTGAGTGCTTTTTTACCAGCGGCTATCATTGTCATTTTGGTACTTGGTGGATTGTATTTGGCTTATGAAGGCGCTGAAAAAATATACGAATATTTCTTTCCTCACGAGCATGCAAAGCCTGAGATTAGTCTAAAGCCAATGACCGAAGAAGAAATTTTAATCCACGAAAAGGACAAAATCAAATCCGCCATTGTAACCGATTTCATTCTCTCTGTCGAAATAGTCATTATTGCTTTAGGAACTGTAATTGGGAAACCTATTTCTTCACAAATTGCTGTCGTTTCTATTGTTGCACTAATCGCTACTGTTGGTGTTTATGGTATTGTTGCCCTTATCGTGCGAATGGATGAAGTAGGCTTAAAATTAATCCAAATGAGCACCAAAGAGAAAAGTCTCTCAAAAACAATTGGCAATCTATTGGTTCAAGCCTTACCCAAAGTCATAAAAAGTCTAGCGGTTATTGGTACTATTGCATTACTTTCTGTGGCTGGTGGTATATTTGTACACAACATTGATTTTCTACATCATTTATTTCCACAAATTCCTGCATTTATAACAGAATTTTCTGTGGGATTGCTTTTTGGTTTTGTCACCTTACTAATCGTAAGTCTTTTCAAAAAAAGTATCAAGAAAAACTAAACTCCAAAATACTGAAGTTAACTAAGTACTCCACATAATCCGATAAGGAGGCATTCGTCTCGAATTTTTTTTAGTATTTTTGATAGAGAAAAAATACCAAAAATGACTACCAAAGAACTCCTCCAAAAAATCCATACGCTTCATCAAGACGTTAATTCATTTGTTGCTTCTTGTGAAGAACACCAACTCAACGCCACTAGAGCCAATGGAAAATGGAGTATTGCTCAGGAATTAGGACATCTCATCAATGCTCTAGAACAGAGCAATAAAGGACTGTTGTTACCAAAGTTTTTTATCAAATATAAATTTGGAACCAACAACAGACAGGAACGAACCTATGAGGAAGTGGTTAAAAAGTATCTAGACAAACTCGCCTTGGTAGCCATACCCAACAATCCGTTTCAAGTCAAAGAAGTAGAACAAATAAGCAAAGAAAAATTGCTAAAACAGTATTCAAAGCAACAGCAAAAATTTGAAAAGCGCTTGTCTCAATTCTCTGAAAAAGAACTGTCTACCCTCCTACTGCCTCATCCTTTATTAGGGAAACTTACTGTTAGAGAGTTTGGTTATTTTACACAGTATCATACAGAACATCATTTCAAGCACATGCAAAAAAGCTAAAACCATCAACCAATACACCAAAAATACCAACCAAAAAACCACAGATTATGAAAAAAATTATCTTCAAAAATGGAATTATAGGCGGAATAATCGTCTCGATTGTTATGATTGGAATGACCTATTTCTTGAAAACACATCCTAATGAAGAACCCAATCCCATCATAGGGTTCATCAGCATGCTTCTGGCATTCATCACGGTAATTATCGGCATCAAGCGAGTACGATTAGACCACAACGGTAGCATTACTTTTGGGAAAGCTTTTCTAACTGGTTTCGGAATTTCGTTTGTAATTGCAACAATTTATGTACTGGTTTGGCTCATTATTTTTTACAACTTCTTCCCAGATTTTATGGAAAAATACAGCGAAATGGTATTGAAAAACACCAAACCTGAAGCACTTGCTGCCAAAACTGCCGAAATGAATCAAATGGCGACATGGTATAAAAGTCCGGTGATGGTTATTCTGCTTACCTACACAGAAATTCTCCCCATAGGAATTATTGTTTCCTTGATTAGCGCCTTGATTTTAAAGAAAAAAAAACCACAATAAACTGAAAATCCGCCATGTAACACCTATTCATCTGCAACAAATTACACAAGTTGTCACGAATTAATTAGTACTAATTTGTGTAATTCGTGGTCAAATTTTTAGAATCTAGAATGAATATTAAAAAAACAACTTAATGAAAATCTTAAAAATCATATTTTCTTTACTTTTTTTAATTAAACTTGGAGTCATCAATGCCCAAGATCAAACGGAATATATTGCTACAAATAGTACCGTTCATCTTGAAACAGGTGAAGGAGATAATAAGAAATCGTATACAGGCTATTATGTAGGTTTTGAACTAACCAAAGACAAAATATTGTATTCGGGAATTATAGTCAACAAGGAAATCGTCAAAAATGCGGATAGTATTAAATTATTTTTAAAAATAGAACCAAACGCAAAGTCAGAGTTTAAGAATGCGTTTGTTTTGACCATTCCTAATAACCCCGAGTACATTATCCAAAACGATGAAAATCAAATGGCGATTATTATTTTTGGACTCATTCACGCCACATTAAATGAAAAAAATATTACAACTAAAGAAGTCTTTATAACAGAAGAATACCTTTCTAAATTTAAAATACCAATCACGAAAAATGAAGTGATTTCATTAAAGAAAATGTGGGAAACAAATTTAGAAAAGAAACCGAAATAACCCCAATTACAAGGATTCAATGTCATTAAGTTAAGTGAAAAGCCCTCTTATTTTTATCATTCCGACGAAGGAGGAATCTCATATAGTACTCGCGTTATGTGATTTCACAGCAGTGCCATATTTTCTTGCTTCATGCCTTAGTACTCTCGTATTATTTTTTATCTTTTTTCATGTGGGGTTGCTGTTTGATTTGTAGGGTTAAAAGTTGTGGCATTCTTTTTAAAACGAATTTTTTGCCACAAAAATTTAAACTATTGACTTTTACTCTATCACAAAGATTGAGCAAATAAATCCAATAAAAATCCATTTCCCTTTACCGCTACTCTTTGCAAAAAATAACTATTTTTGCAGTCTAAATTTTTTGTCATGCCAAACCAAAAATATAAAATAGCGGTCATTCAATTGAATCTGAATGATGTTGCCGAAAACAACCTAAAAAAATGTTTGTCTTGGGTTCGTGATGCTGCCAGTCAAGGTGCCGAAGTAATTTCCTTACCCGAATTGTACAGCAGTCATTATTTTTGTCAGAGTGAAGATGTGGATAATTTCGCCTTGGCAGAACCTTTATACAGCACTTCGTTTATTGCTTTCAGTGCTTTGGCAAAAGAATTAGGAATCGTAATAATCGTTCCTTTTTTCGAAAAAAGAATGGCAGGAATTTACCATAATAGTGCCTACATTATTGACACAGATGGTTCAGAAGCAGGATTGTATCGCAAAATGCACATCCCAGACGATCCGCATTTCTATGAGAAGTTTTATTTTACACCTGGCGACCTTGGCTTCAAAACCATTCCAACTCAAAAAGGAAAAATAGGAACGCTAATTTGTTGGGATCAATGGTATCCTGAAGCGGCTCGTTTAACCGCTTTAAAAGGCGCAGAAGTGTTGTTTTATCCAACCGCTATTGGTTGGCATCCTCAAGAAAAAGAACAATACGGCGAAAACCAACACGGCGCTTGGATGAGTGTGATGAGAGGACATGCAGTAGCCAACGGCGTGTATGTAGCAGCTGCCAACCGAATTGGTCTAGAGCAATACATTGAAGGAACTGCTGGCATTCAATTTTGGGGTTCATCCTTTATAGCGGGACCACAAGGTGAGATTTTGGCTCAAGCCTCTCACGATAAAGAGGAGATCTTAATTGCTGAAGTCGATTTAGATTTACAAGAAAATGTGCGTCAAAACTGGCCTTTCTTTAGAGACAGACGCATCGATGCCTTCGGAGATATTACCAAACGTGCCATAGATTAATCATGAGTACATCCAATAGAAGATTTCCCGCTGAATTTGAGAAACAACAAGGCATTGTATTGTGTTTTCCTCACAATGGTAAAGATTGGCCTGGAAAATACGAAGCTATTCAATGGGCATTTGTAGAGTTTATAAAGAAAGTGGCTAGTTTCGAACAGGTTTTTCTGGTTGTTGTTGATGAAAAATTAAAAGAAAAAGTCATCGACAGACTGCAAACAGCACATGTTGATATGAAAAATGTTTCTTTTATCATCCAAAAAACCAACAGAAGTTGGATGCGTGACTCAGGTCCAATTGTTGTAAAAAACGGCAGTAAAAGAGAAGCCTTAAACTTCAATTTTAACGGTTGGGCCAAATATAAAAACTTTCAATTGGACAAGCTGGTTCCAAGCAAAGTTGCACAGCATTTAAACATTCCATTGACGCAAGTTACCTACAAAGGGAAACCAGTAATTGTTGAAGGTGGCGCTATTGATGTGAACGGAAAAGGAACGCTTTTAACATCGGAAGAATGTTTGATGCATCCTAGCATTCAGGTGAGAAATCAAGGATTTACCAAAGCCGATTATGAAGCGGTTTTCAAAGAATATTTAGGCGTTACCAATGTGATTTGGTTAGGCGACGGAATTGAAGGCGACGACACCCACGGACATATTGATGATTTATGCCGATTTGTAAATGAAGATACAATCATCACTATTGTAGAATCTAACCCAAAGGATACCAACTACAAACCCTTGCAAGATAATTTAGAGCGGTTGCAAAAAGCAAAATTAGAAAATGGAAAATCTCCCAAAATTGTTACTTTGCCTATGCCAAAGCGTTTGGATTTTGATGGAGTTCGTATTCCTGCTAGTTATGCTAATTTTTTAATCCTTAATCATTGTGTGTTAGTGCCCACATTTAATGATACCAATGATCGCATTGCTTTGAATACCATTGCAGATTGTTTTCCAGATAGAGAAATTATTGGGATGAGTGCTATAGATTTGATTTGGGGTTTTGGAACCTTGCATTGTTTAAGTCAACAAATTCCAGAATAATACCAACATGACCAAAAAATGCTGTAGTAAACTGATAATTAGAAGTGTTATTTGTTTTTAAAATAAAAATAAGCTACTTTTAACTCTTGGTTTATTATTTTTGATAATTAAGTACTACCTTATTCATGAAACATTTAGTTCTCCTTTTACTTGCTATTACATTTTCAACAACAGCCCAAGTAGCGTCTACAGATAATGAATATGCTACTACAGAAAAAACGTATCGCGCCTCGGATGTTGATTTTAAGCCTCAACTAAAAGATGGGATGTACACACTTTCTTTATTTATTAGTGAGAATTTTAAATTTCCTGAAGCCGTTAAAAATAAAAAAATAACCATCTTTTCCAGTTTTGTAATAGAGCCTGATGGTACGATGACCAATCAAAAAGCATTTCATATCATTATGAAAGATTATATCGCTTCCAATGTGGTAAAAATTGCCACTGAAGATGAAAAAATAAATGAATTGGATCAGATAGAAACCATGAAAGCTGAAACCGTTCGAGTGCTTAAATTATTTAAGAAAACATGGACTCCAGCCTCAAAAGAAGGCAAGACAGTGCGATGTTTGTTCAACTATCCAATCAACTTTAATATTGAATAAAGTTCAAAAAAACGAATAAAAAAAACTCCAAATTAATTTGGAGTTTTTTTTATCTTAAAAATTCTTTCTTTATTCTTTTGTAAATGGTATTTTCTTACCATTATCTAAAATCATATCAAAACCATTCTTAGCTTCATTAAACTGAAATTTAACTCCCGCTTGTTGTGATTCGAACAAGTCTTTACCAATTGAAGTTAAAGTAAATGGAGGATAGTCTGTAATTGTAGCTGTAAGGCTAAAGTTCTCTTCCGTAAGAATAATTTTTATTGGGCTTCTATTAGAATAGGTTCCTAAATAACCATCTAGTACAATATCTTGCTCCATTTCCCCTTTTGATGCAATCCAAGTATTGTTACTTTCATTACTATCAGGAAATACATGGTCAGGATCAATAGTTATACTTTCAATAGATTCCGTTGAATTGTGCTTGAACGACCATTCTTTATTTCTTTGCCAAATTTCAACAGGGAGTTTAACTCTTGTAGTCTTACCATCAGTAGTTTTTACATCTAGTACAACTGGCATCGCCATTTTTTCTAAATTCTGAATTGAGATTATCGCTCCCAGTTTAGGGTCATTTTTGATGTATTTTACAGAAGTAATCGCCTGATCTAGTTTCCAGTTATTGATAAACCAAGCTCTCCAAAACCAATTCAAATCTTCTCCAGAAACATTTTCAATAGTTCTGAAAAAATCATCTGGAGTAGGATGTTTGAATGCCCAACGTTCTATGTAGGTTTTAAAAGCTAAATCAAATCGCTCTTCGCCTATAACCTGTTCTCGCAACATAACCAATCCTGACGAAGGTTTGCTGTATGCTAAAATTCCTAGGTTGGCTTCTTTCAATCCATCAGGCGCCGTTAAAATAGGTTCTATCGATTCGCCAGTGTAACGCTTGGCCATTTTATGCATATCGGCTGGAGCATCCTTGTATTCTCCTTTATTAAAATCAACGGAGCTTAATGAATTGATAAATGTGTTTAATCCTTCATCCATCCAAGCGAACAAGCGCTCGTTTGACCCCACAATCATTGGAAACCAGCAGTGTCCAAACTCGTGGTCGGTAACTCCCCACAAATCAGCACCTTTTGATTCCCAACCACAAAAAACGATTCCAGGATATTCCATTCCTCCCTCATTTCCTGCAACATTTGTAGCTGCAGGATAAGGATATTCAAACCATCGTTTAGAGTAATTTTCTATAGAAGCTTTAGTATATTCTGTAGATCTTGCCCAAGCGCCAGTTCCATCAGATTCAACAGGATATGCTGAAATAGCCAATGATTTTTTTCCACTTGGTAAATTAATTTTTGCGGCATCAATAATAAAAGACGCTGATGAAGCCCAAGAGACATCACGAGCATTTTTAATTTTAAAATGCCATTTTAAAGTTAGTTTTCCAGACGGTCTTGATGCGGGATTGGTAACTTCTTCAGCTGATCGGATCACTACTGTTTTATCGCTTTGAGCGGCGGCAGCCCATCGTTTTTGTTGTTCAGGAGTGTATACTTCGTTTGGATTCACTAATTCTCCAGAACATACCACAATATGATTTGAAGGTGCGGTAATAGTTACATCAAAATCGCCGTATTCCAAATAAAACTCTCCTGCTCCAGTATAAGGCAAAGTATTCCAACCTTTAACATCATCATACACACACATTCTTGGGTACCATTGCGCAATGGTGAAAATTTTTCCATTTTTGGTATCTAAAACTCCTGTTCTATCCGAACCGTACTTTGGTGAGATATATGAAAAATCGATTTTAACTTTTACTGTTCCTCCATTTGGATTTAATCCTTGTGGGAGTTGAATTTGCATTCTAGTATCTACAATAAAATACTTTGCATCCGTTTCAGTAATTTTACCTTTGTTTGAAGTTATAATTTTTACTGATTTTATTTTATGACCTCCGTCAAAAATTTCTCCTTTTGCTCCATTACGACTTCCTGTAATGGGTATAACTGCATTTCCGCGAGAATCAGACTTAAATAAATTTTGGTCCACATTCATCCACAAAAAAGAAAGTTTATCTGGACTATTATTAGTGTAAGTTAAAATCTCCGTTCCAGTGATTTCACTTTTTTTATCATCAAGACTGGCTGTCAATTGATAATCAGCTCGATTTTGCCAATATTTTGCTCCAGGTTGCCCGCTTGCTGAACGTGTATCTGTACCATTTTTTGTATAAAAAAGTGGTGCAAATGCATCATGATAATCATAATTTGATACAGCTGTGGACTGCTGAGCAAAAAGAGCGGTAATGGAAAAGAAAAAAGTCAAAAAAAGCGTGACTTTAGAATAATTAATTCTCATACGTGTATAATTTTTGTTTAAATCTATTGTTAGTCTACTATCCTTCAGGAAAGTTACGCAAACTAAATACATTTTATGAAAAGAAAATGGGAAAAGTATCTTTTTTATCAAAATATTAAGGAATTCATTGCATTTAAAATGATGAAACAAAAAAAAACACCAACTAAAAGCTGGTGTTTCCTATTGCGATTTATTTGATTTACATTGATTTAAAAATTCTATTAATAGGTATGGCAGCTCCTTGTTTTAATACTACTCTATTATCGGTCACGGCCCAGACTGTGGTCTCGACTACCTTTTTAGATTGATTATCTTCAAAGAAAATTCTAATTTTGGAATGTTCTAAATTTCCTAAAGATTGTGCGCGTTGCAAATCACTGTGGCGCTCGTGAATAGCATTTTTGTCTTGCAAAACATCTGAATTGGGGAACTTGAGAGAATTAATTTTCTCTTTCTCAACGATTTCGAAATAGGTAATCATAGCGGTTAAGTTTAAGTTAATAATAGCATTTGGGATAGTGAAATTAATAAAATATATTTACAAAACAATAAAAAACTCATAAAATTTTAAATTTATCGTGAAAACATCCATCAAAAATTCCGAATTAAATGCCATAATCCATCATAAAGGTGCTGAATTGATTTCTTTAAAAAGTAATGACAATCGAGAATATATTTGGGAAGGCAATCCTGAATTTTGGGGAAAACATTCACCAGTTTTATTTCCAATTGTAGGCACTTTAAAAAACAATCGTTATTTATACAACGATAAAGAGTATCATTTATTACGACATGGCTTTGCAAGAGATGTTAATTTTGAGTTAATCAAACAAACTGAAAATCAAGCTGTTTTTTCATTAAAAGCCAACGATGAGACAAAGAAAGTGTATCCGTTTGACTTTGAATTGCAACTAACCTACACCCTTGATGAAAATAAGATAGTACTAACCTATAGAGTCATAAACAATGATGATGTAGCCATTCCTTTCTCACTTGGTGCGCATCCGGCTTTTGCATTGCCAAAATCTTTTGAAAACTATGCACTACAATTTGAGAAATCAGAGCATTTAGTGAGTTATCAACTTGAGAATGATTTGCTTTCAAATAAGACGATTGAAATTGAAACAAGGAACGGCAAGTTACCACTTAGCTATTCACTATTTGAAAAGGATGCTTTGATTTTCAAAAAATTAAATTCTAAAAAGATATCTATTTTAGAAAATACTATTCCAATACTTACTCTCGAATGTGAAGATTTCCCGCATTTGGGAATTTGGACTAAAAAGAATGCTCCATTCCTTTGTTTAGAACCTTGGCTTGGCTATTCTGATGCAGTTACTTGTTCGGGAAATATTCTAGAAAAGGAAGCTATACAAATGGTTGAAGTTAATGAAGTATTTGAATGTCAATTCACTATTAAAATTTTGGCAACGTCTTGATGTAGAGTTCTTCCACTTTTTTTCTGGCCCAATCCGTTTTTCTCAAAAAAGTGAGGCTGGATTTCACGCTCGGGTTTTCGTTAAAGCATTTAATTTTTATTAGTTCTCCTAAAGTATCAAAACCATAATAGTCGACCAATTGTTCGACTATTTTTTGAAGAGTGACTCCATGAAGTGGATTGTTAACTTGCTTTTGTTCCATAAATGCAAAAATAGTAATAACTATTGTTGTTTCATGGATTTGTTCCTACATTTGCCAACCTATGCTAAAAACGGTAAACATACTCAATAAAAGAGCTCGATTCGATTATGAAATTCTCGAAACCTACACTGCTGGAATTGTATTAACGGGAACAGAAATTAAATCAATCCGATTAGGCAAAGCCAATATTACAGAAAGTTTTTGTGAATTTAATAACAATGAACTGTTTGCCATAAATACTTACATTGAAGAATATGCTTTTGGGAATCAATTCAATCATAAAGCCAGAAGCGAGCGGAAACTACTTCTTAATAAAAAAGAATTAAAAAGTTTGTCCAAAAGTGTTCAAGTAAAAGGACTGACTATTGTACCCTTAAAATTGTTTACTAACGAAAAGGGAATGGCAAAACTAGAAATTGGTTTATGCAGAGGTAAAAAAACCTATGATAAACGAGAATCGTTAAAAGAGCAAGATACCAAACGAGACTTGGATAGAATAAAAAAATCGTTCTAGAAATTTTAAGCTTACCGTTTTCTGTTGTTTAAATACTCCAAAACATTTTCCTCTATTCGTTTATTAATAGCCGAAATATCCGCTTTTACAAATTTTTCTCCGATGATATTTTCATATAATTCGATGTATCGTTCAGAAACAGATTCAATATATTCATCGGTCATATTCGGAATTTGTTGACCCGTTTGACCTTGAAAACCATTCTCAATTAACCAACGACGCACAAATTCTTTCGATAATTGTTTTTGTTCTTCTCCTCTATTTTGTCTCTCTTGATATCCCTCAGCATAAAAGTAACGAGATGAATCTGGGGTATGAATTTCATCTATTAAAACAATTTTACCTTCTTTAGTTTTTCCAAACTCGTACTTAGTATCTACCAAAATTAAACCTCGATTGGCTGCAATTTCAGTTCCTCTTTGAAATAAAGATCTAGTATATTTTTCTAAAACTAAATAATCTTCTTCAGTAACAATTCCCTTTAATAATATGTCTTCACGTGAAATATCTTCGTCGTGAGAACCATTATCAGCTTTAGTAGTTGGCGTAATAATTGGTGTAGGAAGTTGGTCATTCTCTTTTAATCCCTCTGGCAATTTCACACCACAAAGTTCTCGTTTTCCAAGTGCGTACTCACGAGCAGCATGACCCGAAAGATAGCCTCTAATAACCATTTCCACCTTAAAAGGTTCGCATAAATGACCCACAGCCACATTTGGGTCTGGAGTTGCTATTAACCAATTTGGAACAATATCTTTTGTGAGTTCCATAAATTTGGTAGCAATTTGATTTAAAATCTGACCTTTGTATGGAATTCCCTTGGGTAAAACCACATCAAAAGCCGATAATCTGTCAGTAGCAACCATGACCAAAAGCTCGTCATTGATATTGTAAACTTCTCGAACTTTTCCGCGGTAAACCGATTTTTGATTGGGAAAATTAAAATTTGTAGTAGTAATAGTATTGTTCATTGTTGTGTAGTTGTATTGGCGCAAATATAACTAAAAATAAGACGTTTTCATAGTAAACAAAACACAAACAAACATTGAAATTGCAATTCTACTTTTACTTATTAAAAAAAGAAATAACCAATGTATTTTAAAATATATTTGTAGTTCAATTTTGTTTCAGAATGAAAAAAAATCTTTCTCTTACTTGCCTTTTTCTACTCGCTTTAGTGATACTAATCAATTACAGAACTCCTATACTGAAACAAAACTCTGGACCATGGTCTATTGGTTTTGGAAAATCAACTACTTTTCCTGATAGTATTCCTGTGGGGGCAAATACAAAATATTCTTTGGAACAACTCAAAACATCCAATGATAGTACTCAATTTCTAGCCGATCCATTTTTTATAAAAGTAAAAGATACTTTCTATCTATTTTTTGAACATAAAAAAATAAAAAGAGATCATGCAGAAATAGGTTTGCTCACTTCAATTGATGGAGAAAAATACACCTACAGAGGTACAGTTTTGAAAGAAAAATTTCACCTATCCTACCCACAAGTATTTGAATATAAACAAAAATATTACATGATTCCTGAAAGTCAGGGTTCTAACCAAGTATTGTTGTATAAAGCCCATCAATTTCCTTATGATTGGAAAGTCTGTGATACCTTATTAAAAAACATCAAGTTAAAAGACCCAACAATCTATTTATCAGATACTTTGAATGTCTTATTAGGCACAGACGATAATTTAAATATGTATATGTACCAAACAGATTCTCTCTTTGGAAAATGGAAGCTACACAAAAAACCAAAAGTCATTATGGGAAGCGAATCGCGTTGTGGTGGTCGGATTTTTGCTGACAATAAAGGATTGATTCTACCCATTCAAAACTCGAGTAACGGCTATGGTTTTGGAGTTTCTCTTTATCGCTTGTCATTCAAAGATGGGAATTATAAAATAACGCGAGAAAATCCATTTTTTCTGAGAAAGCATGATAATCTCAAAGAATTTAATGCTGGAATGCATCACTTCGATATTCAAAAAATTGGCAATACCTATTACTATGTCTACGATGGAAATCGGTTAGAAAACACTGAAAAAATATGGAATATAAAGGGAGCTTTAAAAATGAATTATTGTGATTTTAAAAACTGGTGGTATCAAAATTTCAACTAATCCAAATCAATTTCAATCATTTACTTTCAAACAAAATCTCCTTACGAATTATTTCTTTCGACAGGTATTTTGCTACACCGTCTTCATCATTCATAGCTATTATTTCAAGATGTGAAAGTTTATCTTTAAAACTATCAACCGCATTTGCCATAATCAATCCTTTAGCCGAAGCTACTAACATTTTTTCATCATTAAAGCCATCTCCAAAACAGATTGCTTCTTCAAAGGTTCGATTTTCTCTTTCTAAAATTTTGGAAATAGCAATACTTTTATCTACAGATTTATCCATTATTTCTAGGCAAATCGGGAGACTAAAAGCATAATTAAAATTATCCGAATGATTTGTCAAGATTTCATCTTTTAGGGCAACCAATTTATAATGGTTTTCATCTACAAATAATAATTTTATTGCAGTAAGATCTTCAACGGTATTGAAATCAACTATCTCGGGAACATAATTCATTTCTGTTTGAAAACTATTTAATTTTTCGTTGTACTTATTTGTTAGCCAAACTTTTTCCTTGAACAATACGGTAGTAATATCTGAATCAATATCTAATGATAAAACAGACTGAATAATTTCACTACTAATATCAAATGAATAGAGAAGTTCTTTTTCTGGAGAGTGTATTCTGGCTCCGTTTGAAGTTACTAAATAAATGGGGACACCAATGGTCTCTATTACTGGTAAAGCATCTAAATGATGCCGACCTGTGGCTACAATCAATGTGAAATTTTGGCGATGAAGTTCTTGAAAAACTTTTTTAGTATAGGGTGATATTTTGTGCTCGTTATTTAGTAAAGTACCGTCGAGATCGCTAATTACAACCTTAAATTTATTCTTTTCAGGCATTCAAATCTTTTTTTAGCGATTAAAAACAAATTTTAATCATGATTTTCGATTTGTTTATAAGCATCTATGACTTTTTTTACTAATCGGTGACGAACAATATCCTTATCATCAAGATACACAATTGCGATTCCTTCAACGTCTTTCAATACCAATATGGCTTCTTTAAGACCCGAGATGGTTCGTCTAGGTAAATCTACCTGACCGGGGTCACCGGTAATCATAAACTTGGCATTTTTACCCATACGGGTCAAAAACATTTTCATTTGTGAATGGGTTGTATTTTGTGCCTCATCAAGAATAACAAAAGCGTTGTCCAAAGTTCGTCCACGCATAAAAGCCAAAGGCGCAATCTGAATTATCCCCTTTAGAATATAGTCTTCTAATTTTTCATTTGGCAACATATCCCGCAAAGCGTCATATAATGGTTGCATATACGGATCTAATTTTTCCTTCATATCACCGGGAAGGAAACCTAGATTTTCTCCTGCTTCGACAGCTGGACGTGTGAGGATAATTCTTTTTACTTGCTTCTCTTTTAAAGCCTTAACAGCCATTGCAACACCAGTGTACGTTTTTCCTGTACCTGCTGGTCCGACAGCAAATAGCATATCATTTTTATTCATCATATCAACCAAAATCTGCTGATTTGGCGTCATTGGTTTTATGATTTTTCCTCCAACTCCGTGAACAAGTATTTTGTCATGTTCAAAGACTTTTCTATCCTCTTGTAAATCACTTTCTATAACACGCTCAATAACATTATCATCAATATTATTATATCTAGAAAAGTGAAGCATCAGTCTATTGAAACGGTTTTCGAATTCATCCAAAACTTCCTTTTCTCCAAAGGCCTTGATGGTTGTGCCACGAGCAACAATTTTTAGTTTTGGATAGTATTTTTTAATGGTTTCAAGATGAGTGTCTTGAGCGCCCCAAAAGTCTTTTGGTGCGATGTCTATGAGCTCGATAGTTCTTTCGTTCAAATGGAGTAATAATTTAGTATTAATATTTTTAATTTAAAGTCAACCTCAAACCAAAACCATTGGAATTGGAAATCAATTCAAATTTATTGTGATTTAATTCAGAATAACCAACAGATTTTTGAGTGTTGTAATCCGAGACAACATTGGCTATTTTCTTAGAAAAACCAATTTTTACAGGAATGGCAATTGCAATAAAGGCAATTCCTATATACGTCAATGCGGAAGGAAATTTAACGTCTGCATTTGCTCCTACAGCCACATCAGCTATTAACGAAGCTAAACCTCCTATAAGTAAAATATTACCTGCTGTTTTCTGACTACGTCCTTCATTATAATTAGCTAATATTCTTAGGTTTTCGGAAAGTAATTCTCTCATTTTAGTTGGACTAATTCTGACACCATTAGAATCAGTAATGTTTCCGTTGGAGGTATACACCAATTCTTGGGAATAGGATTGGAAACTAAAAAAAACAATAACGAAAAACAAAAGACATTTACCCATACATAGATTTTTATTGAAATTTCATTTAAAGCCTAAAATACTTTAGCTTTGCATTTCTCAAATTTAATAAAATTTAAGTTTAGGTTGCACCAATAGTTATAAACAAAATTATGTCAATAATTACTCTTACTACCGACTATGGATTGAAAGACCACTTTGTAGGAGCGCTAAAAGGGAAGATACTATCAGAATATCCTGAAGCTACAATTATTGATATATCTCACGATATTGACCCCTTTAACATTGCAGAAGCCAGTTATTGTATTGGCGCGGCCTATAAAAGTTTTCCAAAAGGAACGGTGCATTTAATAGGTGTTGATTCAGAATTAAATAAAGAAAATCAGCATATTGCTATCGAGTGGAACAATCAATTTTTCATCTGTGCTGATAATGGAATTTTAGATTTGCTCACGCAAAACAGCGCTCCTCAAAAAATTGTAACGATTAATATTCACGATAGATTACCCACTGATGCTACTGACTTAGATGTGTTTGTAACCGTTGCTAATCATATTGCGAGAGGTGGACTTCTTAACGTTATTGGTAAAGAAATAGACTCTATAAAACAAGTCACAGAATTGCAAGCTGTAGTAGCTGAAGACCAAAACGCTATAAAAGGGTATGTTATTTACATTGACCACTTTGGTAACGTTGTCACAAATATTACTAAAAAACTGTTTTTGGAAATTGCCAAAGGGAGACCTTATGAAATCCCGATGATACAAAAAAGAGGTGTAAAAGAATCCAAACCCATAAAAAATATCTGGGCAAAATACTCCGATATCATTACAACAGGCAACTACGGAATTAAACATCATGAAGGAGATAAATTAGCCATTTTCAACGAAGCAGGATTTTTAGAAATTGCAATATTCAGAAGTAATCCTATGACAGTGGGTAGTGCATCAAGCTTATTAGGTTTGGGATATCGTGATACCGTAATTATTAATTTTATTTAAAATTAATTTAAAATAATGTTGATACGAATAGTAAAAATGAGTTTCCACAAAGAAAATATTCCAGCTTTTTTGGACAATTTTAATTTGATGAAAGATAAAATACGAAATGCTCAAGGAAACCGTTTTCTAGAATTGTATCAAGATAAAAACGATGCTTGTATTTTCTTTACTTACAGCTATTGGGAAACCGAAGAAGATTTGGAAAATTACAGACGGTCAGAACTATTTTATGATGTTTGGACTTTTACCAAAAAATTATTTAATGCAAAACCCGAAGCTTGGAGTGTAGACAAACTTGTTTCTCTACCATAAACTTTTAAACAAAACAGTAGTAAATGAAATCAATAATAGTAAGAGAATTAAAATCTTTCTTTGGTTCACCAATAGGGTACTTGGTGATTGCTATCTTTCTGTTGCTCAACGGACTATTCCTATGGATATTCAATGGAGAGTACAATATTTTAAACAGCGGATTTGCAGACTTAAGTCCTTTTTTCACAATAGCGCCATGGATATTGATTTTCCTCATTCCAGCCGTAACCATGCGTAGTTTTTCCGATGAAAAAAAACAAGGAACATTGGAACTCCTATTAACTAAACCTTTGAGTATTTGGCAAATTGTAAATGGAAAATTTCTTGGTGCTATGCTATTAATCGTTATTGCGATTATCCCTACTTTTATCTATGTTTATGTAATTTCAAGTCTGGGAATGCCCGAGGGAAATATTGATATGGGAAGTACTATTGGTTCCTATTTTGGTTTATTATTTTTGATTGCGGCTTACTGTTCCATTGGCATTTTTACCTCTACTCTATCTGAAAATCAGATTGTAGCTTTTATTTTATCGGTGTTTTTGTGTTTTGTTTTTTTCTTTGCTTTTGAAGGATTGGCGACTTACTTGCCTACAGCAGAAAATTTCATCTCATCTATAGGTATGGACAATCACTTTAAAAGCATGAGTCGCGGTGTTATTGATACTAGAGATGTTTTATACTTTATCAGTTTGACTATCTTATTTCTTTCGTTAACTGTTTTCAAATTAAAATCTTCTAAAGCCTAATGATATCTGCTAAAAATAAAAACTTCAAATCGTTGGTATTTATCATTGCTGTTTTAGTTTTACTAAACGGTATTGGAAGTCAATTTTTCCATCGTTTTGATTTAACACAAGACAAAAGATATACCCTGTCTCCTACTTCGTTATCCATTTTAAAAGAGGTCAAAGAGCCCTTGATAGTTGATGTATTCTTGAAAGGTCAATTTCCTGGAGAATTCAAAAAATTGCAAACAGAAACACAACAACTGTTAGAAGAATTTAAAGCTTACAACAAGAACATAACTTTTCAGTTTGTAAATCCTTTAGAAAATGAAGAGGAACGAGATACCATTATTCAATCGTTTTTGGAAAGAGGATTGACACCGGTGAATGTGACCGTAGAAGATAAAGGGAAACAAACACAAGAAGTGGTTTTTCCATGGGCTATTGCTACCTACAATGGCCGAAGTGTAAAAGTACCTTTACTTAAAAATTTAATGGGAGCTTCTACAGCAGAAAAAGTGGTAAGTTCGGTACAACACTTAGAATATGCTTTTGCAAATGCTTTTAATACTGTTTCTAAAAACAAAGAAAAAAAGGTAGCAATCATAAAAGGTAACGGAGAACTTCACGATTTATTGATGGCTGATTTTATCAAACAAGTACGTGAAAATTATTATATCGGAACTTTTACATTAGACTCTGTAGCTAAGAAACCAAATGAAAGTTTATCCTATCTTAAAAAATATGATTTAGCGGTCATAGCTAAACCCACTGAAAAATTCTCAGACGAGGAAAAATTAGCTTTAGACCAATTTGTCATTAATGGAGGTAAGACGCTTTGGTTGGTTGACCAAGTAAATATTGAAATGGATAGTTTATACAACGATGCTGGTGCTACGTTAGCTTATCCATTTGATTTAAATCTCAACGACCTATTTTTTAAATACGGAGTTCGTATTAATCCAACTATTATTAAAGATGTTATGGCTGCTCCAATTGCATTAGCTACGGGTGAACAAGGAAGTGCTACACAATACACCCAGTATCCTTGGTTTTATTCTCCATTGGTCTATCCTACGTCAGCCAATCCTATTGTGAGCAATGTAGATGCCTTAAAATTTCAGTTTGCAAATAGTATAGACACCTTAAAAAACGGAATAAAGAAAACAATACTTTTACAATCATCACCTTATTCAAAAGCAGTTGGAACTCCTGTAGAAGTGTCTCTCAATATGGTCACCGATCGTCCAGAACAAAGTGCATTTAAAAACACCGGAAACATTCCGATAGCGGTTTTACTGGAAGGTCAATTCCATTCGGTTTACGAAAATAGAGTGTTGCCTTTTAATGAAAAAACATTCAAAAGTATTGGAAAAAACAATAAAATGATTGTTGTTTCAGATGGAGATATTGTAAAAAATCAATTGGATAAAACCTACCAGCCTTTAGAATTGGGATACGATAAATGGACGAATAAATTGTATGGCAATAAAGAATTTATGATGAATTGTGTGAATTATTTATTGGATGATAATGGACTTATTAACATTCGCTCCAAAGCCGTTAACTTGCCTTTACTCGATAAAGAAAAAGTATATACTAACTATACCCTATCACAAGTCATAACAGTCGGACTTCCAATTGTCATCTTAGGAATTTTTGGATTAGTTTTTACCTATATTCGAAGAAGAAAATACGCCAAGTAATGTTAATAAAATTCTTTTTGATATTTGAGAGTTTAAGATATATTTGTAAAACGTAGACTATACATAAAGTTTACAAAAAATAAACAGAGAGAAAATGAAATTTATAGTATCTAGTTCGTACTTATTAAAACAACTACAAGTATTAGGAAGTGTTATCAACAGCAGTAATACCCTTCCTATTTTAGATAATTTCTTGTTTGAATTAGACAACAAGACGTTAACGGTATCTGCCTCAGATTTAGAGACTACAATGTCTGCAACTCTTGAAATAGATTCTACAAGTCAGGGAAGTGTAGCAGTTCCTGCAAAATTATTATTAGAAATTTTAAAAACATTTCCTGAACAACCTTTAACGTTTACAGTTGAAGAAAACAGTACAATTGAAATCAGTTCTAACTCTGGTAAATATGCTTTAGCTTATGCTCCAGGTGAAGAGTTTCCTAAGTCGGTTAGCCTTGACAATCCATCTACAACCTTAGTGCCAGCTGATGTTTTAGCAACGGCAGTGAGCAAAACTATATTTGCAGCTGGAAACGACGATTTACGTCCAGTAATGTCTGGTGTATTTTTCCAATTTTCTCCAGAAGGATTAACATTTGTTGCTACTGATGCCCATAAATTGGTAAAATATGCACGTACTGATGTGAAAGCTTCTCAAGTTGCTGATTTCATAATGCCCAAAAAACCATTAAACATCTTGAAAAGTATTCTTGGAGCCTCAGATGCTGAAGTAAAAATTGAATACAACGATTCTAATGCGACATTCTCTTTTGACAACTATATTCTTTTGTGCCGTTTAATTGATGGAAAATACCCCAATTATGAGGCTGTTATTCCAAAAGAAAACCCAAATAAGTTGATGATTGACAGAACACAATTCTTAAACTCTGTTCGTCGTGTGGCGATTTTCTCTAATAAAACTACGCATCAAATTCGTCTTAAAATTGCTGGTGCTGAATTAAATATTTCTGCCGAAGATATAGACTATTCAAACAAAGCAGAAGAGCGTTTAACGTGTGATTATCAAGGAGACGATATGCAAATTGGTTTTAACTCTCGTTTCTTAACAGAAATGTTAACCAACTTACAATCGGATATGATAATGCTTGAAATGTCCTTGCCAAACCGTGCAGGAATTTTAACTCCAGTAGACGGACTCGAAGATGGAGAAACTGTTACGATGTTAGTAATGCCAGTTATGCTTAATAACTAATATATAATTTAAACCAACCTAAACCAAAAAATCCCGATTAGTATCGGGATTTTTTATGTCTCCTTTTTAGCAGATAAAACATATCAATGTATTGCCAAAATTGGAATCTCAGAATGGAAAGCGAGTTTCTTAGAAAGACTTGCATGAAATAATCTTTCAAAAAATCCTCTGTGATGAATATGCATAGCAAGCATATTTATCTTATGCACTTCAACAAATTTTAAAATAATACCCTCCACATCGGAACTTTCAATGGTATGAAAATCTATAGACTCGCTACTAAAAAAATTTTTCCATACCTCAACTACGGATTGTGTATCTTCGCTTTCTTCATTTTTGACATACAAACAATCGATATGGGAATGAAATACTTTGGCTAAAGTCAAAACTTTATTGAGAATAGCAATATCCTCTGTTCTGTATTGAGTTGTGAAAAGTATTTTTTTTATTGGTTGGTATTCACAATTTTCTGGAATTGCTAACACTACGGCTTTGGTTTCGTTCATTACTTTTGTAGTAACCGAGCCTAAAAAAGTTGATGCTAAACCTGTAGCCCCTTTGGTTCCCATCACTATATAATCTATCTGGTCTTCTTTGCTAATTTTTACAATATTGGTAATTAAATCACCCTGCACTAATACATTGCTAATTTTGACATGTTCCAAATGATGTTTTTCGGCGATTGCTCTTAGCATTGGAATGTGATGTTTATAATTTTCAAATTGACTCAATTCAGTTACTTCATAAATTTCAAATAATTGAACGGGGACGTCTATTAAATTAATCTGTGGAATATCATATACATGCAAGGTTATAATCTCTGCATTGATATTCTTAGCCAATCGCAAAGCATAGAGGAAAGCATTTTTAGACACATCCGAAAAATCTGTGGGAAACAATATCTTTTTCATAAGTTCATTATTTTGGTTCTACAACATCCAAGTAAGGAATTTATTTTAACCACACAGACTTTGTTATTTTAAAAAGCAGTCTCAAAAAATTACAAATTTGCTTTTCTATATTTATTCCTCCATGTGGCTAAATAAACACAACATTATTTAATTTTCATGCAACACCAACAAAGGTATTTCAGTATGATATGTCATCTTCTTAGCGAAACTTTCTCTAAATAATTCTTGAAAAAAACTTCGTTTATAAGTCAACATGGCTAAAACGTCAATTTCCTGACTAGTAATAAAATCAAACACTGTAGTCTCAATATCATTATCAGGGATTGTAAAAAAGGACACGGGATCATGCTCAAAATCCTTGCGCCATTTTTCTACAACCGATTCTTGAACATCAGATTCTGCTGTTCGAACGTGTAAACATTTTACCTTTGCGTTAATTCTATTTGCAAAATCTACTACTTGCTGTAATGCGTTATAGTCTTTATTTCTATATCGCGTTGTAAAAGCTATTTTTTGAATGGAATTAAATTTAGCACCTCTTGGAACACAAAGTAAGGTTATAGGCACATTGGACAATACCGAACCCGTATTGGAACCCAGAAACGTTTCTTTTAATCCAGAAGCTCCGTGTGTCCCCATAACGATTAAATCGACCTGTTCTTTTTTGGCTATTTTTTTTACAACACTAACCAAATCTCCCTGCTCCAAAATATAATTCATCTTTGCAGAATCAAAATGATGTTCCTCGGCTATTTTTTTTAAATATGGAATTTGGTCTTTAAAATTTTCAAATGTATTTAATTCCATAGTTTCCAAGACATCCGCTACATAAACAGGATATGCTTCATAAGTAACTATGGGTAAATGAAATACATGAAGCACCAAAACTTCAGCTTTAAAGGCTTTAGCCATTTCTAAAACATAAACAAAAGCATTATTTGCCGTTTCAGAAAAATCAGTTGGGAAGAGTATCTTTTTCATAATTTCTATGCTTTTTAGATATGTAAAGCTACGATAAAATCTAGTCTAAAAATATGATAACTGTCATTTTTTCAAAGTTTTATTATCAAAAAATAAGTTAAAAATTAGCACTAAAATCTTTGTAACTTTGCTTTCTTGAATTTTTAATTATGATTCCAAAAGATACTATAGTCGCTTTAGCGTCTCCCTCGGGAGCAGGTGCGATTGCTGTTATACGAATTTCGGGAGACCAAGCCATTACTATTGCTGCATCTGTATTTCAATCGGTTTCTGGAAAAGACTTGGGCCAACAAAAAACACATACGCTTCATCTTGGTCATATAGTTGATGGAAACAAAGTAATTGATCAAGTTTTGGTCAGTATTTTCAAAGGTTCTCAATCTTATACGGGTGAAAATACCATTGAAATTTCTTGTCATGGTTCAACGTACATCCAACAACAAATTATTCAGTTATTGCTTCGTAAAGGGTGTCGAATGGCTAATGCAGGTGAATTTACCCTTCGCTCCTTCTTGAATGGTAAAATGGATTTATCACAAGCTGAAGCCGTTGCCGATTTAATTTCATCAGATAATGAAGCCAGTCATCAAATTGCTATGCAACAAATGCGTGGAGGCTTTAGTAATGAAATAGCGAAGTTGCGTGAAGAACTTTTGAATTTTGCTTCACTTATTGAATTGGAATTGGATTTTGCTGAAGAAGATGTTGAATTTGCCGATAGAACTCAATTTAACGAATTATTGAACAGAATTGAGTTTGTATTGAAACGTTTAATCGATTCTTTTGCAGTAGGAAACGTCATTAAAAACGGAATACCCGTTGCTATTGTTGGAGAACCTAATGTGGGTAAATCAACGCTTTTGAATGCATTGCTGAATGAAGAGCGTGCTATCGTTTCTGACATTGCAGGAACTACTAGAGATACCATTGAAGATGAATTGGTGATTGGCGGTATTGGATTTCGATTTATTGATACTGCTGGAATACGAGAAACCAAAGATTTTGTAGAAAGTATTGGAATTCGCAAGACTTTTGAAAAAATTGAGCAAGCGCAAGTTGTTCTTTATTTGTTTGATGGTTCAAAGTTTAAAGTTCAAAGTTCTCAGTTTATTGTTGAAATTGAGCAAATTAAAAACAAATATCCTCAAAAACCACTTCTTATTTTAATCAATAAAAAAGACGTTTTATCTGATGAAGACATTTCGGATATTAACTTGAAACTTGAAACATTAAACGTTACACTAATTTTGATTTCTGCAAAACAAAAGTTTGGTATCGAAGAGTTAAAAAATCACCTATTGTCTTTTGTAAATACTGGCGCATTACGAAATAATGAAACTATAGTCACTAATACAAGACATTACGATTCCTTACTAAAAGCTTTGGATGAAATTCAAAAAGTAAAATTTGGATTGCAATCCAAGCTGCCGAGCGACTTAATTGCTATTGATATTAAAGAAGCTTTGTATCAATTTGGGATGATTACAGGTCAAGTAACTAACGATGAACTTCTGGGGAATATCTTCGCAAATTTTTGTATCGGAAAGTAAAATTAATTCAATTTCTTATTCAACCATTTTCTACAAGGCTTTTCAATACCATAATAGGTAACTGAGGAAATGAGAATCACAATCCCTAAAAACAAGAGGCTACTCCACAAGCCGGTAACAAAAGGGATTTGGTGCATCTCCCCCTCTTTAAAAGTTATTCCAACAAGTTTCAAATAAAAATCGCCAACAAAAAAGAGCATCAATCCATGTACCATGTATATGGAATAGGAAACATCTCCTAAATACTGCAACGATTTTAGAGAACATAGTTGAGCCAATCTCCCTTCATTGGCAGCAAAACACAAGACTAATAGGACAAATATTGGAATGTATCCCAAATCATTCCATCCAAAATGCATACTCACCAGGAGTACTAGGATGGTAACTAAAGCGATACTGTCTCCCTTAAACAGATGGACTGTTTTCTCTTTGGTATAAGCAACATAGGTTAGCATTCCCATCATAAATCCGGCTATACCTCTCAAATAGCCATAATCGTAAGTAACATCTAAATCATGATTTAAATTTTGAATTGTGGGTGCAAAAGGATTGATTCTTGGCAGAAAATATACAATAGCACAATAAAGGATAACGACCATTACTCCAATGAAAATGGTACCTATCCGCTTATTTTTAGCCAAAAGAAGTGCCAAAAACGGAAAGACCATATACGCCCACCACTCAGCACTAATGCTCCAAGCAGGAACATTCCAAGTGAAAATATCATGAACACCACAAGCATGAAGCATGAATAGATTGGTTACAATCGCATTTGGATTATAAATTCGACTAGAAATAGGATCAGTTGCATTTGATACCGTATAAAATAAAACAACCGAAGCTACTAGAGTAAATACATGCAAGGGATATAATCGAGCAAATCGCGCCTTGATAAAAGCCCAAAAAGTATTCTTTTGAATCGAGTTGGTAAAACTAGCTCCATACACATGTAACATGATAAATCCACTCATAATAAAGAACAAATCGACCATTAAGTAACATTTTCTGAGCAACATGGTTTGCTCTTGGGTGACGAATAAAACCAATATTTCATTAAAATGAAATAGGACTACTGCCATCGCCGCAAAGCCTCTTAGAGGTGTGAGATTTGGGATCGCTATTACATTTTGTTTCATCGTGAAGATTTGTAGAATTAAAGTTAGACCGCTAATATTGAAGCCAATATACAATTAATTGTTTACAAATAAGATTGAAATGAGTTGAAGAAAGTGATTTACAAAAATGTCAGTCAGACTAAAGGTTTCTTTTGATTAATACATTATTTCTTTTTTGGGTCTATGTTTACTTTTAAACCTAGCGATACCAATGTATAATCTTGACTAAACATAGGATTGGTTAAGTTATAACACAATTGAATTTGCAATTGTAATTTAACATCTTCAAAACCTCCTTGAAGAGTTAAAGCTGGTTCTAATAACCAGTGAGAATCGTTGGATTTTAAATAATCAACATCATACAGCAAACTACCATTCACATTGGTATAATGTAAAGATGAAAGTCGGCTTGACAATGAACTGCTAAAATATTTGCCGCTGTAACTAAAGCTGGGTTGCAACCCAACTCTGTATAATTTTGCAGTTACATCTAAATTATCTGTACTATTATCTTGATACTTAAGACCTCCAAAACCTATGAATCCATAGGTTTCAAAAACAAAAGATTTAGATATTTTTTTGTAATATCCTCCTCCTATTTCTAATAAATTACCTGATCCCTCTGAAAAGGTTTCAGATGATTTTATCCAATCAGCGTTAAGCTGTAAAGCCCATTTATCTGTAAGTCCGTATGCACCTTGCAGTTCAAAACCATCTGTAAATTCCGAACCATTGAAACCCAAAAAAAGATTCATTTGACCTTTGTCTTTCATTATAGGTACATTTTGAGTATTAGGAACATAATAAATAGGTCCACAACCCGTAAAGAACAAAACTAATAAAAATAGTACAATCGGTTTTATGGAAAATAAATAAGCATAATCTAGGTTAAAGTTTGTTAGTTTCATATCAAGAGAAATTCGTTAAGGAATCAATAAAACGTAAAATATTCAAAAAAAGCAAAACTAGAATCAGCTTGTCACACAAAGGTTTTAAAACCCACTAAATTTTTCGTACCCCTATCACAGTGATAGCATCAAAAAAGCAAATGCCAGAACCTCAGCAATAATCAAAGCCAAAAGAATCCCTAAATACCAAAAGTGAAAGCGATTCTGTTGCTCTTTATAAACTACAAGGATTAGACCGCAGAGTATGAACTGGAACACTTCAAAACCCATACTAAAGGGCTTAATGGTTTGGTGAAAAGTAAGGTAATCTATCATTATTACTAGAACCGCATTATTACTCAAACCAAGAGCGATACCTACAACTAAAAGCAATAAAACTAATACCCTGTAACTGCTAAAGACATAATTTACTACCCAAAACCATTTTAATTGTTTCATGAGTTCATCCCGATTGTCTTACTAAGGTACAACAATTGTGGCATTAAAAACGGAAAAAGTGACAGAAAGATTACTAAAGAAAAGTGTTCTTTCCCTCCTAAACATAAAAAAAACACCCTAGTAAGGATATTTCTTTATTAAGGCCTAGAATAAGGTATCCTTACAAAGTAGCCAAGTCAATTACAAAACGATAACACACATCTCCTTTTACCATTCGATCATAAGAGGCATAGATATCCTTTATACCTATGAGTTCAATTTCAGATACAATATTATGTGCAGCACAAAAGTCTAACATTTCATCAGTTTCTGGCAAACCGCCAATAAGGGAACCTACTAAACTTTTTCGCCCGCCTATCAAACTAAAAGCATGCAAATCATAAGGTGTTGGTGATACTTCAACGCATATATTTTAGAAGCGATAAATATATGCTATGGTCTAGATGTACAACAAAAAAGAAATAGTAAAAAACTAATCTACTTTTTAAAAATCAACTCCTCTCCCGAAGTATTTCTTAAAATCAATTTTTCATTTGATAACTCATAAGAAGATGTGCTTTGAAGTATTTTAATAAAATCCATTTCTTTATTTTGAGTTTGACACATTTTTCGGGTAGTAGCTATCTTAGTAAATCGCAATACTTCATTTTCAAAAAACACGCTTCCACTCATACCGTTACAACCAGCAAATCCGTAAAAATGATTGCTCTTGGTATTAATTTCAAGTCTTGGAAACCCCATGCTAAAATCATCATTAGCAATAGGTTTACGATTCATTGATTCTAAAATCCATTTGTCATGTAATCGAGCATCCGTAATGTATTCGCCACAACCCCTATAGGTGGTAAAAATTGGTGCTGTCTCTAATTTTAATTCAACTTCAACTGTGTAGGGAGATAACACAGCTGTCATACTATCTTTACAATCGTTCTGAATAATCTGGATATTCATCTGACCAGACTCGGTTACTATACGGTACCTTTTTACATTTGCATCTTGTCCTATTATTGGAGCAACTGTAGGAGCATTAAAAACCTGAATTTTTGAAGTAAAATAAGAAAATTGAAATCCACTATCACTTATTTTTAAACTCCAAAAAGGCTCATTGCCCGCTGCTCTAAAGTAGATTATCTGATCTTGATTTTGGCCTTGTCGGCTGCTAGAAACCATATCTGTAGACTCTTTAGCGGTAGAAGTTGTTTTAGCTGCATTGCATCCTAATACAATCCAAGGTAATATCACAAATAAAAAAGCTGCTTTCATAAAAATTTAAAAATAGATTTCAATGGGTTAAATGTATTAAACTTTAAGCAAAATTTCGAGATAAGGCTCTTTTTTTACTGTCAAAAACATGTAATAATTTCTATCTCAAATATCAACAAAGGTATATATCTATTAGAAGTTTCTACCGATGGAAAACCAATAGTTAAACGTTTTATCAAACAATAAAAATTTGCAATAAATCTTTAAACAGTTGCAAGCAATGCTTGCAACTGTTTTTTTATTTCTAAAATTTATACTAATTTCAAAAAAAGATACATTAAAGTTGAAAATCTTATTTCAATTTTAATAAAGCAATCCTATATTTGATGTTGAATTATAAAGAATTTGATTAAATTTGTCAAAATATTATGATTATATCATAAAATAAGTATTCCTACACAACTAAAGACTACCATATCTCTAATATGTCAAAAAAAGTAAATAGTTTTCACGATTTAGGTGGCTTTGTATTTTCTACAAACAAAGATTTTGAATTTGATAATGAATCAAATGTAGAAGAAACAATAGCAAATAATCAACAACGACTTGAAGCGCATCTAGATAAAAAAAATAGAGGTGGAAAAGTCGCAACAATAATTAAAGGCTTTCAAGGGAATGAGGAAGATTTGAAAACATTGGGAAAAATGTTGAAAACCAAATGTGGTGTTGGAGGTTCTGTAAAGGATAATGAAATTATAATTCAAGGAAACTTTAGAGATAAAATCATGGAAATTTTAAAATCAGAAGGATATACCATAAAACGCGTAGGAGGATAAATAAACAACCGTAAAATATAAATTAACAAACAGATAAATACAATGATAAAATCATCAGAATTGATACTAAACCCAGATGGAAGTGTATATCATCTTAACCTAAAACCAGAACATATTGCTAATGACATCATCTTTGTAGGCGATCAAAATAGAGTCGAGAAAATAACACAATTCTTTGATAACATTGAATTCTCTACTCAAAAACGTGAGTTTAAAACACAAACAGGATATTACAAAGGAAAAAGAATAACTGTAATGTCAACCGGTATAGGTCCTGATAACATTGATATTACAATGAATGAACTGGATGCCTTAGTAAATATCGATTTGCAAACACGTCAGCCAAAAGAAAAATTAACCTCTTTGAACATAGTTCGCATTGGAACTTCAGGTTCATTGCAAGAAGATATTCCTGTGGATAGTTTTGTGATGGGTCAATATGGACTTGGCTTAGATAATATGCTTCGCTCCTACCTCATTGATGATATTACCGAAAAAGATATGGAAGATGCTTTCATTAAGCATACAAATTGGGATTTACGAAAAGGTAAACCATATATCATTGCTTGTTCTAAAGTTTTAGAAAAAAAATTTGATAGTGACCAAATGCATAAGGGAATCACAGGAACTGCTGGAGGATTTTATGGACCACAAGGAAGAGTTCTACGACTTGACATTCAAGATCCAAGTTTAAACAGTAAAATGGATAACTTCAAATTCAATACTATTAGAATGTCTAATCTTGAAATGGAAACTTCAGCCATTTATGGTTTAGGCAAACTTTTAGGACACAACTGCTTATCATTAAATGCAATTATTGCAAATCGTGCAAACGGAACTTTCAGTGAAGATCCTTATAAAGCGGTCGACAAATTAATTGCATATGCTTTAGATAAATTGGCAGAATAAATTAATATTGGTTTTGCTAAAAACTGAACTTATTTAGAATGAAATGGGACATTTATATAACAACAACTAATGTTCCATTTTTTAGTTTCTATATGAATGGTATTAAATAAAAAAAGCTTCAAATGAATTTGGTACTAGAAACCGATAGGCTTATACTTCGTCCTTTGGAATTATCAGATGCTGAGGATATGTTTGCGATGGATAGGAATCCAGAGATACATAGATATCTTTGGCAAAAGCCTACTCAAACTATTGAAGAAAGTATCAAAATCATTGACTATGTTCTCAGTCAATACAAAACGAACAAAATTGGTCGATTTGCTACGATTTTAAAAGACACAAACGAATTCATTGGTTGGACTGGAATAAAGTTTGTAACCGAACAACCAGAAAACGGGAATATCAATTTTTATGATTATGGCTATCGATTGAATGAAAAATTTTGGGGAAAAGGTTATGCTACAGAAGCCTCTATCGCATGGTTAGATTATGGATTTAACCAAATGAAAATAGAAAAAATGAATGCCTATACGCATTCAGAAAATCTAGCCTCTAATCATATTCTTGAAAAAATTGGCATGTGTTTAATTGAGAAATACTTAGATAAATCCAATACATTCTGGAATTGGTGGCAAATGGAAAATACATTGCATTCATAGTAATATGCTAATTCAATAAAAAAATGTTAAACATAATTCAAAAATATTCCATAAATTAAAATTTTGTGATAAAAAAGGTACTTTTGTAGAACGTATATAAATGCGCTATTCGCCTTTTTAGGTCCAGATGATAAACCCAAAGTATATTTCTATACAAAAAATTAAGCACCAACTTCAGGTAAGAAAACCTTGGGACGATGTAATCATCTTCGCTTTGAATTTTTTAATTGCTATTCCAGTTTTTATTATAATTCATCAAAATACAATCAATCCAAATTGGTATTTTAATTTAGATAGAATCTTTCTATTTCTCCTAATTTTAGTGATAATTCAATTGGTATTAAGAGTCTTAAGAACCATTATTATTATCTGTATTGCTTTATATTTAATCGCTTTATTATTTGGCACTTTCTCTGGTAGATATGGATTTTCGAGTGTATTTGAAGATTATAGGTATATGATTTATTCCATGTCAGACAGTCCGAATCCTCAAGACATTATCATTTCGAAATTACTTCCGTTTCCTAACAAATCTAAAATTATTAATGCCATTGAATTTGAAAATAAACGGATTAGAGACTTTTCATTATGGGCAACAACTAAAAATTTTAGAGAAATAAAAGGATATTCTAAATACCGAACCATAATTCAATGTTTTGCTGTTTTTAAAGAAATTAATAGTCGTTGGAACTATGTAAATGATCCTAAAGGAAAAGAATATATTGCTGATGCAACAGAATCGCTAACCTACTTATCTGGTGATTGTGATGATCATTCGGTATTAATGGCTGCCTGCATCAAATCTATTGGTGGTACACCTCGTTTAATTCATACTGGCGGACATATTTATCCTGAAATTGCAATAGGCAATGCAGCAGACATGGAAACCATTAATTACCTTGTAAAAAAAGTACTTTTTGTTAAAGAAAGTGAAGGAAAAAAATTGCATTATCACATCGATGAAAGGGGGGTAATTTGGCTAAATTTAGATTATACAGCCACGTATCCAGGTGGCCCTTTTATGTCAGAAGAAATTCTAGGAGCTTTGACTTTAGACTAGTTTACCAATCAATTTCTGAAATTCCCTTTTCAGCTAGATAGGCATTGGTTTTACTAAAATGTTTATTACCAAACCATTTTCCTTGATTAGCACTCATAGGAGATGGATGCCCGCATTCTAAAACCAAATGTTTATTTCGATCTATTTTCAATCCTTTTTTTTGAGCAAAACTTCCCCAAAGTAAAAAAACTATATTTTGCTTGTCATTTGAAATTATTTCAATAACAGCATCCGTAAAAATATTCCATTGCAAATGCTTGTGACTATTGGGCTTGTCCTTTCTTACTGTTAATGAAGCATTTAAAAGTAGAACTCCTTGCCTAGCCCACCGTTCTAAATTTCCTGATGTTGGCATAAAAAGAACTCCCAAATCATCATTTAATTCTCTAAAAATGTTTCGCAAAGAAGGAGGAATTTTTACTCCATCATTCACAGAAAAACACAACCCATTAGCTTCTCCAACTCCATGATAGGGGTCCTGACCAATGATAACTACCTTTAAATTAGCAACGGAACAATAATTGAAAGCCGCAAAAATTAATTCTTTAGGAGGATAACAAATAGTATTTTGATATTCCTCATTAACCTCTTTTTCTAATTGTAGAAAATACGATTTTTTAAATTCGTCCGAAAGTATTTTCTGCCATGAAGAATCAATTGTGCTAAACATACTATAATTTTATCCAAAAATATGAAATTCTATTCCATTAAGACTTTCAACCTTTGTAACTTTGAGCTTTGATTTAAAAAAATGATTTCAATAACGGATAAAACGCTTCAAGATTTACAATTTTCAACTGTATTAGAGACTATTTCTTCGATATGCAATACCGAAATAGGCAAACAAAAAGCACTTGAGATTGTTCCTTTTAAAAATAAAGAAAGTTTGATGACCGCGTTGTTGCAAACTTCTGAATATCTTTCGTCATTCCAGAATAATAATGCTATCCCAAATCATGGATTTGACGCGATAACCTATGAAATAAAATTTTTAGGCATCGAAGACAGCTTTCTGGAAGTGGGAAGCTTCAAAAAAATTGCAACTATTTCAGAAACTAGCAACCTACTGATACAGTTTTTCAAAAAGTTTGAAGAATATTATCCATATTTAAATGCTAAGACTTCACAAATTGAATATACCAAAGAAATCATCAAACTCATTGATGAAGTAGTTGATAAATATGGAGAAATTAAAGACAATGCTTCTCCTGATTTACTGAATATTAGAAGAGACATGAATCTAGTACGAGGCAAAGTCAATCAAAGCTTTGGAATGGCGTTAACGCAATACAATAGCCTTGGATATCTAGATGATATTAAAGAAAGTTTCGTTCAAAACAGACGTGTTTTAGCTGTTCTTGCCATGTACCGTAAAAAAGTTAAGGGCTCTATCCTCGGAAGTTCAAAAACGGGAAGCATTGCTTACATTGAACCAGAAACTACATTGCGCTATTCAAGGGAGTTAAGCAATCTGGAATATGAAGAAAAAGAAGAAATAACAAGAATACTGAAACAATTAACGAATGCGATTCGGCATTATTTACCTCTAATTAGTAGCTATCAAGAACTCTTGAGCGATATAGATGTTATTGCTGCAAAGGCGAAATACGCTACTAGAATTAATGGTATTCTACCCCAGATAACCCAAGAACGAAGATTATACTTTAGAGATGCGTATCATCCTATATTGTACCAAAACAATAAACAAAAAAACGAAATTACTTATCCCCAGACTATAGAATTACACAACGAAAATAGAATAATTGTAATCTCTGGTCCCAATGCTGGTGGAAAGACTATATCCTTGAAAACTGTAGGACTATTACAATTAATGTTGCAATCTGGTATACTTATTCCCGTTCATGAACGAAGCGAAACATTCTTATTTGACAGAATTTTAACTGATATTGGAGACAATCAATCTATTGAAAATCATTTAAGTACATACAGTTACCGATTAAAAAATATGAACTATTTTTTGAAAAAATGTAACAATAAAACACTTTTTTTAATCGATGAATTTGGTACGGGTTCTGATCCAGAATTAGGAGGTGCTTTAGCTGAAATATTTCTAGAAGAATTCTATCATAGGGAGGCTTTTGGAATTATTACAACACATTATTCCAATTTGAAAATATTGGCTAACGAACTGCCTTTTGCAACCAATGCAAACATGCTTTTTAACGAAAAATCGCTTGAACCAATGTATAAACTGGTTTTAGGTCAAGCAGGTAGTTCATTTACTTTTGAAGTGGCTCAAAAAAATGGAATTCCTTTTGGATTGATTAACCGCGCCAAAAAGAAAATTGAAGTGGGAAAAGTGCGTTTTGATAAAACTATTGCTACACTTCAAAAAGAGCGTTCCAAGATGGAAAAAACTTCTCAAACTCTTAAAGAGGAAGAGTTAAAAGCTCGAGAAGAAAGTAAAAAAATGGAGAGCATCAATGTAAAAATAAAACAAAAACTTGAAAGCTATCAGGAGCTGTATGATAGCAACCAAAAGACGATTTACATTGGTCAAAAAATAGAAGATTTAGCTGCTAAATATTTTAATACCAAAAATAAGAAAGAGTTACTCTCAGAATTTCTTAAGATAATCGAAATAGAAAATTCCAAGCGAACTAAAAACAATAGTAAAGAAGCAAAAATACAAGCCCAAAAGAAAAAAGAAATCGTTCAGGAAATTCAAATACAAGTAGAAGAAATTAGAGTTGCCAAAAAAGAGAAAAAAATCAAAGCTAGTTTAATCATAGAGAAACCGAAACCCATTCTTAAAGTAGGAGATCGTGTAAGAATGTTTGACGGAAAAGCGGTAGGAAGTATTGATAAAATTGAAAAAAGTAAGGCAGTAGTTAATTATGGTGTATTCACGTCAACAGTCAATATAGAAGCGTTAGAATTAGTAGAAGCAAAAAAGAATTAATAAACACATCATTTTTAGTAATCAATTGTAGTAAAACATTCAAAATTATGCTTGACCTTCCTAAAAACAAAAAAATTATTCTTTTTGATGGAGTATGCAATTTATGTGATTCACTACTTCAGTTTGTAATACACTATGATAAAAAAGATGTCTTTCGTTTTGTAGCCTTACAATCGCCTCTAGGACAAGAAATTGTTAATTATATTGGTATTCAGAATAAAAATATAGACAGTGTTATTTTATACGTTCCGGGAGTAGCTTATTATTATAAATCTTCTGCAGCACTAGAAATAGCAAGAGAGCTCGGAGGTTTTTTTCATCTTGGAACAGTTTTCAAAATCATTCCTACTGTTTTGCGTAACTATATATATGACTATGTTGCTAAGAATCGTTACTCTTGGTATGGTAAAAAAGCGAGTTGTATGATACCAACACCAGAACTAAAATCAAAGTTTTTAGAATAAAAAAACTCCTTAATTACTTAAGGAGTTTTTTAAACCAATAAATCAATGCTTATTGTTTGATTATTTTTTTTGTAAAACTACCTGCATCAGATGTAACACTCATCATGTAAACACCAGTTGCCAATTCAGCAACATTTACTTGTGCTTGTGATACTTTATTAAATCCTTTTTGCATCACTACTCTACCATTTAAATCTTTAATTGCAATTGTGCTTATCAAATTATTAGCAGAAGAAATTGAAAGTAAATCTTTAGTAGGATTTGGAGAAACTGTAAACAAATTAGCTACAAATCCATCAGTTGAAAGACTTGAAGTAAGCTCAATTGTATCTAAAAATATTGCTGTATCTGTTTCGCCTTTACTTGATGCATTGTGGAAACCAAAATGGTAGGTACCATCTGCTGGGGCTGTCCAAGAAGCTGAATTATCAGTGTAAAAAAGATCTTCCGTTAAAGTAAAGGTATCGATTAATGTCGTTTGTGCTATATCTATTTGATCATTACCTACTTTCAACTCTAATTTCATTTCAGAAGGAGCTGTATCAGAATATAATCTAGTTTTAAATTTAATGGTTACTTGTTCTCCAGATTTTAAACTTACAGCTCTCGAATAAGCCCATTCATCTGATACGTCTGTAGTACTATTAAAAGTAAATAAAGCAGTTCCATCCCCACCATCAGCATAGCTAGCAGGTGTTGTAGTAGCATCGGAAGTAAAAGCTGAGAATCCAAAGAAACCATCTCTTCCGTTATCTTCAAAATCAGTTGTATAAGGCAATACTTTTGCTAAATATCCTACAAACGGTCCTTGGTATTCACTTTGTGTACCTCCACAATTTGCACGAACATAATATCTAAAGTTAGAAGAAGCTGGTAAACCAGAAATTGTTGCAGGAACGTATGCTAAAGAACCAGCTGGAACAGAGACTATAGTTCCAGTTCCTGGTGCTGCATTAAAATCAGTACTCCAATCTACATCATAGTTAGCTGGTGCCCCAATAGATGGATCCCAATATAAATTTGCCGAAGTCGTAGTATAAGTATCTGGGCTATAGAAATCTCCTGATGCTGGACGTATACAAGATACTGCTGTAAAAGTAAAATCAAAACTAAATTTACTTGAATTCCAATTATTATCCCACTGGATGTAATAAGTTGTTCCTGCTTCTACAGGCATTGTTATCGCAGAAAAATAATTATTTGAAGGATAAGTATCAGAAACATACAAAATATCATCATTAGCTTCTAAGCAATTTAAAGCGCCACATGCACCGCTAAATATTGATAATCTTGTATCATCACTATTAGTACCTGTATTAACAGGCAAATCTGATGTTATGGTTATTTCTCCATTAGCTGATGGAGTATATTTAAACCAAATGGCTTTTAGAGGGGTAGTTCCATCAACATCAGCCACTGTTCCGCCAAAACAAGGATTGGTATAAGTACCCGTAATTGCTGGACATAATTTAGTGCCATTAGAAGTAATATCAGTTGCATTAGCACAAGTGGTTTGTGCAAAAACACTAACAGTCGAAATTAGCAGAATACATGAAAGTAATAGTTTTTTCATAATTTTATTTTGAGTTTAATTTGAATAAGTAGCAAATATATATATAATTTTCATTTTTACTTCATTTTTATGAATTTCAAAAAGTTAAAAAAATTATTAATCGATAATAAATCAATAATTTTTATACTATCATTTTAGATGTACATCTTAGAAAACCCTAATGATAAATATCATAGTTTGTAGCTAACTATAAAACTAACTTTGGACCTATTTAAAAACAGTATTATGAAAACTATTTCTCTATATTCATGGGAAAACGGGTCATTTATAATGATTGTCGTTTTTGGATTGGTCATCATCGGTATTATAGGTGCCGTACTATTGATGATGAATTCAGGAAAAAAGTAATAAAACCAAAAGTTTTAACTTTCAAACTATTACGCTTCCTTTTCCCATTTTCCAACTACCGATGTAGCCAGAGCATTTCCTAATACATTTGTGGCACTACGAAACATGTCACAAAAATGATCAATAGGAAGAATCAAGGCTATACCTTCAACTGGTATTTTAAACATTCCACAAGTAGCTGCAACGACAACTAAACTTGCTCTAGGAACGCCTGCTATACCTTTACTAGTAAGCATCAATACAAAGAGCATGGTTAGCTGGGTTGGAAAATCCAAAGGAATTCCATAAGCTTGAGCTATAAAAATACTAGCAAAAGTCATATACATCATACTTCCATCTAGATTAAAGGAATATCCCAAAGGCAACATAAAAGAAACTATTTTGTCCTTAACCCCAAAACGTTCTAATTCCTCTGTAAGTTTAGGGAAAACAGCCTCTGAACTTGTCGTGCCAAAGGCAATAATTAAAGGACTAACAATATGTTTTAATAGGATCAAGATTCTCTGTCTCAAAAAAACAATTCCTACGAGAATCAGAAAAACCCATAACGTAGTAATTCCTACTAAAAATGAACCAAAGAATTTAGCATATGTCAATAACAATTCGTTCAAATCACGAATAGCAAAAACTCCGGCAATAGCTCCAAAAACACCCATTGGAGCAAACTTCATCACATAATTTACCATTTTCAAAATGATATGTGATGATTTGTCTAAGGCATTGATTACTGGTTTAGCAAAATCTCCAATTGAGGCTGCAGCCAATCCAAAAAAGATGGAGAAAATAACAATTTGTAATATCTCATTCATTGCCATTGCTTCCACAATACTTTTAGGAATGATATGCTCTACGAAGTTTTGAGCCGAGAATCCTTGAGTCTTTTCTACCACTTCAGAAGCTGTTGTCGTATCAAAGGTGTTCAATTGAAGCCCAATTCCTGGTTCCAAAACATTCACCCAAAACATTCCTATAAGTAATGAAATGAAAGAAGCGGAGAAAAACCAAGCTAATGCCTTACCTCCTATTCGCCCAACCGCTTTTATGTCTCCTAATTTTGCAATACCAACTACCAAAGTCGTAAATACCAATGGAGCTATAATCATTTGTACCAAGCGAATAAAAATGGTTGCCAGCATTTTTATTTTGTCACTAAACGATTTCGCTGTTGCTACATCATAATTGTTATGAACGAAAATACCTAAAGCTGCACCCAGTAACATGGCTATTAATATTTGAACAGTAAGATTTCCTAGAAATGACGTTTTCTTTGGTTCTGTCATGTTTGCAGTGTTCAGCATATAGTGTTCTTTTTGTGGTTTGAACTAAAAACTAAATACTATTTAGCATAGGTTTTATTTATCAAATAAAAATCGGCTAGAACAATGGCTGCCATCGCTTCAACTATTGGTACCGCACGTGGAACTACACATGGATCGTGACGTCCTTTTCCAGTTTGTTCAACGATATTTCCTTGATTATCCAATACATCTTGTTTTTGAATTAAAGTGGCTACTGGCTTAAATGCAACGCGAAAATATATATCCATTCCATTTGAAATTCCACCCTGAATTCCACCAGAAAGATTGGTCTTTGTTGTTCCATCTGGATTATACAAATCATTGTGTTCACTGCCCTTCATTTTAGCACCACAAAATCCACTACCGTATTCAAAACCTTTAACGGCATTTATAGACAACATCGCTTTTCCTAACTCTGCATGCAATTTATCAAAAACAGGTTCTCCAAGACCAATAGGCACATTTTGAATGACACAAGTTACAGTTCCTCCAACAGTATCACCTTGTTTCCTAATTTCACGGATATGCTCTTCCATTTTTGCCGCAGCGTCTTCATCAGGGCAACGAACAGGATTACTTTCAATTCTAGAAAAATCCAATTCTTGATACGGTTTCTCAACAAAAATTTCACCAACTGAAGACACAAAGGCGTGAATCTTAACCTCTTTCAATACTTGTTTAGCAATTGCACCTGCCACTACTCTACTGGCCGTTTCTCGAGCAGAACTTCTTCCTCCACCACGATAATCGCGAAGACCATATTTTTTTTCATACACATAATCGGCATGACTGGGTCTGTAAGTATATTTTATATGCGAGTAATCATCCGATTTTTGATTGGTATTTGGAATCACAAAACCTATAGGAGTTCCTGTAGTTTTACCTTGAAAAATCCCAGAGAGAAATTGTACTTCATCATTTTCTTTTCGCTGAGTTACTATCGCCGACTGTCCGGGTTTTCTTCTAGACATTTCATATTGAATATTTTCTAAATCAAGAGTTATTCCAGCTGGGCATCCGTCAATGATTCCTCCTAAAGCCTCGCCGTGTGATTCACCAAAAGTGGTAATTTTGAAAAGTGTTCCGTAACTATTTCCTGCCATTGTATTTTAATTTTAAACAAAAGTACCATTTTAGTTTAAGGTTTAAAAACATAATTTTTAAACTTTTAATAACAATTGAAAATACTTTTATTAAATGATTTTAGAGTTCCCTTCTAGCATTAGTTGAAGTTTAATAATTTTATTGACTTTTATACGTTATCTTTGTCAAAACAAATTTTTATTATATGAAAAAACTTATTTTATCAGCTGTTATGCTACTTGGTATAGCGTTAAGCACTCAAGCACAAGAAATTTCAAAAAACGCTTTAGGACTTCGTTTAGGAGATAGCGATGGTTTCGGTGGAGAAATATCCTATCAAAGAGGACTATCTAGCGATAATCGATTGGAATTAGATTTAGGCTGGAGAAATAGTAATAATGTTGACGCATTTAAATTAACTGGTTTATACCAGTGGGTTTGGAATATTGATGGCGGTTTTAACTGGTATGCTGGTGTAGGTGGTGGATTAGGTAGCTGGAATCACGATTACAAAGACTATAGTGATAATGGAACTTTTGTTTTTGCAGCCGGCGATATTGGAATTGAATACTTGTTTGACATACCTTTGCAACTATCTTTAGATTTACGCCCAGAATTTTATTTTAATTCTGATAATTACCGTTCAGATAACCTTGGATCTGATATTGCTTTAGGAATTAGATACCGTTTTAACTAGTCGGATTATTAATAAATATCAAAGAATCCTGTTTTTTTTCACAGAAACAGGATTTTTTATTTTTAGAATGTATATTTGTAATTATAAACATTTATCTCCTATGAAAAAATTAATTATAGCAACACTTCTTTTTATTTGTTCGTTCAATACTAGTGAAGCACAAGAAATTGCAAAAAATGCAATCGGAATTCGTCTTGGCAGTTTTGATAGTTTTGTCGGAGAGCTAGCCTACCAAAGAGGGCTATCTGATATTGATAGATTAGAATTTAATTTAGGTTATAAAAAAAGCACTGAGGATATTGACTCTTTTAAATTCACTTCTTTGTATCAATGGGTTTGGTATATCGATAAAAATTTTTATTGGTTTTTAGGTGCTGGAGGTGGATTAGGTTTTTGGACTAACGATTCTAAAGATGATGTTTATAATGGAGAATTTATTTTTGCAACAGGTGATGTAGGACTAGAATATTCATTTTGCGACACTCCAATCACTCTAGCTTTGGATTATCGCCCTGAAATGAATTTTAGTGACTTTAAGGAAAATAACAAAGATAATTTCAGGGCAAACGCTGCATTGAGTATCAAATTTAGATTTTAATTAATCTCTATCTGTTTCTTGGAGTTGATTTTTATAATTGTATAGGGGTATACAAATTGTTCCTCAGATAATAGGGTGTTATCTTCAGAAATAACTTCTTCGGTTTGTATAATTATTTTATCAGGAGTTTCTTTAATGTTTCTTATAATTACGCTGTATCCATAAGATTTCTTTTCTCCTGCATTTAGAATAATAAAATTGCAACTTTGAATGTCTTCTTTGCTGATTTTTTTTCTCAAATTGCTATCATTCAAAAGCATTTTTATTTCTTTAGCTTCATTTAAAATTTCAAAAAAACGAATGGTTGCTCCACCATCTTTTTGTTGCGTTAAAACTTCATACAAAGGTTTGTAAGCTACTCTTGATTTTGAGCCACAAGAGAGCAGTAGGAAGGCAATCAAAAAACAAAATCCTATTTTTAATTTTTTACAATTCATTAGTTCGTTATTAAAATCTAATCCTTTCTTATGGAATTCTTCTTTGAATTGACTATGGCTTTATGATATAATTCTTCATAAAGAGGTAGAATTTTTTTAATATCAAATTGTTTTGCTGTTTCAAAAGCATTTTCCTTGAACTGCTTCAAAACACTATTCTCTTTTAATATTTTTAGAGCATTTGATGCCATCTCTTCAATGTTTCCAACATCGCTTAAATATCCTGAAAAAGTATTGGAATTAACTTCTGGCAATCCTCCAGAATTACTTGAAATTACAGGGACGCTCCATGCCATAGCTTCTAATGCGGCCAACCCGAAACTTTCTGTCTCTGACGGTAATAAAAATAAATCCGAGTAACTTAGTATTCTATCAATTTCATTACTGTTTCCTAAAAAAATCACTTTATCCGCTATTCCTAACTCATTACATAAATTCTCAGCTCTTTCTTTTTCTGGTCCATCACCTACCATCAACAATTTAGCTGAAATGGATTGTTGAATTTTGTAAAAGATTTTAATAACATCTGGAATTCGTTTTACTTTTCTAAAATTACTGATATGAGTTATAATTCGCTCATTTTCATTAGCCAAAACGGAACGGTAACATGGAATATCAGCTTCTATTTTATGATTGTCTAATTCTATAAAATTCGGAATTACAACTACTTCTTTTTTGATATCAAATAACTTTAAGGTGTCTTCTTTAAGGCTTTGTGAAACAGACGTCACAACATCGGATTTATTGATACTAAAAGTTACTGCAGGTTTGTAAAAAGGATGATTTCCAACCAAGGTAATATCAGTCCCATGCAAAGTTGTTACCATAGGAATTTTGATTCCCTCATCTTTCAAAATTTGTTTGGCCATATAACCCGCATAAGCATGTGGAATAGCATAATGTACATGAAGTAATTCTATCTTGTACAATTTAACCATATCGACTAATTTACTCGATAGAGCCAACTCATAGGGTTGATAGTGAAATAATGGATATTCAGGAACATTTACTTCGTGATAATGCACATTAGCATTCAATAATGCTAGACGAACAGGTTGACTGTAGGTAATAAAATGAATTTCATGTCCTCGTCTAGCCAATTCAAGTCCAAGTTCTGTGGCAACTACTCCACTACCTCCAAAAGTTGGATAACATACAATTGCTATTTTCATGTAGATTATTTAGTGAAAACGAAATTAGGAAAATCAAAATGTATTTTTGGAAAACTTACGTTAAAAAAAACTCGTTTTTGATTTGAATGAAGCATTATTTGATTTAGAATAACTTGAAGGCTAAATAAGAAAACAAAAGTCCTCAATAAATCAGATTGAAATTAGAAAATTTCTAAACTAAAACTACTATCAATCCATTTTATCTGTAAAGATTTTCTATTCTTCGTCTATAAATTCTCCTTCACAATAGCCTGTAATGGTTTTTTGAGTAATCATATCAAATCTATCTATAGCACTTACATTGTTAAATGTTAATTTAAATTTATTGTTACCTAAATCAACTACTGTTAGACTTCCATCATCAAAAAGATAAGAATTGAATCCAAGTGTATAACTGCCTTGTATCATTCTATTAACATCAATATCACTAGTTTTCAAAGAATAAGTCCCATTAATATTAGTTTGAGAAACAGGGTAAATTACAGAAATCTGTATTGATTCAGAAGTAGCCAAGTTAGATGTTAATTTAAATAAATGAAAAGTTCTTGAATTAGCCTCTCCATTATTAATACCAGCATCATAACTTGTTACTATGTTATTATCATCATCGGTATTTTCTATAGGAGTAAAACTTTTACTATCTACTAAAATTTTAGAAACAAAGGAAGATCCATTTGATGAATTAGAACCATTATCATCTGATGAACAGCTTGAAATTATTAAAATTAAAACAGAGAGAACTAAGGTAATTTTTTTCATTTTTGAAAGTATTTATTTTAATGTTTAAATATAGCGTAATTTTTTTTTAAATTAACATTGTTAATTTAATCATGACTATTTATTTTACTATTGCCTCATAAATTACCTTCTGAATATCTTCCCGAATATTTTCTTTTGACAATTTGTTTACTGTAGCTTCTGGAAATGTTCTATTGGACAAAAAAACATAAACAATTTCAGTTTCTGGGTCTGCCCAAGTCATCGTTCCTGTAAAACCAGTATGTCCAAAGCTTGTTAAGGATGCACAACCACAAGTAGGTCCAGCTGTTCCTGGTTGTTGTGGTTTGTCAAAGCCTATACCTCGTCTATTGCCTTCTGCACAGAAGTAACAGGTGTTAAAATCGGTAAATGTTTTTTCAGAAAAATAACGTCTCCCACCATAACTCCCTTTTTGAAGATACATCTGCATCATTTTAGCAACATCCATTGCGTTTGAAAAAATTCCAGCATGACCAGCAACACCTCCCTCCATAGCAGCTTCCATGTCATGTACATAGCCTTGTAAAACTTGGTAACGAAAATAAGTATCCATTTCCGTTGGAGGAATAATGTATTTATTAAATTTATTCAATGGATTATAAGTTGTGTTATTCATTCCAATAGAACTATAAAAATTCTCTTGTACCAAAACATCTAATTTTTTACCTGTAATTCTCTCTAAATAATCTCTAAGTATAATAAACGTAAAATCACTGTATTTATACTCCTTTTTTGGCAATAATTTACTTTCGATAATTTTTTTCATTATCGTATCATGATAATCATTCCGTATAAAAAGACTATCAGCCACTTTTTTTGAAAATTGTTCATTAAATACTTTGCTGTAATACTTTGAAGAAGGTTTTTTAAAATCATCCAAAGTTTCTTGATAAAAAGGCATCCACGCCTGAAAACGAGCATAATGTGATAATAGCTCTTTGAAGTTAATGTCTCTTTTGTCAGAAGAATCAAAAATGGGTAGCATCGTTCCTAAAGTGGTTTCCATTGTAATCTTCTGTTGGTCATATTGCTGCATGACATTAGGAAGAGTTGAAACTATTTTTGTTAGGGAAGCAATGTCGTAAATATCAGAATTAACTACTTTGACCTTATTGTCATATGTATGATAGCCGTATGATTTTTGGTAAATTACTTTACCTTTTCTTGACACAAGTACTTGTATTCCTGGTGTCATTTTATTTGCAATAGCATAATTCGCAAAATTGTCAATTTTAGATAAAGTTTCCGATTTCATCCCCACATTTTCGGGAGTAGCAAATCCCAAACGATCTAATTTTTCTGTGGTTAAACCATCATTTTCTGCAAAGTTTGAATTTATAGAAACTGGTAATTTCCCTTTGGCATCAATAGCACCAAATAATAATTCCGCCGAGACAGTTTGAGCAATATCACTATTTTGATACGTAACGACAACTCCTTCAATTTCATCAAAAGTAGGAATCGTTAATAAGGAATAAGGTTTGGTAAAAACATCTAAGATAACAACGTTATTCTTTGCTATTTCCTGAAGCCATAATAATTCTGTTTCGGTAAAATCGTATTTTTTCCAAGCTTTATCTGATTTGTGAAAACCCACAATTACGGTATTAAATTCTTTTAGTTTTACATTTAAACTGTCTATATTTTCATCGAAGACTTCCGTTATTTCTGTATATTTTTTTAGCGTTGAAACAAATGAACTGTTTACATCATCTCCTAATTTCACATAGGCAATTTTGTTGTTCTCTAAATTTTTAATCGGTAAAATTTGGTCCTTATTTTTTAAAACTGTGATGGCGTTCTCATACAATTCATATTGCAAAGCATCGTTTGCTGGACCGTTTAAATCTTTATAAATATTAGAAGTGACTATTGGTTTATAATCATTCAAACCTACCTTATATTTGTATTTCAAGATTTTTTTCACAGAATAAGCTAATCGTTCTTCACTAATGATACTATCCTGATAGGCTATACATATTTTCTCTTTGGCAATAGGTACATTTTCAGCACAAAGTAAAATATCATTTCCAGCCAAGAAAGCCTCTAAATCAATTTGTCCTGGATCTCTAAAATTCTTGGCCGCTTTCATATTCAAAGCATCAGTAAATATTAATCCTTTAAATTGAAGTTGTATTTTCAGCACATCGGTGATAATGTTATGGGAGACAGATGAGGGAATATTTTCTCTTGGCTCTAAACTAGGAACGTTTAAATGTGCTACCATTACAGAAGCTAAGCCCTCATCAAATAATTTTTTGTAAGGATATAACTCGACATCATTCAAACGCTCTTTTGAAAAATTGATAGTAGGTAACGCTGCATGCGAATCAATTTCGGTATCGCCATGACCTGGAAAATGTTTCCCAGTTGCCAACAAATTCAAACTTTGATATCCTTTCATCAAAGCTAATGCGCTTTCAGCAACATTTTCTTTATTTTCACCAAAAGATCGAAACCCTATTATAGGATTTTTGGGATTCGTATTAATATCTAAAACGGGAGCAAAATTAAAATGAACGCCTATTCTTTTACTTTGCTCCCCCATTTGAACTCCTACTTTTTCCAGAAGTTTTTTATCTCGAATTGCCCCTAGAGTCATATTCCATGGATATCTGTAGGTTGAATCCAATCGCATACTCAATCCCCATTCGGCATCGATTCCTATTAAAAGTGGTATTTTAGATTTTGATTGAAAGTGATTCGTGAGATTGGCTTGACGAACAGGACCTCCTTGAAAAAAAATAAGCCCACCAATTTTATGCTCTTGAATCAATTTATCAATCATATTGGTATGAACAGAATCTTTGTTAGAATAAGTAGAAACCATAAATAACTGTCCAACTCTCTCCTCAAAAGTTAGTTTGTTATAGACACTATCGACCCATTTTTTTTGAATATCAGAGTCATAACCATAGGTATCATCGAGAGGTTTAGGTGGTACAACAACAATAACTTCTTGTGGTGGAGTTGGAACAACAACTTTTTTACTGACACAGCCAACAGCAAAAACGACTAGGCAAATCAATAAAAATAGTCTTGAAACGATATTTTTCATTCAGGTGTTTTTGGTTAAAAGAAACGACTGTGCCAGCTTTCTCCTGCAGGCACTTCCCAGTTTGTTTTCCAATCTTCGATTGTATTTACTAGATTGTTGAACACAATAGTTTTTTCAGTAACGGCTTTGTCTTTAGCCATTCTTTTGAAATCAATAAGGGATTTGTGTGCTATATGTTCGCCTAGTTTGAACGTAACATTCATCTTATCAAGTAAATCAACATCATATTTTTTTTCTAAGTATTGAATAAACTGAACTGAAGCATCAATAGAACAACCTGTAGCATTTTGAACTTCTTGATTTACTGCGATAATTATAAAACGATTGTATTTTAATTGATAGGAAGCTTCAAGAGCAGTTCCATGTGCCGACCAGTTTTGTAAAAAAGCTTGCAAATCAGTTTCAATCTCAGTACATTCTTGATCTGAGAATTTTCTATTCGACTGGTATATCCAAATTTTGGATTCTAGTGGCAAACTTTCAAAAGGTACAAACATGGGATTTTAGATTTTTGATTCTGGATTTGTGAATTTAGATTTTACAGTCTATTTACAAATCTTGAGCGTTAGCAATTAATTCAGCGATATCCATAACTTTTATTTCGCCTTCTTTTTCTTTATTTTTAACTCCATCGGTCATCATAGTATTACAAAACGGACAACCAGCAGCAATAATATCAGGTTGGGTTTCGAGAGCGTCTTCAGTTCTTTGTATGTTAATTTCTTTATTTCCAGACTCAGCATCTTTGAACATTTGCGCACCACCCGCTCCACAGCATAAACCATTGGCTCTCGAGCGTTTCATTTCTACCAATTCGGAATCTAATTTCTGAATTAATTCTCTAGGAGCTTCATAAATTGCATTGGCTCTGCCTAAGTAACATGGGTCGTGAAACGTGATTCTTTTACCTTTAAACTGTCCTCCTTCGATAGTTAATCGACCTGAGTCTAACAATGATTTTAAAAATTCAGTATGATGAATCACCTCATAGGCTCCGCCTAATTCTGGATATTCGTTTTTTAAAGTATTAAAACAATGAGGACATGCGGTAACAATTTTCTTGGCTTCATAAGCATTTAGAACCTCGATGTTCATCATGGCTTGCATTTGAAACAAAAATTCATTTCCTGCTCTTTTAGCTGGATCGCCTGTGCAACTTTCTTCGGTACCAAGTACAGCAAAAGCAACATTTGCCCGATTTAAAATTCGAACAAAAGCTTTTGTTATTTTTTTAGCTCTATCATCAAAACTTCCAGCGCATCCTACCCAAAATAGAACCTCAGGTTGCTTTCCTTCTGCCATCATTTCTGCCATTGTAGGCACGTTCAATACTTCTGACATAATTTTATTAAAGTTTAAAGTTTCAAAAACTGAAATTTAAATTTTACTCGTTCTTCCAATTCAATCGATCCTGCTGATTGAATTGCCAAGGAGCACCATTGTTTTCTATATTGGTCATCATCGCATTCAATGACATGGGTGCCGCACTTTGTTCCATTACTAAATACCGTCGCATGTCCATAATAATTGATAATGGACTAATATTTACTGGACATTCTTCAACACAAGCATTGCATGATGTGCACGCCCAAAGTTCTTCAGGAGTAATGTAGTCATTCAATAGTGATTTGTTATCTGGCACAAAAACACCTTTGTTGGAATCTATATTTCTTCCCACTTCTTCGAGTCTATCTCTTGTATCCATCATGATTTTTCGTGGGGACAACTTTTTTCCTGTGAGATTCGCAGGACAGGATGACGTACAACGTCCACACTCGGTACAAGTATACGCATTGAGCAATTGCACCCAATTTAAATCCTGAACATCGCTCGCTCCAAACTTTGCTGGAACAGCACTTTCATCGACTGCTGGTGCTGCAAATGGATCAACGTTGGGATCCATCATCAATTTTACTTCTTTTGTAACAGATTCCAAATTATCAAATTTTCCTTTTGAATTTAAATCGGCGAAATAGGTATTGGGAAATGCCAATAGAATATGAAGGTGTTTTGAATAATACAAGTAATTCAAAAAGATTAAAATCCCTATGATGTGTATCCACCAGAACAATCTTTCCATCATCATTACTGTAGATTCGCCAATTCCGTTAAACATAGGTTCAATAAATTGTGAAACTGGAAATGCTCCAGCACGCTCATAATGTCCAAAATCTAACAATTGCAAATGATAATCTGCTGCATTCATTAACAGAAACAGGGACATCAAAACAATTTCAAAATAGAGAATGTAATTGGCATCACTTTTGGGCCATCCTTTCAAATCTGAGCTGATGAATCGTTTAAGCTTAATTATATTTCTTCTTATTAAGAATAGAATTACAGCAACTAAAACTAAAACGGCCAAAATTTCAAAGGATCCGATTAGAACATCATAGAATGTTCCAAGAAAAGAAAATATTCTATGTGTACCAAAAAGTCCATCAATAATAATCTCTAAAACTTCAATATTTATAATTACAAAACCAACATATACAAAAATATGTAATATTCCTGCAATGGGTCTTTTGACCATTTTGGACTGACCTAAGGCAATCATACCCATGTTTGACCATCGCTGCTTTGCATTGTCTGAACGGTTAATATCCTGACCTAACTTAATGTTGCGTATTATTTTTTTTATATTGATAGTAAAAAAACCAATACCCAAACCGAGAATAATTGCAAATAAAATATTTGGTAAATAATCCATTTTTAATGTGTTTTAGCCTTTGTTATACTATCCTTGACTGGTGAAACATAAGGTTTGTTTTTCTTACCAAAAAGTGAAACATTCACATATCGTGTTGGATTTAGTCTAACATCTTGAAGTAACAACTCTAATTCTTTTGAAGTTTTACTGAAATTGACATACAGTTCATCATCTTTCATCAATTTTCCAAATGTTCCTTTTCCAGACTGAACATCTGCCATAATTCCGTTTACTTTTGCCAACGTACTCTCAAGTGTTTTAACTGTTTTTGCAATATTTGCTTTAGACAATGAATCCGAAATTTTAGAAAAATCACTAGACACTTTATTGAAATTTGAAACAATTCCTCCTATTTTCTGTTTGTTGTCGTCTAAAATTGAATTTACATTTTTAGTTGCAACAGAAAAACCTGCTAAGGTTTCATTTAAATTAGCAATACTACTTTTTAAATTCTCTCTTGTTTTAGCATCAAGTACTTTGTTCATATTAGTTAAAAGAGAATCCATGCTTACTGTCATTTTCTCTACTTTTTCTTGTAGAGGAGTTAACTTTTCAGCAACAAGATCCGTCAATCCTGCCTTAACACCTCCTTGCAGAAAAGAACCAGATTCTGCTAAAGATTTATCATTTAAATTTGGAATGATTTGTATTTGCTTTCCTCCTATTAATCCCGGCTCATAAATATTAACAATACTGGTTTTTGAAATAGGAAAATCGCTTTTGATTTGGAGTTCAACAACCAATTTTCCAGTACTATTTTGGAGTTGAATGCTACTTACTTTCCCTACAACTAATCCGTTAATGGTTACAGGTGCCGCTGACGCTAATCCTTCGACATTATTATATTCTACATAAAAGGTTTTGTAGCTCGTAAACAAATCTCTTCCTTTAAGGAAACTATATCCCCAAATAAACAATAAAATAGAAGCAATAACTAATATGGCGGTTTTTATTTCTCGTGTTATTTTCAAAATTTTTATGATTTAAAACAAAATTATAATAAATTATTTGAACTAAGTCTTATTTAATAGCTTCTTGGATACTTATTTTTTTTCCGTCTTTGAAAGCGATTAAGTAAGCCGAATCAAATCCCTTGGATTTAGCTTCTTCAAGATTTCTTTTTGCTGTTGCATAATCAGAAGTCTCTCCGTAGGTGTATTTATAAAAAGTACCATTATCTGTATTCACATCAACATTTTTCAGTCCTTTGAAATTACTAGGGATTAACTCAATCTTCTTACCTACAGCAGCAATTTGAACTTTAAAAATGATACCTGTATTTTCTTTTTTAATCTCAGGAGTTTTAACAACTGGTGGCTCAATTATTTTATTTTGCTTGGTAATTGTTGAAGAGTCTTTTGTTGGTTTTTCTACTACTCGTTTGGATGGTTTGTCTGTTGGTTCATTATTACCTGTTCCAAAATATTCTTTTTTATAACTAATTATTGCATCAGCTATAGCTTCGGCAACTTGCATCTGTCCTTCTTCGGAATCTAACAAAGCTCCATCTTTTGGATTGGATATAAACCCTGTTTCTATTAACACTCTTGGCATATACGCTTTGTGTAAAACCATAAAAGGCGCTTGCTTCACACCTCTACTTTTTCTATTTAATCCTGTTGTAAATTGATCTTGTATTTTACTCGCCAAGGAAATGCTGTTTTCTAAATATTCTTCTTGCATTAAAGTCATTCCTATCATTGAACTCGGGTTATTGGGGTCAAAACCTTCGTACTTTTGCTTGTAGTCTTTCTCCAATGTTATAACGGCATTCTCACTTTTTGCTACTGCAAGATTGGAAGCATTTTTATTCAAACCCATTACATAGGTTTCGGTACCATCAGCAGCAGCATTTTTATTTGCGTTGCAATGAATAGAAACAAATATATTAGCATCGGCTCTATTAGCAATGTTTGAACGTTCTACTAATTCAATAAAAACGTCTGTCTTTCTGGTGTAAATTACATCAATATTTGGATTTGCCTCAAGAATTTTTCCCACTTTAAGAACGATAGCAAGTGAAATATTTTTTTCAATATGACCGTTATATACTGCCCCAAAATCATGAGCTCCATGACCTGCGTCTAATGCTACCTTAAATTTTGAACTTGACTGAGCGTATGAATAAAATGCAATTGAAAAGAAAAGAAATGTTGTAGTTAATTTAATTTTTAGCGCTGTATTCATCCTACTTTAAAAGTTAATTTTATTAAAAATGATGTATTTTAAATTTTTATAAATAGTTACTTTTGACGAAAAATAATATGTAAGTTTGGCTCGTCAAAAATTAAGCCATATTTTTACAAAAATAGCATTTAAACCTTTGCGGACAAACTTATTTAATATCGTTTTATTAGCATTTTTCCTAACAATAGGATGTGTCAAAATTTATTCGCAAGAATTAGGAACCAAAACCACTTCTATACCTATTAAGAAACAGACAGATAGCAAGCAAGTCAATGAAGATAAGGCTATTATTGCTGACACTATAAAAATCGACAGCATAAAACCTAAAAAACAAATTCTAGAAAGTAAAATAAAATACAAGGCTGAAAAATATGCTAAAATTGATCAAAAGAAAAAGCTAATCACCCTTTATGACAAAGCAGAATTGTATTATCAAGATATTGAATTAAAATCGGGAATTATTGTTTTTGATTATGAAAAAAATGAAGTCTATGCTGGTAGAATAAAAGATTCTGCTGGTGTTTATTCTCAATTTCCTAATTTCAAACAAGGATCTAACATTGTAGAACCAGATTCCATTCGTTTTAATTATAAAACTAAGAAAGCGTTAATATGGAATTCTAGAACTGACCAAGGGGATATCAAAATAAAAGCTGAAATTTCAAAACGAGTAAATGATTCTGTTTATTTCCTAAAAGGCGCCCGATTTACTACTTCAAAAGATGTCGATGACCCAGAATATTATTTCAAGACCAGTAAAGTAAAATATGTACCTGGAAAAAAGGTAGTTACAGGCCTTACTAATATGGTTATTGCCGATGTACCCACGCCTGTAGCGCTTCCTTTTGCTTTTTTTCCAATGACAGAAGAAAGTCAGTCAGGGATAATAATCCCTACTTTTAACGATACGCGAACAAGAGGATATTCTCTGCAAAATGGGGGATATTACTTTGCTCTAAGCAAGTATTTTGATTTGGCAACACTTGGAGATTATTACACTAACGGAAGTTATGCACTACGATTTGAAAGTAATTATGCCAGAAGATATAAATTTAGAGGTAATGTTAATGTGCGTTTTGAAAATCTTATAGAAAGTGAAAGAGGTTTTCCAGATTATTCTAAAACCAATATTTACAATATTCAATGGTCGCATTCGCAAGATTCTAAATCCAATCCGAATTCTCGTTTTTCTGCATCCGTAAACATGGGAAGTAGCAAATATTTTCAACGTTCTGTTAATCAAATAAATGCGGGTTCTAGTTTAAATAATACATTAAGCTCTTCTATTTCCTATTCAAAGACTTTTAATTCAGTTCCACAAGTTAATTTATCATTGACTGCAACGCATTCTCAAAACACACAAACTGAGAAAATAGACATGACTTTGCCAACACTACAAATGAGTGTTGACCGTGTTTTCCCATTTGCACCAAAAGACGGAAATAAGAAAGGTTTCTTTAAAAACATCAATTTACAATATAATTTAAGAGGAGAAAATAGAATTTCAACAACAGATTCATTATTCTTTAAACCTCAAATGTTTGATGATGCTAAAGTTGGCCTTCAACATAGTATTCCTTTGAGTACTAATTTTAAAGTTTTTAAATATTTTAGTGCTACTACCTCCTTAAATTATGAAGAGGTTTGGTACCTACAAACTATTAAAAAATCTTTTGACCCTCTTGTAAATAAAGACGTAAATACTATTGTAAAAGGATTTGACGCATTTAGAACTTATTCCTTTTCATCAAGTCTTGGAACAACAATTTATGGAACCTTTAATTTAGGGGAGAAAAATAAAATAAAAGCCATCCGACACGTGATGCGTCCCTCTGTTTCGTACAGTCAAACTCCAAGTTTTTCAAAATATTATGATACTTATGCTGCTGACGGTTCAGGAACTATGGTTAAAGAATACACTCGATTTGAAGGAGGAATCTTTGGTTCGCCCGGTAAAAGCAACTCAAACAACGTTGGATTTAGTTTAAGCAATACCTTTGAAGCCAAAGTAACAGATAAAGATTCTACAAAAACAGAACCTAAAAAAGTCATGCTTTTGAATAATTTAAATTTCTCCACTAGTTATGATATTGCATCCGACTCATTGAGATGGTCTCCACTTAGAGTAAGTGGAGGAACACAATTATTTAAAAATAAGATGAATGTCAATTTTGGTATGACGCTGAATCCTTATGCGTTAAATAATGCAGGAAAAGTTATCAATACATTTAATATTGATAATGGGGGAAGCCTTTTTAGAATGACAAGTGCCAACATGACTTTAAACTATTCCCT
>Ga0315904_10000546_pt1 | contig 59838 bp, 37 predicted proteins | sample LakEriMetagenome_6_FD_203529 | JGI IMG/M metagenome (GOLD analysis project Ga0315904, IMG submission 203529) | Freshwater fungal communities from buoy surface, Lake Erie, Ohio, United States - Buoy 12 MA120 | ecosystem: Environmental > Aquatic > Freshwater > Lake | place: USA: Lake Erie, Ohio...
CAGCGCGCTGCCGGGAATGCCGCTGGCGGGACCGGCATCCTGATCCGGCCACAGCCAGTAGTTGCGGCGGTTGGGGTCGATCTTGGTGTAGGCGGCGATGTTTTTCACGTTGTAAACCCGTCCCGGCTTGATGCCGAATAGGTTTGAGCCGTTGGCGGTGATGTTGAGATCGAAGATGTCGGACGGTCCCTGCTCGGTGCGCAGGTTCACATAGGCGAAGACCACGTCGGTGAGGTTGGGCGAGGTGTTGGGCTGTTCGTATTTGGCGACGGCCCAGATTTCGTTTTTCGGCAGGCCGTCCGCCTTGCGGTTGAGGTAGTAGCGGTTGTTGCTTCTGAGTGCCGGACTGAACTTGCGCGCCTGGCCTGCGGCGGAAAAGGCGTCCCAGAGAAACTGCTCTCCGAAGGGCGAAGCGACGCGGTTGAGCCACGCGGGCTGCATCGAGTTGAACTTCTTGAAATGCGCGACCTGCTTGCCGAAGTTCGTTTCGTAAAAGGTGAAGCCGGTGGTGCGGGTGACGCCGAGTTCCTGGCCCATGAAGATCATCGGCGCGCCGTCGACCGTGGCGGACACGTTGTAGCGCATCAGCGGGAACCAGATGTTCTCGTAGTTCTCCTCGTCGTGGGAGGTGTTGTTGAGCAGGACGAGGCCCTGGCCGTAGGCGCCGCGGCGGCCTTCGAAGATGGCGCGATAGTCGGTGGAGTTGCCAGCGCTCTTGAGCGGGAAGACGATGTTCTCGTTGAGAATGTCGAAGTGCCTGTTAGATCGGTAGGTGACCGCGCCGCCATCGAGTGACTCGGCCATCATCACGAAGTTCCATTTCTTCGAGCGGGCGAAGTTGATCATGTATTCCCACGCCTGCGGAGGCAGTCCCTGGCCGAAATCGCAGCGCAGTCCGTCGATGCCTCGCCTGTCCCAATCATAGCGCTGGGCGGTGCTGAGGCCGGGCTCGGTGGAACTGTTGCGGTTCTGGCCTGCGGGCCGGGTTTTCTCCAGCCAGTGGGTGGCGTAGCGGGCGAAGTATCTCCAAACCTGCTTGGTGACGTTGCGTGGCTCGGTGTTTCCCGCGCCCTGATGAAAGTCCGTGGAGGTCCAGTTTCCATCATCATAGTAGAAACGGTCGCGCTCGTTGAGGTAGTTGCCGTTGTCGGCGGGATTGGTGTTCACCAGCGCGTCATAGCGGCCGAAATGGACATCCTTCACATCGTTCCACTTGCCGAAGTCGCCGCGGTCCGGCGCGACGGCGGGACCCTGGCCCGGAGCGAGCGTGGCACGTTGGGCGTAGTCATTGGTGCGGCTGAAGAAGCGGGTTTCGTACGAGCGGATCTCGGTGCTAGGCGACAGGCTGTCGCCAAAGCGCTGGAACAATCCGGCCTCGGGACCAAACTCGACATCGTAACCGGTGTGGTTGAATGGCGCATCAAGCATGATGCCGACTTCCTCCGCATCCGAAGCGCCGACGAATGCCTGGAACGATTCCATGCCCTTCTGACGGGCTTCAGTGCCGTTGATTCCGCCGGGTTCGGTGTTGGTGAAGTTGGCGCTCATCCACGGGTTCACCTCGAAGAAGTTTTTCACCGCATAGGGGCTGCCGGGATTGTACGGCTGGCTGGTGGCGGGATCGGTCTCGCGCCCATCGACGGCGGGCGGATGAATCGGTTGGAACCACAGCCAGTTGACGCCGAGGCCGGTGAGGTAATCGAGATTGAACCCTCGGCCGTCGGCAGTGCGCGGCGCGTTGGGCGCGTCGAAGAGATCCTCGAAGGTGCTGCGCTCGATGAAGTTTCCGGTGGCCTTGGCCTCGATGGTCAGCGTGTTGATTTCATACAGCGTGATGTCGCGCGCATCCTTGGGCGAGACGGTGATGGCGTGATCGCGGCGACCGGCGGCGTCGTTGGTGTACCAGCGCCAGTTCGGATCGCCCTCGACCTTCCAGCGGGCGGTGACGCGGTAGGCTCCGGTTTTCCCGGCATTGAGAACGACCGTGTAGTTGCCCAGCGATGGGCCAGTCATGGGATAACTGCGGTAGTAATAATCCGACCCGGTGCCGATGATGGATTCGGTCTGATTGAACTCCATGCCGTCGTCGATGCCGTTGGCGTTTTGGTCCGCCGTGGCGTGATCGCGCTGGTTGAGGTTGGTGACGAGTTCCACCACGGTGGCATTCTGGCCGGGATTGAAGTTGAAGGTGACGGGCACCGAGTCGCCCGCGATTTCATCGACGAAAAGCTTGGTGGTGGTGTAGTTCGCGCTGAGTGTGCCGCTGCTGGCGGAACTGACGGTGAACGTCGGGTCGCCGAGTGTGCCATTGGTGAAGGAGAAAACCTGGTTGGCGGTGCCCGCCTGGTAATCGGCGAATTTCTCCTCGTTGTTATCCGTATGCCAGAAGCCGATCTTGTATTTGATGGTGGTGCCGAGCGGCAGGCTTTGGAGCAGGTTGGGAACGGTGGCGCTCCACCACATGGGCGTGCCCGCCGGGCTTTGCGATCCCTGGTTGTTGCTTTCCGGGTGTGAGTAGGAAAACAGCGCGGTCTGGGTGGTGCCAGTGCCGGCGCCGAGCGATCCGGCGGGCGTGCTTCCATCGGTGGTGAAATACACCGCGCCGCTGTCCGCCCAGCGGGTGGCGAGATCGTTTTCATCGCTGATGTAGCCGACCTTCGACCAGAACTGCACATTGAAGCCATTGATGACGCGGTTGTTGGCGTGAAAAACCCATGCGGGCCGGTTGCGCACGGTGAATGGAGCGGCGGCGGCCGTGGCGTTGTTGGTGGTGACTTGAGAACCTCCGAGATCACCGCCGCCGTAGATGAAGGAATTGTCCGCCGGGCCGGGGTTGAAGGTGAGTCCGATGTAATACTGGATGACCCCGTCCGTGCTGACATTGGCAAGCGTGATGTCCGCAAACCAATACTGATCGTTGCCGACATTGGCATGAAAGGAGAGTGGCGTGGAGTTCCATGCGACCTGGTCTTCGGATTTGTAAAACAAGGTGCCGCCATTCTGATCGGCGGTGCCGAACCCGTTGCCGAACTTCTGGAGGCCGGAGAAGACGCGCACGGTGCCGGCGTTCCCGAACTCGACGCGGGGACTGCGCATGGTGGGTGTGGTGCCGCCGTTGCCGCTGGCGATGGAATTGTCCGGGATATGCCACGCGTTCGGCAGCGCGGCGAGGACCGGGAGTGTCAGAACAAGCCAAAGGGATGGAATGATGCGGAACATGGGAATGGGAAGATGATGAGGCGGCAGCGAAACCGGCGCCGCCGTTAGGGAGCGGGATGGACGGTCATGCGATAAAAGCGCTTCGGCAGGCCCGAGGTGTCGTCAATCTGGAGCGTGCCGGGAGCCGCGTTCGGAGCGGTGACTTGGGGGGCTCCGAAGTTGGTCCAGCCGTTCAGGGCATCTGAAACCTGGAACTGATAGGAACGGTCCGGGAGGGTCGGGAAACTCAGGCGCACGCCCCCTGAGATGCGGGTGATGCCAAGTTTCGGGAACGACGAGTTGTCCACGAGCTGCGGATTGAGACCGACGAGCCATTCGATGATGTTTGAAAGCCCGTCCTCATCGGGATCTCCATTGGCTCCGTTGTCCCCGGTCGCGTCAGCGTCATCGAGACCATTGGTCGTTTCCCAGTCGGCGGGCAGGCCGTCACCGTCTCCATCGGTCACCGTCGTCTCGAGCGAGAGCGAAACGGCAAAGGTGGCGGCTTGGCTTTCCACCTCGACTTGGTGGACGAGCGACTGGTTGCGCATGTTGACGGTGGAATAGGCGTCCAGATCATCGTCGGTGGCGGTGGACTGCCATGTCACGGAGGAGTCGAGCCCGACCGAGGCGGAGGCGAGTCCGTAGGAGGTGTTGTTAGAGACACTCACCGCGCTTGGAGAGGAAACCAGCGAGAGCCCCTGCTGGCCGCGGACGAACAGGTCATCGACATCCGGTGACAGTCCGAAACGGACGTAGAGCTTGGTGTTTCCGGCGCCGAGCGAGTAGTTCGCCACGAGTTTCCGCTCCAGATTGGCGAGGGTGATTGTCTTGGTGATGGCGCTGCCGGGAGCGGTGAAAGTCCAACCGGTGCCGGATCCCGCCGGGCTGACGGCATACACCGCGTTGACGTTGGCGTTGGTGCCGCCCGAACCGGAAACCGTCCACCAGTCCTTGAAGGCGGAGGTCCGGCGGGCGTTGATGCTGCCGTCCGGGTTGCGGTTGGAGGCACCCTCGTTCTCCGTTTCCGAACCGGAGGCGGAAAGCGGGTTGCCAACCAGTTGGAAGGCCCTTCCTGTCAGGTCATCCCGCGACCACGCGGCGGTGCAGCGGCCGCCGGAAGCTTCGAAGACGGCGAAGACCTTCTGGTTTCTCAGGATGTATTCGTTCTCCCCATCGAGATCGACGTCGAGCGCGACAGCCTGTGGCGATGCCGGTGGAGCCGCCGCCCAGGTGGCGACATGCGAGTGGATGGCGGCGAATCGGGCCTGGGCCTGAGCCTGTTTGGAGAATCCGGCGAGGTTGTCGTAGGTCGTGTCCGGATTGATGAAGGCACCGGTCGAATAGGTGCGGAGGTCGCTGTTGTCCTCATCGTGCCAGCCAGCGAGGAAAGTTGATGCGTGATAGGTGGCGCGGCCGACGCGGCCGAGGGGCGTGTCCGGCAGCGATGCGACCGCGTTCCACGAATCCTTGGCGATGCCCGCTCCATCGGAACCGAAGAACTGCACGCCGAAGAAATCATCACCGCTGCGGTTGATCGGCACGCCGGGGCGGATCTCGAAGACCTTGTCGCGAAGGCTCTCCTCCTGGGCGGAACCGAAATACCAGAAGTCGTAGTTCCCCTGGGTGGAGTGGTCGAGCCAGAGCGGGCCGAGCTTGCGGCTGAAGGTGGTGTTGCCGCGGTTGAGCGTGGCGAACTGGTCACCGGAGCCGTCGGGAGGAACTGACAGGTCCACCTCTCCGGCAGCGACCTGGTTCGGACCGACAAGTTCGATCCACGGGCGGCTTGCGAGCCATGCGACATTGCGATCATAGGCATCGGCATTGGCCTTGTTGCCGAAGTCCGACCAGTCGCTGTAAAGCACGAGAAGCTGATGCTGCTCGCCGCTGCGGGCCTTGCGCGAGACGAGTTGGCGGAGGTTGATGTCAAGGCCGTTGTCCGTGTTCCGGAAACGGAACGTGGATGCCTGATCGTTGATCACCATCGTGTTCAGGTTGTTGATGCGGTTCACACGATAGCCGTCATCGAGCAACGCGCTTTGGCGGCCGAAGCGGTCGAAGATGTGGCGGAACTGGTCCATGAACACATGCGTGTAGCCCATGGCCGCGACTTTCGCGAGCACGCCCTCATCGACGATTCGCTCGGGAATCCAGAACACGCGGTTGGAAGGCGCGACGCCGTAGATCGAGGCGAGCGTGCGGTTGGCGAGGGCGACGTTGTCATTCAGGAATGTCTGACTGAAATACGGCATCGGCGAGTCCGCGAAGGTGGTGGCGATGAGTTCAAGCGTTCCATTGGCGGCGAGCGCCCCCACACGCTGGTTGAACGCGGGACCGTCGCGCCACGGCTTGTTGAGCGAAGGATCGGCGGAGGCCCACTGGATCGCAGCCGCGAGAGTGGCGGTGACATGCAGTCCGCCCTTCGCGCCATAGGCTTCGTGCGCGTCGAGCATGCGGTAATATCCGGAAGCGGCTCCGGAATCGATGGCATTCTGGAGTTCCGCCTTGCAGAGTCGTTCCTGGATCTCCGAACCACTGAGCATCGGTTCATTGCCATGGGTGAGAAGCATCACCTTGGAGCGCTTCCCTCGATCGGGGCCGTCGTAGGAAAACCAGGTGCGGAGTTCGCTGTTTTCAGAGATGTAGCCCTGGTCGCGCCAGTAATCCTCGGCGAGCCAGTCGTCATAGATCGTGTCACGGATGTCCGTGCGGCCACCGATGTCGCCCGCGCCGCGCGGACTGTTCTGGGTGCCGTCGCGGGTGGTGAAGACCTGGAAGCGCAGCGAGGCAGGATCGCCGAGCCACCCGGCGTCGGTCAGCGCCTGTCGGCTGATGGAGAACTCGACGGCATCGAAGCGGCTGTCGAACCACGCCTTGCGGAAACCGGTGGACGACGTCTGATCGCGCCGGACCACTCCGCGCGGCGAGAGGTTTTCCCCGATGGATACCGAGTTGTTGGCGGCGTTTGTATCCACATACACGGCGCCGTTGTTGTTCTGATAGACGGCGATGACCGCTTCCCAGCGCATGGTGGTACCGGTATCCACATCGTCGGGCAGGGCGTATTCGCCGACCGCCGCGTTGCCGGTGTCCACCACCACATAGAGATCGAGGTTTCCCTCCTCGGCATAGGGTTTCAGGTCGTGGAAATCGGCTCGGAAGTAAAACTCGCCGGTGCCGCCGACGGAAGTGGGTCCGCCATCGCGGGCGTAGAAGGCCACGAGGTCGCGCGAGGTGTCGTGGCCGTCGCCAGCCGGATAGGTATCGCCGCCCTGGTTGCCGGAGCCGTCGCCCTCGAATTCGTCGAGCACGATCAGGTCGTTGATTTTCCAATCGGTGAACTCCTGGCGATTGACCACCGCGCCGCGGACGATGGAGTCGTCGTTGGAAACCGGGCCGATGATGATCTCCTCGCCGGGTTGGACGACGATGGAGTTGTTCACCCGCGGATCGGTGCCGGCCAGCAGTTCCTGAAGGTTGGTGAGATTGTCGAGATCGGGATCACCCGCCGCGCCGTTGTCGGCATTTGCCGTGGTGCCATCGAGGGTGTTGGTTCCGTCGTCAAGCGGGTTGAACGCGTAGCGGACCTCCCAACCGTCGGGCAGGCCGTCGTTGTCGGTGTCCGCGTCGAGCGGATTGGTTTCGGACCAGAGTTCGCCGTTTTGCCAGACGCGGTCGTTGTTCGAGTCACCGTTGATGGTGCCGCTGAAGTCCTTGTCCTCGCCAAAGCCGTCGGAGAGCCCGTCGGCATCGGTATCCGCGCTGATGGGACTGGTTTCGAGCCACGTTTCGCCGGAGTCGATTTCGCCATTCGGCCAGTCACGCGCGAGTGACGGAGCCGCATTGGTGGCGAGGGAAGCGCCATCGCCGTCGATCCAGCCGTTTCTGTTAGAATCCTCGATGCCGTCGGGAATGCCGTCACCGTCGGTGTCCGGGTTGTTGGGATTGGTGGTCGAACCGCGGAGTTGCTTCGCGCGGTCGCCTCCCTGACTGGCGCTGTTGACGCCGGGCACGGACCCTTCGTTGTCGAGGGTATTGTAGAATGGAGGATCGAGGTCGCCGACGAAGTTGGGAGTGCCGTCTCCGTTCGTGTCCGCACCGGTGTTAGTGTCCGGGCCGGGTTGTCGCCAGCCGACTTCGAGTCCGTCGGGCAGTCCGTCGCCGTCGGTATCCGGCATCAGCGGATTGGAGAAACCGTAGGCATTGTGGACGTGAACATCGCCGTTGGTCCACTGCTCCGGATTGGGTTTGTAGCGTGGATCGTTGGATGGGAAACCGTTGGGCAGCGGAGTGGTGGTGCCTTCGTCGAAGTCCGCCAAGCCGTCGTCGTCATCATCGAGATCCCCGGCATCATCCACGACGATCTGACGGCGAATGACCGTGGCATTGCGGCTATCCGTATTGGTTCCGGTGGGAGAGGTCGCGGTGGCGAGCAGGCGGTAGGATCCCGGTGAGGTGATCGTCCAGATGAAATCCCAAATCGCGCTGGAGCCTTCGATCACCGGCTGGATTCCGGGAGTGACCGGATCGGCATCCACCGGAGTCAACACGCCGGTGCCGAGGGTGAATGCGAGGGAGACGGATGTGGTCGCGGAGTCGGTTTCCACACGGACCGTGTAGTCGAGCGAGTCGGTGCCGGGGCCATCCGGGAGAACGATTTCGACGCGCTTGCCATTGCTGTCGATTTCCTGCGGCTGAATGATAGTCACGCGCGGCTTGGTGCTCGGCAGGAAGGTGACTCGCCGCGACGCGAGGAGATCCGCGGCGGGCGTGGGGCGATCGTGCGTGACCTCGACGCGGTAGAGGAACTCGGGGCGGCCGTCGTAGAGATTCGGGAGCTTGAAGGAGAGCGCGTGATAGTCGGCGGTCTCGTTGTAGATGATGGAGAGCGCGGCGGGATCGAGGGTTTGGATTCCGTTCGGCCACGAATCATCGGCGGCGAATCGGACAAGGAATCGGGATTTCAACTGCGCCTCGCTGAGTCCGTCGGCGAGATTCTTCGAGAAATAGGCCTTGAGAAGGTAGTCATCATCAATGGCCGCACCATCGGCGGGCGGCCAGGCGATGAACATGCGGTAGTCCGGTCCGGCGGCAATGACGCTGCGTTCGAGCGTGGTGAAATGCCCGTCCACATCCGACAGTCCGTTGTCGTCGGACGAACTGAGTTCCTTGAGGCGCACCTCGATGGTGGCGTTTCCGCTGGCGGGGATGTTCACGTAATTGAAACGGAACTCCCGGGTGAAGGCGGCGTCCGAAGGTGTGACCGAGGCGTTTGGTGTGACTTCCGCGGCCTGCACCCAGACGGCGTTGCCATTGTCGGCCGTGGTGGCGGTGTCATCGTTGGTCGAGTCGCCATCGGTGATTCTGAACCACACTTCGGTGACCGAATTGTCAGCCCGCACCACCACCCCGTATTCGCTACCGCCGACGGTTTGGCCGTTTCCGGACGGGAAGACGATTTCCCCCTGCGGACGCTCGGCGTCGAAGTAGAAGGTCTGGGTGAAGGTGTTGTAGAGGGATGCCTTGCCATTGCGCTTCAGGAAGGGCCGGGCGCGGAGGACGTGGAAGCCTTCCGGCAGCCCGGTTTCCGAAACGCCGTAGTCGTTGTGCGGAGCGTGGACGATGGCGGAGGCGTTGAAGTTATCAATATGGAAGACCGACATCATGCGGTGCTTGCGCGAATAGGAGTCCGGACCGGAGGGATAAACGCTGTTCGCTCCCTGCTTGAAGATGCCGATTTTGTATCTGAGGGTGCTGCCGTTGGAGGGTTTCGGAATAGTGGCGCTCATCCACCAATCGTCGAAGCCCTGGTTGTGCGAGAAGTTCATTTCCACCGTGCGGGTGGTTCCGAGCCCTTCGCCGCCCGCGCCTTCCGGATTCGAGCCATCGGTGGTGTAGTAAAAGAACATGCGGTAGCCGCCGCCGACGCCATTGGGTTTCGCCCAGACCGAGATGGTGGAGGCGTTTTCGACGTATTGGAGCGGGGCGTTTCCACCGGGCCAACCGCCGCCGGGACTGCCGCCCACGGTGGCGGCGGGATCGTGATAAAGGAAGGATGCCTGGCGTCCGCCATCCGTGCCGGTGTCATAGGGCGGGAAGGCGTTGGTGATGATGTGGGAACCCGACCCGATGACTTTGGAGTAGGTTTCCGCGCCGGAGGTTCCGATCTTGTTGCGGGCGGTGTCGACCGCGGCGAATTTCTCCGCGAACTGGCGGTGGACGAAGTTGGTCTGCTCGAATCCGAGAAACACATCGGTCGATGCACCCGGGCGGTGGTCGCGGTAGAACGGATCGTCATCAGTGGGCCCGGGAGCGCCCTGATCGGGACGGGTCCCGTTAAGGTCGATGCCGCCATTGAGCTTAAGCAGGATGTTTTCCGCGGAGCCATCGGCGCGGACGACGAACCGGAGATCGCTGGCGCTGGTGACGCGGGGAATCTGATAATCGTATGAGTAATCGTTGGTGACGGGATCGGAAACACCATTGGGATTGAAACCGGGATCCCCATCCGGGCCGTCGCGGCGGGTGACGGTCATGGTGCCTGCGGGCTGGTCGTTCTGATAGATCGTGATGGGCTTGCCGCCGGCGTTTTTCCATAGATTGGACTCCTCCGGAGTGCGCGGCGCGAAGACGAAGTAGCTGCCGGACGGAACAATGACCGAGGAAAGGTTCGAGGCATAGGTTTCAAAGCCAACCTGACTGCCGTAGCCGCGGGCGTATTGGTGGAGGTATTCGTCGTTGGTATCCGGGTTGTCCTCGGAACCGCCGCCCGGCGTTGAGGGAAACGAGGTGCCGCCGGTGAGGGTCACTCCATTGGCATAGTTGTCATTGATGGCGACGAGCATCGTCGCGCCCTTGCGTTCGAGCAGTCCCTGGTTGGGCTCGTTGAACTCCCGGTTGTCGATGCGTTCGTAGGTGATGAGATCAGCGGTGCCTGCGCGGCCCTTCTGCCAGCCACGGCCGAAGTCCTGGTGAATCTTCAGGAGGTTCGGCACGCGCTGGTCGCCCCACTGCCCGAGAAACGAGGTGTTGGCATGGCGCGGAAAGGCCCCGCCGCTCTCGCCGAGGGTTTCCGCGTGATAGTTTCCGTCGGTATAGATCAGGCCGATGCCGGCGCGGGTGAAATAGATCGCGTGCTGGAGTTCGCGGCGTGCGGCGTAGTCGCTGTCATGGCTCTGGGCATGCATGACGGTGACATCGGAGCCGAAACCGCCCGAACCGGGAAACTGGTAACCCTGAATACCAGCGCCGGGGTTTCCGAGGCGGTTGTTGAGGTTCGAGCGCAGGTCGTTGTCCACCAGGCGCATCCCCGAGTCGATGTAGGAACCGTAGGCCGGCGGCTGGCCGAGGTGTTCACCGAACATCATCGCGTCATCGCGCGGAATCTCGGTGTTGAAGATGCTGTCACGGTGATTGGCGTCGCCAAAGCCGCGCGTGATGTTGAACTGGCGCTGGGCCTGGCCGAGGTAGCCGTAATCGCTGATGTCCTTGTCACCTCCGAAGGTAGCCCCGAAAAAATCGGCGGGCGTGTGTTTCACGGCATCAAGGCGGAACCCGTCGGCCTTGGTGCGGTCAAGCTGCCAGCGCAGCGAGCGGTTGAGCATGTCTTCGACGCGCTCCTCATATGCCTGCGGGTTCGCCTGAATGTAGCCTGCGGTGAGGCCGTTGCCGGGGCCGAAGCCGACGTAATTGCCGTTGGCGTCGTAGCAATAATACTCGGGGTTGTTCGGGTGGCGGATGAACTTGATCTTCGGGATGGTGTCGCCCTCGTAGGAACCGTGGTTGCGGTTGGTGGAGCCGGGCTCGGTGGCGATGTCGATGAGATCGGCCAGTCCGAGATTCTGAACCTGCCAGGCATCATTCCAGTCGCGGGTGTTGTCCCACTTCCGATAGAAGCCGTCCTCGGTGCGGCGAAGGTGGAAATCCTCGGGAACGAAGCCCTGATAGATATCGATCGGCGTGAAGGCGTTGTAGCCCGGCACGTCGAAAGCGTTGTGATTCATGATATTGTCGAAATACACCCGGATGCCGAAGCGGTGGGCGGTGCGGATCATTTCGAGGAGTTCCGCCTCGGTGCCGTAGCGGGTGCGGACGGTGCCGCGCTGGTCCTTGGAGCCGAGGTCGAAGCGGTCCCACAGATCGTATCCCACCGACAGTCCGCCACTGCCCTTGGTCGGTGGCGGCAGCCACAGCGACTGGTATCCCGCCTCCGCGATTTCCGGCATTTTGCGGGAGAGTTCCGCCCAGCCCGTGTTGAAATACTGAAGCATTGACTCGCCCTTCAGGTGCGAGGCGAGCACTGCCAGAATCACGAGGATGCGAAGGAACGGAACGGGTTTCATGGAACAAATGCCGGGGAACGCCGGGTTTCGCGCAATCCCCTCCATGGAAGATGTTGCACGCGATCCCGGGGTTTACAAGGATTTGACCCTAACTGCCCGCAAAAAGCGCTTGGTGGCAGCCCGATTCGGGCCGAATATCCCCGCCGATGAGTGATGCCGCCGCCGAAACCAAACGCCAAAGGGTGAACGTCCGCCGACCCGACGTGATGGAACTCGTCTCCGCGGAAGTCGCGGAGCATTTCCACTCGCCGGTCGTGGAAAAACTGCGCGCCGCTGGCGGGCGGATCACGGCGGGAAACACCACCCTGCTGCTCGCGAAACAGTTCGGATTCTGCTACGGCGTCGAGCGGGCGATCGACCTCGCCTACGCCTCGCGCCGAGTGTTCCCGGACAACCGGATCTTCCTGATCGGCGAAATCATCCACAACCCGGATGTGAACCGCCACCTGCGCGAAATGGGCATCGTCTCCCTGCCCTGGCAGGACCTGACCGCCTGCTACGACGAACTCACGGCCGAGGACGTGGTCATCGTCCCGGCCTTCGGTGCGCCCGTCCCGTTCATGGCCAAGGTCGAGGAAAAGGGATGTTATGTGGTGGACACGACCTGCGGCGACGTGATGAAGGTCTGGCGCCGGGTGCGCGGCTATTCGAAGGAGGGCGCCACCTCGATCATCCATGGCAAGGCCAATCACGAGGAAACCCGCGCCACGGCCTCGCGCGCCCTCGGCGAGGACTCCGCCGGGCAATACCTGATCGTCCTGACGCTCGCCGATGTGGACTACGTGTGCGACTACATCCGCCATGGTGGTGACAAACGGGAGTTCCTCGAACGTTTCCGCGGCAGCCACTCCGATCACTTCGATCCTGACCTTCACATGCTGACGGTGGGACTCGCCAACCAGACCACCATGCTCAAGGGCGAAACCGAGGAGATCCAGCGCCGCATCCGCCAGGCCGTGATCGACCGCGATGGAAACGCCGACCGCTTCCGATTCTTCGACACCATTTGCGGTGCCACCCAGGAGCGCCAGGACGCCCTCTATGAGATGCTGCGCGAGCCCATGGACCTGCTGCTCGTGGTGGGCGGCTACAACAGTTCCAACACCGCCCACCTCGTCGAGATCGCCGAGCACCAATTGCCCACATTCTTCATCCGCGACGCCTCGTGCATCCGCTCCTTCGGGGAGATCGTGCACTTCGATCTGGTCCGCAGAGAGGAAGTCTCCTCCGGATACGCGCGCCTCTTCGATCCGGAAACGCCCGCCACCATCGGCATCACGGCCGGGGCCTCGTGCCCCAACAATCTGATAGAAGACACCATCCTCAAGGTCTTCGAACTCCGAGGCGTGCCGCGCGAGGCCTTTCTCGGGGCGTGATCAGATGTAGGGCATGAACGCGTTGTAAACCTCGGACGGGATGTCCAGCAGGCTGTAGTCCTTGGAACTGACAAACAGCAGGCTTTGCTTGCCCTTGCCGAGCAACTCGTTGTCCGATCCGAACACCTGATGCTCCAGCGTGCAGAACTTGCGGTTGAAGTCCGCCACCCGGATCTTCACCGTGATCACGTCGAATTCACGCGCCTCGCGCACGAACTTGTGCTCGAACGAGCGCGTGAGGATGAAGAACTTCGTCGTCTTCAGGTCGAAATCCGGCATCGCCGCGTTGAAGAACAGCTCGCGGGTTTTTCCGACGAAGAGCCCGTACATCCCGAAATACACGTTGCCCACCGAGTTGGTGTCCTGATAGGTGGCGATGAACGAGTAAACGAACCACTTGCCCTCGAAATGCCCGCCCAGCGCGTGCGCGTCCTGCGGTGCGGGCGCGGTCACGGCCGTGTGGCTGATGGCGGAGGCCGTCTTGGTGATGGTCTTGATGGCCGGGAATTCCGCGGCCGCCGCCTCCAGCACCTCGCCCGCCTTTTCGGTGACCACGCGCAGCAGGTCCGTGTTGAACACCAGCCACGCCACATAAATGAGCGGCAGCAGCGAACCGAGGATCAGCAGGAAGTTCGCCCCCGTGCAGTAGCCGAAGGCGAAGATCACCAGCGAGATGCTCGCCAGCGAGAACATCCTGATCTGCGGCAGCGGCTGCTGTGAGTTCGGCACGAAACAGCGCGCGATGGCCAGCCCGGCGTAGCCGACGAAAAACGACGCGTAAAACACCATGAAATACTCCAACTCCAGACGCGCCACCAAACCGATGAGCGTGATCGCGAACACCAGCAGGAACGTCGGGATCGGCGACTCCAGCAAGCGCTTCGGCAGCATCCCGATCAGAAGATTCTGGCTCTTGCCGAGGTTGGCCCCGAGGAACCACTTCAGCGCGATGTAGCCGCTGTCCAGCGTCGTCAGCGCGCAAATGCCGAGAAACGAATAATAGGCCGCTGGCAGCAAGCCCTTCGCTGACTCCGGCATCGAATCGACATACTTGACCACCAGTTGGTGGGCGTAGGCGAACTTGTCCAGACCCACATCCACCAGGTCCATCGATGGCACGTAGCGGAGCATCTCGCGTGCGACCGCAGCCCCCTCCTTGGCCGTCTCGGTGACCACCGCCATTTCCACCCCGCCCTTGCCGAGCACCCATGCGGCGAGAAAGCCGTGGAAGACCAACATGCCGAAAAAGATCAGACCACCGAAGAAATAACTCGTCCGGATCGAGGTGTTCTCCCGGTGGATCTGGATCGCGCGCTGCCAGTGCTGGAGGTCCAGCCATGGCCCCACCAGCAGTCCGACCAGCAGCGGAATCGCGTAGCCGAAGAGGTCCGGCCCCGTCCAAGCCGAAGGCAGCGCCGCCGCCCAACCCACCGTGCCGGGAATCAGCGGATCGAGGCTGAAAAGAATCACCGCCACACAGACCAGCAGCAAGGCTCCCATCGCGCCGTGCCCGAACTTGATCCGGGAAATCCCGAACTCCTCGCCAAACAGACAGCCCGCTGCCAGCACCACGAACACCACCATGATCAGATAGAGCCACCGCAGCGAGTGCGGCACCAGCTCCAGCGAGCCGAAAAGATACTTGCTCAGCGCGAACACCGTCAGCGTGAGCGCCACCACCTGATAGAGATAGAAAATCAGCCGGAACGGCTTCGAAAACCGCTCGAAAAACAGCGCCAGCGCCTCCTGCCCACCGCCGTGGCGGTTGGCCACGATCTGGGTGAGAAACCCGAACAGCATCAGCCCCACCGCATTCGGGATGGCAAACAGCAACAGTCCCTGCAGGCCGAACATGAAGGTCATCTGAACGCTGAAAAACAGCCCCAGACCCCACATCCAGGCGAGGGCGACCGAGTTCCCCCAGAAAAGCGCGTTGAGCCACCGAAAGTTCATCAAGGGCCCGAAACAACCCCCTATCCGCCCTGCGGGCAAGCCGGAATCCCGCCCGCCGCCCCGATTCCCCTCCCCCTCGCCCGCCGCCGCCCCTTGAGAATTACCATTGATGCCCGGCGCGCGGCCCTCTTTACTCCCGCCGTCCGCACAACCCGCGCACCCGTTTCATGATCGAAAACATCCGCAAATACAAAGGCCTCATCTTCCTCGGTCTGGCACTCGTCGTCTTCGGCCTCGTCCTCGGCATCAAGGACGACCTCCTCCGCGGCGGTGTCGGCGGCCAGCAGGTCCTCAAGATCGATGGCCGCACCTACAACGACAAGGAGCTCTCCAAACTCGGCAACGGCGGACTCGATCTCATCTCCGCCATGTTCAGCCGCGGGGATTACGGAATGTTTCAATTCCAAATGGCCCTGGCCGCAGGTGCCACCACCCGCGACGACGCGGTTGAGAAATTCTTCGTCTCCCGCATGGTCCTGCGCGATGCCATGGAGTCACTCGGCGTGCATCCCGGCGACGAGGAAGTCGCCGCTTACATCAAGTCGATGCGCACCTTCGCCGGCCCCGACAGCAAGTTCAGCGAGGAAACCTACCGCACCTTTGTCGAAAAGGGCATCGGCCGCATGGGCCTGACCGAATCCGACCTGCTCGAACTCGTTTCCGACTACCTCGGCTATCAGAAAGTCACCGCCATCATCGGCTCCGGCCTCGTCGAAAACCGCGACGCCGTCGCCGCCGCCAACGCCCTGGAAAACCAGCAGATCGCCGGGGAACTCGCGCGCCTTTCCATCGACCCCTACGTCGAGAAAATCCAACCCACCGACGAGGAAATCAAAACCTACTGGGAAACCATCCAGGACTCCTTCATGACCGAGGAGCTTCGCAAGTTCACCTACGTGATCGTCACTCCCCAGATGCCTGCCGATTCCGAAGCGGACAAGAAGGACGAAACCATCGCCGATGCCGCCATGACGGACGAGCAGAAGAAGGCCAAGGAGGAGGAGAAAGCCAAAAAAGCCGCCGAACTCGCCGAGACCCGCCGCAAGGAGCAGCTCAAGACCGATGAGGCCGTGGACATCTTCTCGGTCAATCTGGAGGAACAGAAAGGCGCGGGCTTCGAGGAACTCGCCAAGGCAAACGGCTGGGAAGTCAAAACCTCCGAGCTCTTCCCCCGCTCGAAACCACCCGGCGACCTCGATGTGAACCTCCGTTCGTCAAGCCGCGGCGGCAAGGCGGCCGACGAACTGTTCAACATCCAGCAAACCAGCGATCCGGTATCCAAAATCTCCCAACCCATCGCCATCGGCGAAAACCAATGGCTCGTCGCCCGTTTCGACGGCGAGGAGAAGTCCCGGCCGAAGACCTTCGAGGAGGCCAAGGACGAGGCCCGCGACCAATACATCCAGGAAAAAGCCGCCGAGGCGATGAAGAAGGCCGCCGAGGAGGCGCTTGCCAAGATCAAGACCGCCATCGAAGGCGGAAAAACCTTTGCCGATGCCGCCAAGGAAGCCGGCATCACCGAGACCAAGAGCGTCGAGAAGGTCAACAGCTCCTATCGCCCCGATCCGGCCACCGAGCCGACCAACCTCCTCGAAGCCGGTCGCCATGTCGATCCGGGTTCCTTCGCCGATCTCATCACCGAGAAGGACCGCACGTTCATCTTCCATGTCACCAAACGCGAGGTCGTGAAGGAGGAAAACGCCGATGCCACGCTCGATTCGCAGGTGAAGGCCACCGCGAACACCAACCAACTCAGCGCCTTCACCGACTGGCTCGCCGGCCGCATCGAGGCCGCCAACGTCGTCCAGCTCTACAAGCAGTGACGCGCCGAAAGCAGCCTCGATGGACGAACTCTCCACCCTCTTCGATGACGCCAACGGTCACCTCGCCCTTGGCGAACTTGACGAGGCCATCGTCCTCTACCGCCGCTGCGTCGCGCTCGATCCCGCGTTCTTCGACGGCTGGCATGCCCTCGCCATGGCCCTGCTGAAAACCGGTGCCATCAAGGAGGCCATCGGCTGCGGGCTCCAGGCCGTCACCCTCCGCCCCAACGACCTGCTCGCCTGGACCGGCCTGTCCCAGATGTACGTCCGCGACGGCAACATCCCCGAAGCCGAATCCGCCAAAGCCAACGCCCGCATCCTCTCCCTCGGCGGCAAGGTCGTGAAGGACACCCCATAACCTATGATGGAATATTCAGCCGCCCACGCGCCAACGGCGCGCTCGATATCAGCGGCGCAGGACTTGGAATAAGCGACATTCCGGAGGGCTGAAGGACCGCTCCATTCCGGCGGAACGTTTTCCCGGCGCTGCACGAACATGGAGCGGACCTTTGGCCCTCAAAATCGTGGAGAATCACACACCCAGCCCGTTAGGCTGGGCTGGTATGGAATAGGCCTTTGGCCCGCAATAGCCGGATGGCGTTCAGCGGAGCAACGCGCTTGCGCACCAGAGCATCGGCGCCTGGCCGTGGAGATCGCCGGTGGTGCGCGGGCGGGCGTTGTAGAACGCCTCGTCGAAGCCCTTGTTGGTGCCGATGCAGACTTCGCGGAGGTTGGCGTTTTCGTCGAGTTGGTCGGTCAGCGCGAGCCACGCCTTGCGGGCGGCGGGGCCGTAGGTCTTGGCTTCGAGCCAGCCGTTCTTCACTCCGGTGATCATGCCGAAGGCGAACATCGCGGAGCCGGAGGTCTCCGGCCATGAGTCGGGCTTGTCCACCAACTGGCGCCACAGCCCGCCTTCCGACTGTTGCTCTAACAGCGCCTTCATCATCCTGCGGTATCCGGCGAGAATGCGGGCGCGGTCCGGGTGGTTTTCCGGAAGGTCGCGCAGCAGTTCGGCGGAACCGGCGGCCATCCAGCCGTTGCCGCGGCCCCAGTAAAACGGCGAGTTTTCCCCGTGAAAGAACAGCCCGTTTTCCTTCTGGAGGCGGTCGAGGTAGGAAACCATGGCCTTGGCCGCGCGGTCGAGATAGATGGGTTTGCCGGTGGCACGAAAGGCCTGAGTCTGGACGAGCGGGATCATGTACATGTCATCAATCCAGTAGCGAGCCTCATGGGTGATGCCATCGGGCGTGGGTTTCGCCCACTGGGCGTCCGCCTTCTCCAGACCGAGTGCGAGGCAGCGCGGGTCCTTGGTTTGCAGGTAAATCTCCAGCGGCAGCGCGCCGAAGACGCGGTAATCGACGTGTTCGGAGGGATTGATGCGTTTCGCGCCCTCGTCGGTGTGGAAGCGCTCGAACTTGGCAACCAGCTTGTCGCGCAGATCCGTGTCGCCGGTGAGCTTCGCCACGGTGAGCGCGCCATACCAGGTGATGACTTCCGGATAGATGACTCCCTCGCGGACCTTGTTGCGGTCGGTTTCGAAACGGAACTGGCGCGGAAGGAAGTTCGCGGCCAGGCGTTTTCCGACCGTGGCGGGATCCTTGCCCGAGGGCCACGCGGCGAAATACTGCGGTGAATCGGCTGCAAGCAGCGGGGAAACAAGGGCGGCGGCGAACGACAAGACGATGAGGGATTTCATGCGTGGATGGACCGGGTTGAGGGGTAGTTTCCCGCCCGGCCGATCCGCCGTCCATCGCCCATTGGGAGTATGTCCGCGGTGAAAGGAAAGCCGTTGGCTCACATCGCGGATTCGCCCAGCCGAACGTAGGGGGATTCCCGGAGAGCGGCTTTTTTCGCACCGGTGAGGATGCGCCACCATTCCCACGCGCAGCCGAGGATGATTACCGAGACGAAGGTGAGGAAGACCGAGACGACCACGATGTCCAGCTTGGCGTTGAACAGGGCGGTTTCCACCGCTTTGAGTTTGTCCGCGGGCACGCCGGCGGCGAGCTGGGCTTCGAGCTTTCTGACCGCGGGAAGGAAACCGGCGGCCTTGGGCGAGAAGATCTTTTGGATGCCGGCGGTGAAGGTGACCGTGGCGAGAAACGTCAGCGGAATCACCGTGGTCCAGCAATAGCGGACCTTTCCCGCCTTGATCAGCAGCGTGGTGCCGAGGCAGAAGGCGATCACGGCGAGCAGTTGGTTGGAGATGCCGAAGATCGGCCACAGGCTCTTGGCGATGCCCTCCGGATCGATCGCTCCCTGATAGAGGAAATATCCCCAGGCTGCGACGAGCAGACCGGTGGCGGTGACGTTGCCGAGCCAGTTGGAGGTGTCGCCGAGCGGTTTCCAGAGGTTTCCTAACAGATCCTGGAGGATGAAGCGTCCGACCCGCGTTCCGGCGTCCAAAGTGGTCAGAATGAACAGCGCCTCGAACATGATGGCGAAGTGGTACCACAGCGAGAGCGCCGTGTTTCCGGGAATGACCTTGGCGAACATCGTGGCCATGCCGACGGCGAAGGTCGGCGCGCCGCCGGTGCGGCCGATGATGGTGGGCTCCTGGAGTTTGTGGGCGAGTTCGTCCATCTCCGCCTTGGTGACCTGATAGGCGGGCCCGTAGGAGTTGATCTTGGCGATTTGTTGTTCGACAGCCACCGGGTCGCGCGGGTTGATCGGCGAGTTGATGGCGAAGTATTGCCCCGGCGGCAATGCGGCGGCGGCGATGATGGCCATGAGCGCCACCAACATCTCCGTCACCATCGCGCCGTAGCCGACGAGGCGGATGTCCTTTTCCCGCGCCAGCAGCTTGGGCGTGGTGCCCGAGGAAATCAGCGCGTGGAAGCCGCTCACCGCCCCGCAGGCGATGGTGATGCAGACGAAGGGAAAGACCGGGCCCGGAACCACGAAGCCGCTGCCGTCGATGAACGGCGTGACGGCGGGCATTTGCAGCGGCGGCATCGCGATCACAATGAAAACCCCGAGCACGGCGACGGTGCCGAGCTTCATGAAGGTGCTGAGGTAGTCGCGGGGCGCGAGCAGCAGCCAGACCGGCAGCACCGAGGCGGCGAAACCGTAAACCATGATGGCCCAGGCCAGATCCTTCGCTTCCCACAAGAGCGCCTGGTTCCAGCTCGCGGGCAGGTATTTCCCCGCCACGACGGCCGCGAACAAGCCGAGCACGCCGAGGATCGAAACACCGGTCACCTTCATCATGCCGGTGCGCAGCAGGATGCCCATGACCATCGCCAGCGGGATGGTGGCGGCGATGGTGAAGAGGCCCCAGGGGCTCTCGGCCAGCGCCTTCACCACGACCAGGCCGAGCACGGCTAACAGAATGGTCATGATCGCGAGCAGCGAGACCATGGCGACCAGCCCGATCACCGGATGGATCTCCTCCTTGAGCATCTGCCCGAGCGATTTCCCCTCGCGGCGCATGCTGGCGAAGAGCACGATGGCATCATGCACGCCGCCGCCGAGCGTGGCACCGATCAGAATCCACAACGTGCCGGGCAGATAGCCGAACTGCGCGGCGAGAACTGGTCCGACCAGCGGCCCCGGTCCTGCGATGGCCGCGAAATGATGGCCGAAGACCACCCACTTGGGCGTGGGGACATAGTCCTTGCCGTCCGCCTTGGTGACCGCCGCCGGGGCACGGGTGTCGTCCACGGTGAGCACCTTGGCCACCAGCCATGCCGAATAAAACCGATAGCCGATGGCGAAGGTGCAAACCCCGGCGACCACCAGCCAGAGCGCGTTGACCGGTTCGCCACGCTGGAAGGCGGCCACTGAGACGGCCAGCGCGCCAAGCGCGGCGACGGCGAACCAGAGAATGACGCGAAACATCTTCGGCATAGGCCCGGTGATTTGCCGAAGTTCCCCCGTCCTGCCAAGGCGAAACGGCTATGGTTCACCAATCAGGTGCAGCCCGGAAGGATCCGGTTGATCCGGAAATGCACCGGACCCGGCTCTGGAAAAAGACCGCCGCAGTCGGATTCGGACGCCGTTTCAGAGCGCGACCGGGGCACCGGTGGCGGCGGACTGATAGATGGCGTCGATGATGCGCATCAGCTTGAGCGCCTCGTCGGGGGTGTTGAGCGGCTGGGCGCGGCCTTCGATGGATTCGATGAAATTGGCGGCGGAGCCGATGCGGCCCATGTCCTCACATTCGGGGGTGACGATGGAGCGGTTCACCGAGTTGCCGTTTTCCTGCACGTAGAGTTCGCAGGTGTCGATGGCGGTGTCGTCCAGTCCGTCGCGGCCGAAGAGGCGCTCGACCTTGCCGCCGGCGGCGGTGCCTTGGAACACCACGGAGACCTCCTCGCGCTTGATCATTTCCGCCCAAGAGACCTGGAGGCTGAGGACCTGGCCGGTCTTGAAGGTGACAAAACCGTGGGCGGCGGCCTCGACGTCGTTGACGCCGTCGGCGCGGTCCGGGATCCCCCACGGGCCTTTGAAGTTCTTGTCGGTGATGAAGGTGTTGAAGGTGTTGGCGAGCACGTGGGCGGGCTCGGGATAGCCCATGAAGTGCAAAGCGAGGTCGATCATGTGGAGCAGATCGATCACCGGGCCACCGCCGGAGAGTTCGCGGGTGGTGAACCAACCGCCGAAGCCGGGGATGCCGGTGCGGCGGATCCACTTGGCCTGGGCGGAGTTGATGGTGCCGACGGTGCCGGACTCGATGTAGGCCTTCATCGCGCGGGACTCGGGCCGGGCGCGGTTGTTGAAGTTGAACATCAGGGTTTTGCCGGAGGATTCAGCGGCGGCGATCATCTCGCGCACTTGCGCCGCACTGAGCGCGGGCGGCTTCTCGCAGAACACATGCTTGCCCGCGCCGAGGCACTGGATGGCGAGCGGGGCGTGGAACTTGTTGGGAACGATCACGCTGACGGCGTCGATGTCGCCCTTGGCGAGCATCTCGTCCACGGACTCGAAGGACGCGGCGATATCGAGGGCCTTCGCCGCACGGGCGGCGGCGCCGGGCGCGGCATCGGCGACGGAGGTGATCTCGGCTCCTGCCTGACGGAATCCGGCGGCGTGATACTTCAACATGCCTCCGGCACCAATAACTCCTACTTTGACTGACATAATCGTGCGATGTGTGGGATGGGGTGATTCCTTGCGGGTGTGGTTTCTAACCGATCTGCGTCCACTCGCCGAAGGAGCGGAACTTGGCGTAGCGTTTCTCCAACAACTCGGCGGTGGTGAGCGCCGCCAGTTCGTCGAGATGGCGCAGCACGGTCTCGCGGAAGGCCTCGGCGGTGGACGCGTGATGATGATGCGCGCCGCCGGTCGGTTCGGCGATGACGTCGTCGATCAGACCGAGTTTCAAAAGGTCCGGAGCGACGAGTTTCATCGCTTCGGCGGCTTCGGGCGCGTGTTTCCGATGCTTCCAGAGGATGGCGGCGCAGCCCTCCGGACTGATCACCGAGTAGTAGGCGTTTTCGAGCATCAGCACGCGATCCGCCACGCCGATGCCGAGCGCTCCGCCGGATCCGCCCTCACCGAGGACGACGGCAATGACCGGCACCTTCAGGGTCATCATTTCACGGAGGTTGAAAGCGATGGCTTCGGCGATGTTGCGTTCTTCCGCGCCGATGCCGGGGAAGGCGCCCGGGGTGTCGATCAGCGAGATGACCGGGAGGCCGAATTTCTCGGCGAGGCGCATCAGGCGGAGTGCCTTGCGGTAGCCTTCGGGGTGGGCGCTGCCGAAGTTGCGCTTGAGGTTTTCCTTGGTGTCCCTGCCCTTCTGGTGGCCGATGACGACCACCCGCCGGCCGCCGATGCGGGCGAAACCGCCGGGCATCGAGGCGTCGTCACCGATGTGGCGGTCGCCGTGCAACTCGCAGAAGTCGGTGAAGGCGAGGTTGACGTAATCGAGCATGAACGGGCGCTGGGTGTGGCGGGCGATCTGCACGCGCTGCCACGGGGTGAGGTTTTCGTAAATGCGGGCCCGGGTATCGGCGAGCTTGGCCTCCATCATCGAAATCTCCGCGGACATGTCGATGTTTTGCGAGGCCGCCTTGGCGCGGAGTTTTTCGAGTTCGCGTTCGAGTTCGACCGCGGGTTTTTCGAATTCCAGAAGCTGCATGGGCGGAGCTTCGGGACTGGCGCGGCCGGATGCAAGGATGGAGATGCGGCCGGATTCAGGGGACCCGGAACGGAAAATCGAGTTCCGTCAGGCCTTCGGGCACGGAGCGATCGGCGTAAACCGTCAGAACCCGGGTCTTCTGCTGTGGGCGACCGAAATCCGTCTGGATCTCGATGCGCAGCGTCGTCGGGCGGGAAACCCCGCAACAGATCTTGTAGTTTCCGGGCACGGCGCGGCGGATTTGGTATTCCTTGACGCCGCAGGCCCCGGCCAGTCGTCCGCCGTAGGCGCTGAGACTGAGTTCATCCGCTGGCGCCAAGTTGCCGGGTTCCACCACCACGAGCGAAAGTTGGCACGCCTCGCTGGCAGCGGTGACCGTGATGCGGACATCGGCATGCAGGTTGGCTTTGAATCCGCCTTGATGCCATGCCAGCGTGGATCGCGGCTCAGAGTCCCCTGTCAGCTTGCGCAAGGCGTTGATCTCGTTGAGCGCGATTCCGGAGAACGGACCCGAGAGCGCGTCCGGCAGTTGATCCAGCATGTCACCGGCCTCCCGGTAGGCCGCGTCCCATTCGCCACGGGCGGATCGCAGCGATGCGAGATCACGTTTTACGAGCAAGCTCGTGCGGTCGTCACCCACGATGGCTCCGAGCACTTCTTCAGCTTCATCCAACTGCCCGATCTCCGCCAGCCAGAAGGCATAGGCGCGCTTGGATGAAACCGGATCCGCACTGTCTTCCACCAGATTGGACAAGGCCCGCCGCGCGAGTGCCTCATGCTTCCGAGCGGCGAGCAAACGGGTGGCCTCCGGATAGAACATCGGGTTTCCACCGCAGCGGGCGCGGAAATGATGATAGGTCGCTGTGGCATCCTTGCCCGCGCCGAGTTGCTTCTCCATGTCGGCGGCCACGAACGTCTCAGCGGCGATCTCCGCGACTTCGACTACTTCGGTGGTTTTGCCATCGACCATCGGTTGTGGGCGAACCGGATCATCATTCGCAAGGCGGTCCCTCTCCTTCGGCACATGGTGGCGAATGGAAGACGGGCTGCCGGGAGTCATCGGAAAGGAAGGAGGTGATGCGTCTGAAGGAACTGAAACCACATGAGCCGCTTCCACGTCCATCCGCTGCGCGCGCGGTGCAATCCAGATATCCTTCTCGCCTCGAATCGGCGCATCCTTTGCTGGATTGTCCGGTTCGGGTTGCTCGGCAAAGGGATCCCAACCGTCGGACACCTGCCCGACATGAGTGCCCACCACAATCATGTCAGCTGGAAACAGCGCCACGTCTTTGAACTGTTCACTGAGTGTGTTGTAAACGGTCTTACCCGCATTCCGATAGAGCGCCACGTTGTCCATGGAGCCCAGCGGGCCGGGTCCGCCGGCTTTGGCGACCGCTTGTTTGAGAGTCATCTTCGCATCGCCCTTCAGCAACCCGGGTTTGGCGACCAGACCACGCACCGACACCGCGAATTCACGGCCCTCCGGCGGCGGGCTCAGCTGGGTATCGGCGAGTTTGAATCCTTCGTCGTAGAGTTGCCGAATGTCCGTCATCCACTTGTCGTATGCCTCAAGGGTCTTCACTTCGTCTCTCCCGGCCACGAGTTTCATCGCGCGGTCATGCCACCCGGCCACCGTGTTGAAGGCTTTCATGTCGCGTTGTTCCGGTGGGAACTGTGACTCGACTGCTTTTCTCCAGATGCCGACCTGTTTCATGCGCGGCAGAATCACCACTTCGGGACCAGGAAATCCGCGCGCGTGCCATGCGGTCTTTCGCTCCCATTCATACGCAAGCCCGCCCAGATCGGCATGGCGCTGGCTTGCCATGTTCCTCACCAGCTTGTCATAGGTTTCCCGCAGTTCCGGTTCGGGTGGGACAATGCTGTGCTCGGCGTAGTCCTCGATCCGCTCCAGCACGATCAGCGAGGTGAAATCACTCACCAGTCCGTGTTTCTTGCAATGCTCGATGATCTTGCGCGGGCTTGTCGCGGGGTTCGATTCCATTTTCGCCAGTTGCCGCTGGGCGAGGATGCGTTCCATCAAGGCGTTGGTTCCCTCGTGCGTTCGACAGGCGATTTCACGCGTGAGTGCCACTTCCTGTCCATAGCCGAAACGCAAACTCAGTTTCGGAGAATCATTCTTTCCCATACGGCCGAAGACCTCGATGCTGCCCGACACCGGATCTTGATCGACAATGGTTTCGCCCGTCAGATCCCCGGCCACTTCTAACAGGCCGCCGGCCTGGTGGGTGAGCTTGTCGAGGACTTGCTCCCGTTTCTCACGCGCGAGGTCGATCACGGATGCGCCTGCCAGGGCGAATCTTTGAACGATGGGACTGGCATGGGAAAAATCCCCGCAACCGATCAGGGCCAGCGGGATTCCGAAACCGGGCATGCCATTGCCAAGGGTCGAGTGCCCATCCGTCACCCACACCGCGAGGTCCGCCTCGTTGGCGGGCACATTGATCCGTGAGAAATCCGAAGCGCCGTCGTAGTTCGCCTGTTCGAGTATTTTCCTCAGCGATTTCCAATCGCCCTTTTTGACCTCGAAGTCCCCGGCCTCCTCAATCTCGTTGCGCACGAGGCGCAGACGCACCTTGGTGTTTCCCAGTTTGGCGAACCATGCTTGGAGCAGCGCGAAGGTTTCCTTGTGGTCCGCTCCCCGCATCGAGCCGGAGGCGTCCCAGAGCAGCATGACGGACTTCGGATTCGGAATCGGCCGGGCGGGCAGGTCGCTTTTCCGCAAGCGCAGGTGAAACGCCGGACTGCCGCCACTGTCCATGGTCGCGATGCCGTCGGGCGGAGTTTCGATTTTCAAGTCCAGCACGCCCAGCGGCCTGGCATCGGTCAGTGTGGCTAGTTGGTCGCCGCCACCCTCATCGGAAAACACCAGCCCGGCGTTTTTCACAAACTCATATCCCCTGCCAGTCACGCGGCAGGTGAATGAACCGAGGTTGTTGGTGAAGCCGAAGGGCAGACGGTAGCCCAGCCCCCCTTCCCTTTCGGCGAGCCGTTCGTGATAGCGGATGATCAGCCGCTTGGTGCCGTGGGCGGGAATCGGATAGACCTTGGTGCGGTAAATGTTCTCCGCCTCGCGCTCGACGATGCCGGGGTCGATCATGCGGCGCTTGACGGTTTCGTAGGCGGTGCGCGCCCGTTCCTTTTCCACCGACACCGCGTCGCGCATCTTGCCGTTCACATCGAGCGCGTATCCGGAAACCGTCGCGCCGGGCGGCAGCGGCAAGGCGAACTCGCCCTCGTCGGCGCGATCCCCATCGTTGCGGAAAGTGAGATCGAACTCGGTCTCGGCGAACCATCCGGTCAACCGCACGTTGACCTCCGCCTTCTCCATCCAGACCTTGCGCGCGGCGGTCTGCGAAAACCCCTGCGAAACCGCGAAAGCGGCGACCAGCAAGGCGATGAAAACGAGGCGTTTCATGGCTCGGTGAGCGGCAGTGGCACCAAGTCGGCGCGGACGAAGAGCAGGATTCGCTTCGGTATTAGTGGTGATGGAGCCTTGGCTATCGGGGTGATCACCGATGCCAGTTCGAACCTGCCTGCTATCAGGGAGAGAGCGGTATTGGACCGCCAGGTTTCAAAGACGGGCATCCGAAACGAGGCATCACCCCATTGATCGACATGCTCCATCCACGTTTCGAGGCGTAAAAGCGTGACGATCTCTGAAGCCAGCCTGAGGTCGATGATCGAATCGTTATCTCCAATTGTCGGTTCGACTTCAAGAGTCACGCCGGTGTTCCGGGTTTCAAAGGCCGATGGGGTATTGGGCCGCAGTTCCGGAAGAGTGTTTGAAACGGGAAAACCGGCAGATGGGCCACTGAAAGATCCCGGAAGTTGCGGCGGCTCGTAATCAGTCGGATAAATCTCCTCACCGATCGATTCAATCGCCGCCTTTTGGCCGCAGCGGCAGACCACCATGTTGGTTTCGATGATCCTGGCACCGCCTTCCTTCGCGAGTTTCACCGCTTCGGCGTGGATCTGATTTCCTGATTGTCTCCCACCGTTCAGCCAGCCGTTGAGGTTTGAATGCGGGACCTCGACATACTGCGTCCAGATCCGAACATACGTGGGCGTAGCCGCACTCAGGGTGCAACCGGTGGCCAAGGCGAGGATCAAGGATCTGATGCTCATCACCGGAGATCGGTTAGCGTCCAACGGCAACCACGTCCGCTCTCACAAACACCATCAGCTTGCGCGTGAAGTCAGGAGCCCCGTCCGCACCTTTAGGCGAGAGTGCCGCGACCAGCATGGGCTTGCCATCCACGAGTGTGACCGCCGTGTTGACTCTCAGCGTGTACATCGTAGGCATTTGGACAGGTGAGTTGCCATGTTCACCCTTCCATTCCGCCCAAACCTTGTTGCCGACGTGATAGACGATCTCCGGCACAAAGCGCAGGTCGATGACCTTGCCATCGCTGCTCAGGGTGGGTTCGATTTCAAGAGTCGGTCCCAGATTGCGGGTCTCGAAGGCGGTGGGCGTCGGGCCGATGGCGGAATCCCGCTGGAATTTCTTCGTTTCCTCGCCTTCCTGCTGACCTTTGACTTCATAATTGCCAGCGGCTTCCGCAGGTTCGTATTCGGTGGGATAAATGAACTCCTCGATCGACTCGGTGGTTGCCTTTTGGCCGCTGCGGGCGAGGCACATCATGGTTTCCAGCACGGTGGCCTTGCCGTCCTTGACCAGCTTGGCGACCTGCTCCCGAAGGGCGGCGTCATTGGCCGGGGTTTCGGCCCCCAGCATCAGTTCCGTGAGCTGCTCGTGGGCAAGTTCCACAAACTCCACCTGCACGCGGATCTGTTTGGGCAGGTCGTCGAACTCGCCCAGCGGGTCGTATCCCGGTTCGCCGGTCTGCGCATGGGGAGAGACAGCCAAGCCCAACCACAATCCCACAACTCCCAATCCGATGATCCATGGTTTTCTCGTGATCATGGAAGCAGATTGGTCAGATCCCTTCCGCGTGGCGAGGTGAAAAATCCTATCAAGTCACCCTGAGCGCGATGAAGAGCGGGAATTCGGCGGCGGCCTTGTGTTCGGCCTTGCTGAAGGGGCCTGAGCCTTGGGAGCGGCGGTGGCTGAAGAGTTCCTCGCAGGCGTTGACGGCGAGACCGGCCTTGCCCAGCGCGCTGATGATCATCGACAGCGGACGGTGGTAAAAGGTGGTGGAGGAGCTTTGCTCGCGACCCGGATGGGTGGTGACGGGGATGGCTTCGGCGGAGCCGTAGGCATCGAGGCGGCGGAACTGGATTTTCTGATCATTGTCAAAACCCCAGTGCGAGCGTTTCGGGATGCGGAAACAAGGGTGCATGAAGACCAGCACGGCACGGCCGCCCGGCCTGATCGAGGCGCGGAGGTTGCGGAACAAGGCGTCGATGTCCGGCACATCGTGCACGGCCATCAGGCAGACGGCGGCATCGTGGCTGGCATCCGCCCATGGGCCCGGAGCACAGGCGTCGGCGACGGTGAGCGAAACCCGTCGGTTTTTCCCATATCGGGCTTTCGCCGCCGCGATCAGTCGCGGGCTGGCATCGACGCCGTGATAAGCGGCGGCACCGGCCTCTAACAGAAGCGGGGCGAGCACGCCCTGGCCACAGCAGACGTCGATGACGGATTCGCCGGGCTGCACCTCCAGCAGGCGCATGGCTGCCGGAAGGATGACCTGCTGGTGATAGTCGGAGCCCGACTCGCCGACGAGTTTGTCATACCACGCGGCCACCGCATCCCAGCCGCGGTCCTGGCCGGCAGGGACATCCGCCTTGCGCGGCGGACGGTGACCGGATGCGTGACGCCGTGGCTGTGACATGCTCACTGTTGCTTTTTGCGGATGCGCCAGAGTTCGACGATCTGGTTGCGCTCCGGGATGCGGCTGCTGAAGCGGTCGGTCTGCCCAAGATAGACGGCCTGAACCAACTGCTGCGGACGTTTCACGCTGGTGAACAGTTCGGCGGCGGCGGTGGCGCGATCCGACGAAAGCGTGCGGTTGTTGTCCACGTCGCCGGTCTCCGAGGCGTAGCCGACGCACAGGACGAGATCGCCATCGGGCACTTCGCCCACCATCGCGCGGATACGTTCCTCATCGGCGGGATTGAGACCGGCGGAACCGGTGGCGAAGTTGAGCGTGTGGAGGACGTTGGCGCCGATGGAAACGCCGAGGCTGGAATAGGCGGTGGCGATTTCCGAATCGGCCTTGCCTTCGAGTTTTCGAAGCGTGCGGAACAACTCGACGGCGGCGGGTAACAACTCGGCTTCGGAACTGGCGAAGAGGTTGGCTTTGGCGAGTTGGGCATCGAGTTCCTTCACCCGGGATTCGAAGAAATCCCTCGCGCGGATCGCCTCTTCGAGCTGGCGCTGCATGCTTTCGTAGTCCTCGCGGGGAACTCCCTCGCCCTTGGACGCGAGTTCCTGGCGGAGGCGGGCGGCTTCGGCGGCCAGGCCATCGCGCTGGGAGCGCAGGCTTTCGAGTTCCGAGGCGTTGACGAGCGCTCCGCCGAGTTGACTGCGGAGTTTCTCAATCTCGGCGACCAGCATCTGGCGGCCCTGCTCGGATTCCAACAGCTTGGAGGTCTTTGCTGCAATTTCGGCTTCCTTCTGAACGATGGTCGATTGAAGCGACCCGGCGAGCGCAACCATCGTGTCCGCATCCTTTTTCAGCCGTGCGGCGACGTCCTCGACCGGCTCGCCGGTGCCCTCGATCGGAGGCAGGCCCAGGGCCACGCGGCGGGCGTTGAGGTTGGTTTGGGCCGCGGCGACCTCGGCCTTGAGCGCGCGGATTTCCTCGGAATCAACCGGAGGACCGAAGCGGCCCCTGAGGTTCATCACGATCAGCACGCCGAGCAGGGCGATGATCACGAATCCGAGCGCGACGGCGGGCGGCAGATTGGAGCGGGACGCGGTGACGGTTTCCTCGTCAGCGGGCGCGTCATGGGGCTTGGTTTCCTCGGACATGGGCGGAGCTTGCCCGGGCGATCCGGCGGGTGTCAATCCGGGGCTTGGGCGCTTACGGAATGGGTTTCGGTGGAGTGGCTGTCTCCGGCTGCCATGGTTCGCAGACGGTGTTTCCAACGCCCAACGCGGCTGAAAGCGGATGTTGCGAGCGATGGCGGCTTGAAACCGCCACTCCGAATTTCAAATCACGGCGTGAGCAGGCGGAGGAAATCGGTCGGATGGGTGAACAGGTAGTCGGGATTCTCGGCGGCGAGCGACTCGCGGGAGTTGAAGCCCCAGGTGACGGCGGCGATCGGGATTCCGGCCTTTTGCGAGGCTTTCACATCGCGGAGTTCATCGCCGACGTAAAGCATCTGCTCGGGCCGAAGGGAAAAGGTCTTGCGGATGGCTTTGAGGTGCTTGGCCTTGCCGGTGAGCTTGGAGGTGGAGGAAATGAAATCGAAGTGCTCGCGCAAACCATGGGTGCGCAGGAACAGATCGACGTTGGCCGAGGCATTCGAGGTGAGAATGCCGAAGCTGTCCGCATGGCGGCGCAGTTCGACCAGTACCTCGGACATGCCCTCGATCATCCTCAGCCGGGTGATGCTGCCGCGCATCAATCCCGTGCCTCGCGCGATGAGCGCGGGCACCCGGCGCTTGGGAATGTCGAGATGTTCTAACAACTGCTTGAGCGAGAGGTGGCGGAGGCCGTCGAGTTCGTGCTCCTCCACCTGGCGGATGCCGTAGTCCGGCGCGATCCGGTTGAAGATGTGCCGGGTTTCACCGAGTGTGTCGGCGATGGTACCGTCGAAATCGAAGACCAGTGAGCGGTATTGCATGGATGCTTGAATCAGTTGGCGCGTGATCACGCGAGCGGCAAATTCGGATGGATGTCGCCATCGAGGGGCGACCGCTGCCCATCCAGGTGGCGCAACAGCGCGGCGAAGGCGATCATCGCGGCGTTGTCGGCACAGAACGCGGGCGGCGCGGTGACGATTTCGTAACCCTGCGTCTCCCCTGCTCTGTGGAAGGCGTCGCGGAGGGCGCGGTTGAGGCTCACGCCGCCGGAGATGCCGATGATCCGACGGCCGGACTGGCGGGCGGCGCGCAGGGTTTTGCCGACGAGGATCTCGATCACCGACTGCTGGAACGACGCCGCGATATCGGGAACCGAAACGTTTCCATCGAGTCGCTGGAGCGTGTAGAGCACGGCGGTTTTCAAGCCGGAGAACGAGAAATCCAAATGCGGATCGTGAAGCATCGATCTCGGGAAATCGTATGCCGTGGGATCGCCATCGCGGGCGGCCTTTTCGATTTCCGGGCCGCCGGGATAGGGTAGATCGAGCATTTTCCCCACCTTGTCGAAGGCCTCGCCGGCGGCGTCGTCGCGAGTGCCGCCGAGTTTGCGGTATTGTCCCGCGCCCTCCACGTCTAACAGCAGCGTGTGGCCGCCGGAAACGATCAGCGCGAGGTGGGGTGGCACGCTGGTGCGGTCGATGAATGGCGAGAGCAGATGGCCCTCCAGGTGGTTGATGGCGAGGAACGGTTTGTCCAGCGCGCAGGCCATGCCCTTGGCGGCGGTGCTGCCGATCAGCAGCGAAGAGGAGAGGCCGGGACCACTGGTCGCCGCGAAGGCGTCGATCACGCCCATCGAGATCCCTGCGTCGGCGAGCGCCTTTTCCACCAGTCCTCGCAGGCGCAGCGAGTGGTTGCGCGAGGCGAGTTCCGGAACGACGCCGCCGTGTTCGCGGTGGAGATCGATTTGCGAGGAGATCTCCGAAGCGAGCACCTCCGCAGCACGGCCGCGCTCGCCGCGCACGATGGCCACGGCGGTTTCGTCACAGGAGGATTCGATGGCGAGGATGACGGCCACGCGGGGGTTCTAGCGGTCGTGGCCCGTTTCACGAAACAAAAATCCCCGGAACCTGCGTCAGTCGTCCATCGTATCCCGGACGACCTTTTCCGGATCGATGTCCGCCCTTTCATACGAGGAAACCGCGGCCCGGACCATGGCCACGGCGCTCTCGCGCTCGTCGTGGATGACGCGAACGTCGAGTTCGCGGAGTGCGGCCACCTCGCCGGGATACTTCGCGCGGCCGAAGATGAGCACCTCGGGATTGCGCTCACGCACCAGCGGCACGGCGGTCTTGGTGATTTCCACAGCGGGAAACGTGAAGGCCACCAGACGGGCCCTTGCGATTCCGGCGAGGTCGAGCGCCTCGGGGTGGCACGCATCGGCGAAAAGCACCGCTTGCCCTTCTTTCTTGAGCGCCCGGACGGTGTCCGAATTCAGCTCCATCACCAGCGTGTCCACTCCACAGCGTTTCAAGGCCTCGTTGAGCGCGCGACCCACCGGGCCGTAACCGCAGATGATCGCATGGTCGGAGATTTCCTTGATCAGCTTGCTCGGCGCAAGCGACGCGGGCGGCGGCTTGTGCGCCCTGATAATCCCGCGCTTTTCCAGAAACCGGGCGAACGGAACCGCCGCGCGCATCATCGAAGGAACGGCCGCCATGGTCACCGCCGTGCAGACCAGCAGCATCTGCTCGGTGGCAGGATCGAAGGGACGGTAGCCGCCCGCCTTGCCGATCAGCACGAGGGAAAACTCGCCGGTGCTCGCCAAGCTGCCAGCCGCGAGCATCGACGGACGGCCGGGGAACTTCAGCCACTTGAGCACGGCGAAAACGACCGCGCCCTTGACGGTTAGAATCACCATGCTGCCAACGAGAACCTTCTCCCAGTGGAGCATCGCCACATCCAGATCGATCAACAGTCCCACCGAGACGAAGAAGATCGCGAGAAACAGGTCCTTGAACGGAAGGATGTCCGACAGGATGCGGTGACTGTAGATCGACTCGCTCACCACCAGTCCGGCCGCAAAGGCTCCGAGCGCCAGCGAGAGATCGAGCGCCCCGCCCGCGAGCGCGATGCCCGCGCAAAGGCCGATGACCGTGAGCGTGAACAACTCGCGGCTGCGCGTTCGCGCCACGGCGTGCAGCAAGGGCGTGAGCCCATAGCGTCCGAGCAGCCACGCGCCGGCGAGGAACAAAACCCCCTTGAGGATCGCCAGAGCGATGCTTGGCCCGATCCGACCGTCGCCTTCCTGATAGAAATACGGCAGGATGAGGAACAGCAGGATCACCAACAAGTCCTGGAACAAGGCGATGCCCAAGCTGGCCCGCGCGCCGGGATTGGTCTGCTGGCCGAGGTCCTGGAACGACTTCATCGCCACCGCCGTCGAACTCAGCGACACCGCGATGCCGAGCACCACGCTGTCGATCACCGGAAATCCGAACGCCCTCGCCGCCAACCCGGCCGCGGCGGCGGTGAGCGTCACCTGCAAGCCTCCGCCTAACAGCGCCGTGCGCCAGACATGCCGCAACTCGGCGATCGAAAACTCGATGCCCAGCGTGAACATCAGCAGCACCACGCCGATTTCGGCGAGATTCGGGATCACCGTCTCATCCGCCCCGGCCCCGGTCAGCCAGATGAGCCCCGCGTTTCCGATGAGCACCCCGCTCAGCAGGTATCCGACCAACAGGCTCTGACGGAATCGGATCAGCGCCAGGGAAACCAGCACCGCGGTTACCAGCACCAGCGTCAACAGCGCAAATAGCGGCGAGATATTCGCCACCCCTGCCGCCAGCAACGCTCCGATGCCATCCATCGGCGCGAGTTTCACGAGAATCGACGCTCTGGCAAAGGAGAAACCGCAGGGGCATCACAACAATCGATAACCCACTCCCCGAACGGTCAGCAGATGCTTCGGGTTCGCCGGATCGTCCTCCAGTTTGGCGCGAAGCGCGGCGACGAAGTTATCCACCGTCCGCGTGCTCGGATAGGCGTGATAGCCCCAGACGACATCAAGAAACCGCTCGCGACTAATGGTTTCACCGCGGTTTGCGGCGAGCAGGCGAAGCATGCCAAGCTCCTTGCCGGAGAGTTCGCGGGATTCCCCCGCCCTGCTGATCCTGCGCTCGCCGAAATCCACCACCGCCTCGCCGACGCGGATCTCGTTTGCCAAGGCCTCCTCGCGCTCCTTGCGTCTCAACAGTGCCCTCACCCGGGCTAACAGCTCGCGCAGGCTGAAGGGCTTCACCAGATAGTCGTCCGCCCCACTGTCCAGTCCTTCCACACGGTCGTCCACCTGGCCCTTCGCGGTAAGCATCAACACCGGCATTGATTGACCGCGCTTGCGCATTTCCCGGCAGACGGCGAATCCGTCGAGGCCGGGCATCATGACGTCCAACAGCACGAGGTCGAATGGCTCGGTGCAGGCGAGTTCAAGGCCGGATGGGCCGTCCGCCGCACCGATGACTTTGTATCCCTCAGCTTTCAGGGTCTCGACGAGCGCCGTGCGCATCGGCGCTTCGTCTTCGATGATGAGGATTCTCATGGGTGAAGGGAGTTGAAAACGGGACCCATGAGTGTGAAGACGCTGCCTTGCCCCAAGTCGCTATCCAAAACGACCTTGCCGCCATGCACTTCCGCGATGGCCTTTACCAGGCTCAGGCCGATGCCGGTGCCTTGGGTTTCGCGGCGGAGTTCGTCGCCAGGGCGGTAAAAGCGCTCGAAGATCCGTTGCCGCTCTTCTTTGGGGATCCCCGGTCCTTGGTCGCGCACGGACAGTTTCCAAGTGGCGGCATCAATGGAAAGCGAGGTCTCCACCGTGGTTCCAGAGGGCGAGAACTTGATCGCGTTATCCAACAGATTCACCAGCGCCTGCTGGATCGCCCCGGCGTCCACAGCGGCCTCCACCGGCGCGAGTTGTGATAGGAGTTTGATCCCCTTCTCGCTGGCAAGCGGTTCCATCACCCGCAGCGTGTCCGCCGTGATCGAGGAGAGATCGCAGGGTTCCAATTTCCAAACCTTTCGCCCCTGCTCGATGCGCGCGTGGTCGAGCACATTGCCAACCAGAGTTGATAGCCGCGCGCTTTCCCGCGCGATCAGGCGGTGAAAGTCCTTCGCTGTTTTCAGGCCCACTTTCTCCGCTTCAAGCGCGTCGGCCATCAGTCGGATCGATGCCACCGGCGCGCGCAATTCGTGCGACACGCTGGCGACAAACTGGCTCTTCATTTCCGAAAGCAACCGCTCGCGGCGGATCGCATGATGCATCATGGCAAGCGCGCCGCTGGAAACGAGCACCGCAAGACCTAACAGTCCCAGCGTCCAGCGCCCTTGCTGACGGGCGTTGCGCTCGATCATGTCAGGCCGCGCGGCGACGATTTCCATGCGCAGGTCTTCCCCGAAACGCACCGGAATACTCTCCATCACTTCCAAATCGGTGCGGCTTCCCGCCGCCATCCTGCCATCGATGGACAAAAGCAGGTTCGCCCACGGGGGAAGTTGTTTTCCGGCGGAACCGACTGCCTGCATGAACGCCGCAGGAGGGATGAAACGAAGCGTTTTTCCATCGGAGGCCAGCCACCAGGTTTCATCGCCGTCAGCAATCCACTTCCCAGCTGAACCAATCTCCGGATGCTGGCGCAATATGGCACGGACCCGATCTCCCTCAGCCCAGTTCTGCGGAGGTTCTCCGGTCTTCGCAAACACCAGTGGTGTTAGAACCGAAGCGGCATCGCCCGTCGCCAGATTCACCAGCACCTTCGCATCCGCCGGATCCTTGCTTGCCTCAAACACCCGGAAGCCCGCCAGCACCCTGCGCGGCAGCCCGGCGGGCGAAATCCCGGCCTGCGGGTCGTCGCGCAGCTTGCGCAGTTCGGTTAGATCATTCCCATCCAGCACCGCATCCGCCTCGGATGCTAGCCCCGGCAGCGGCGGATCGGGAAACAAGGGAGTCGTTTTCATTGCGCCTTCGAGCTCACGAGTCATTGTTTCTCCTGCAAACTTCCCCGCCACCTTCGCCTCCTCCCGCGCCGAGGACCACGCCGCCTTCACCTGCGCCCTGACGCCGAGCCATGCCAGCACGCCGAGCACCAGCAGCGGCAAGAGCACCGCCAGCGTGAGCCATTGAAGGGATGACGACGGGCGGGACATCAGTTGGACGAGGGAATGGGTGGCTGGACAATCCTCGGCCGCGACTGGGGTTGACTTGAAGGGGGTTGCATCGGCGCCGACATCGGCCGCGGTGAAACCGCAAAGGCAACTTCATCGCCATCGCGCAACAGCGGATCCACCGAGTTGGATAGAAGCTCCACGCCATCCCGCTTGAGAACCGGGCTCGTGCTCATGCCGGTGAGCGCGAAGAGCCGCGGCGACACAACCCCCTGATTCGGTAGCAGCGGAACAAGGCCGTGCGGCGTCGATTTCCAGTCCGCCTGGTGATAGGAAATCCCGACCGGATTGATGATTCCATCCTGCTTGCGAACCATCACCGTGCCGCCGAGCGCTTTGCGGAAAAACCGCTCTTCCTCAGACGTGAAGCCGTTCCACGCCTGATCCGGTTGAACGGTCTTGAGCGGGAGTTCCACGATATCTCCGGGCAACAAGGCGATATCGGCTTTCCTTGCCTCCTCATTCGGGGTGTTGTCGCCGCATTGCCGGATGGTCCCGCTCAGATCCACTTCCCGAATGCTCTGCTTGCCATCTCCGCCGACCCGCTTGATCCGGACTCGCGAAAAATCCGGGTGTGGCAGGATCACCGGCACCTTGCCGGCTTGGACTCTATCAGCAAGCTCCGGAAAACGTGTCTCCAGCGGCTCGTCTCCGCCCGTCGGAAGCCCGGACGTCCGCTGTGAATAGGTATCAACCAGCACCTGGATCAAAGTGGGCATGGGCAGTGAGGGCCTGCCGGCTATCGAAAGCCCGCCGATGGGATGATAGGTGCGCGTGAAATGCAAATCCGGAACGACCAGTTTGACGGGTCTGAAGGGCGCGTCCGTTTCCTTGATCACTGATTCCGGATCCGGCAGGATCAGGTAATCGCCGGACCGCAGTTTGAATTCCTGCGCTCCCATGGCGGCAAGATCCATCCGCACTTCGCCGCCGCCCTGGCGGCGGACCGTTAGAATCGAGTCCGGTTTCAAGCTGCTTTCGCCGACATCCGCAGAGGCGGGTAGGAACAGCATCGCGAGATGGCCGGCGCTGAGCAAGGGCGCTTCGTTTTTCGTCGGATCGTAGGACAACAGGTCGCCGCGCAGTTTGATCTCGCGGGGCTTGCCGCCGATCTCCACGGTCACCGGGAAGGAAACGCGCTTGCGGAGATGCCAGGCGAGCAGGGATTCAAGCGCATGGCCATGGTCTTCGGCGGTGGATACCAGTTTCCCCACATCCAGCTCGATGATGTCGCCCGGGGTCAGATCCGGCAGCGCGGCATCACTTTGCCAATCGATGGTTTCGCGCGACCACTGGCCGCCGGCATCGCGGCGCGCCCGGGTGATCACCGGATCTTCGCGTCTCCCGGTGTAGGTCGTGTAGCTGCCGGCTACGGTACCAAGTTCCGCGAGTAACAAATCCGCCGTCGGAGGAACCGCTTGGTTCGGCTCAATGATCGTCCGGATGCCACCCCGCCCGACGAAGACGAGATGGACACCGCCTTTTTCGAGGATCGCCGGATTGAGGATCTCATCGAGAAACAGGCGCTTCACCTGCGGGTTCCAGTTCTGGAAATAGCCGGTCCGATCCAGCTTCAGCGTTGGTGGACGGAAAGGCAGCAAGGCTCTGGCGATGGGCAGGGTATCGTCACCCTTCGCCACGAAATCGAAAACCTCGGGAAACTCATCGGCGGGTTTCGCGCCCGCATCCAGGAGCATTCCGATCATGTCCACGTTCTTCACTTTCCGCCTTTTCTCCATTTCGACCACCATCATCAGCAGGCTTTTTGGATAGGTCTTTGTCTCGGTGGTGTCTTCCAGGAATGGACTGTCTGGATTGCCGCCGCTGCGTCCTCGAGAACTTGTCGCGCTCCGCACAAACTCACTGTAAGTGGTATTCGGATCGAGTCCGTGTTTGAGCAACAGTTCCAGCAGCTTCGCCTGATCCGAGCGTTTGTCGCTGTGCAGATAGACATTGCCGGAATTCTTGTTCTCAAAACCCCAATCGAACAAATCGACGATGGGCGGCTGCCTCGAGTTGTCCACCGCATTCGGATCGGCACCGGCCTCCAGCAGGATCCGGATCATCGGAATCGCCTCGGGGCCGCGGCGGATGAGTTGTCCTAACAGCCCGGGTTGTTTCGGATCGGCGCCGTTTTTCAATAACAATTGAACCCTGTCGGCATCTCCGGCCAGGCAGGCCGCCGCGAGGAACGTGTAGCCATCCCGGCGCTTGGTGTTCGGGTCCGCTCCATACTTGAGAAGCAACTCGATGAGATTCGGCTTCTCGGCGTTGACCGCGTTCCACATCAGCCCGCGATCGCTCATGCGGAAGCCGGCCTCGCCAAGGAGCTGCACCAGTTCGAGCTGAACCAGTTCGCTGGCGTTCGGGTCATCCAAGACCGTGGCGAGCGTTGCGGAAACCCGCGAGTCTTTGCGGTTGGGATCCGCCTTGTGTTCCAGCAGGAGTTTGGTCTTTTCCAGCGACATCGAACGGGAGGCGATCGCCGTTTCCAGCGGCGTGGCATTCAAGAGGATGGTTTTCGCCAGGCTGTCCGGGGCTTCGCGGGTTGGACACCAGGTTCGGATCCGCGCCGGCTGCGAGCAGTTGTTTCATGATGTCCAAGGCCCCTGGGTGTTCCGACTTCGCGGCATTGTGCAAGGGAGTGAGTCCGAAATGCAGGCTGGGAAGATCGGGTTTCGCGCCCTTTTCGAGCAGCCACTTCACTGCTTCGGATTTGCCGGAACTCACCGCCAGATGAAGCGCCGCGCCGACTCCTTCAAAGCCTTGGCCAGGGTCGGTGGTCACCATCTCGTTGAGATCCGCGCCATGTTTCATCAGGATCTCCGCACTGGGGAACTTTTCGTTCATGAGTGCATAGGCGAGCAGGGTTGCTTCACCGTCGGCGAGCATCACGTTTTCCGGCTTGAGGCCCTTTCCCAGCAGGTAATCGAGCACCGTGGGGCGGCCGTTTTGAATCGCTGCATGGAGCGCCTGGTTGGCGGTTTTCGCGGGGACCGGGTCCGGACTGTCGGTCAGCAGCTTGACGATTTCGAGGTTGCCATTGGCCGCCGCGTTTTCGAGGGCAATTCCCTGATAGGGCTTACAGCCGGCGTCCAGCATGCGCTTCACGATCTTCGCGTGACCTTCGTTTGCCGCCTGCGAAAGTGTGGTGGCCGAATCCAGCAGGACGTCGGGTGAGGATTTCGCCTTTGCTTCCAGTCTGGCGAGTTCCTCGTCCTCATAGTTCCCGGGCGCGGGAGCGGCACCCGCCTCTGGCACCTTCCCGCCCAGCGCCGCCAGGTTTTCCTTGGCGAGTTTGACTTCCGTTTCCGCATTCGGAAACTCGGCGATCAGCCGCTGATAGAGTCGGATCGCATCGTCCTTGCGGTCCTGTTTCCGACGGACCTCGGCGAGGCGGAAGAGCGCGGCGGCGGCGAAGGTTTTCTGCGCGTCGTGGCGGGCGAGCAGTTCCTCGTATTGTTTGGCGGCTTTATCGGAATCGCGGGCGACTTCCTCGGTGTAGAGGGCATCGCGCAGCAGTTCGCTGAGAGCCGGTTCCGCGGCGGGAAGCACGGCCGTGCATGAAAACAGAATGAGCCCGATGCGGAGAAGGCGGTTGGTGTTCATGCGGGTGAATCTGGCAGACGCCGGATCGTGGTTTGTCACGAAACGGTCACGATTTCAAGAAATGGCCTGTCGGTTTCCGTTCAATCGGCGATCACGATCCGCACGTTTTCCGCGCCGCGCTTCACGTAGGCCAGCAGGTGGCGGACCTTGCCATCCGCGATGGGCGAAACGCTGGTGATCTCACCGGCGGGTTTGCCATCCGCATCGACGAGCGCGAGCGACGAAATTGGCCACGAGGCATCTGTGGTGAAACTGGCGATTTTGCGGTTCACCTTGCCCGCCGATTTGATGCGCGAAATCACTTCCTGGCCGATGTAGCAGCCTTTCTGATAGGAAATGTCGGTGGCGTCGAGGCCAGCTTCCGGAGGGAGGATGCCGCTGGTGAGTTCGCTGCCGGCGAGCGGCACGCCGTGGCGGATGCGGAAGTCTTCCAACGCGTCGCCCGCCAGAGGCGGAATGGATTCGGGAAACGAAAGCTCCGTTTCCACCGGAAACCACCAATCGACTCCGGGAACCGCGAAGCGCGAGCTGTTTCTAACAAGCACGCCCTCCGGCGCGGTTCCGGGATCGGCGGTGAAGTGGACGAGACGATATCTGCCGCTGCGGTTCTCCGCCTCGGCATCATCGGCGATGAGATAACGCGTGAGGTGCGCTTCCAAGGCATCGGGATCGGCACCGGGGCAGTCCACGCGCAGCGACCCGTCCGGCAGTGCGGTGATCCACACGCGGAACTGGAAGCGTCCTTTCGCGTCGGTCACGCAGGATGGCAGGGATTCCACGGATCCGGAAACCCGGCGCACGTCCTGGGTGACCTGGCCGTTGAGGTAGCGCACGGCGTCGGGACCGCGCAGGTCGATGCAGGCGGGAAGTCCAAGATCGATGCGGAAGCACTCGCTCATTCGCCCTGCATGTAGGGTTTTGCGAGAGCCGAGAAATCGAGATCGCCGAGGCCGCGCTCCGATAACTCGCCCATGCGTTCGGAGACCGCGGCGATGCCCGGTGTATCGAGTCCGGCTGCGGCGGCGAGCGCGAGCATGTAACGACTGTCCTTGGCCATGTTCGCCAGTGAGAAGTGGGTTTCGTAATCACCGGCGACCATCAGCGGCAGCTTCATCGCGGCCAACGGCGAACCGCTGACATTTTCAGAAACCGCACGGATCAGGCAGTCCGGCGCGACTCCGTGGCGGGTGGCGATGGCGAGCGACTCGGCCAAGGCCTGCACGGTGCTCGCGGAGATCAGGTTGGTCGCGAGCTTCACCACCGTAGCGGAGCCGATGCCGCCGGTAATGATCCGCGCCCGGCTTGTTAGAGAGAGCAATGGTTCCAGTTCAGCCGCGAGATCCGGATCGCCGCCGATGTAATAAACCAACTGTCCGCCGGCCGCGGCAAGTTTGCTGCCGGTGAACGGCGCATCGAGAAACCGGCAGCCGCATTCCGCGCAGAGATCGGAAATCCAGCGGGTCGTTTCCAGATCGACCGTCGCGTGATTGAGGATCGTTTTTCCCGGATGAAGCAGCGGTTTCACCCGGGTAAGCACCTCGAGGGTGGCAGGCGCGTCTTTCAGATAGAGTGAAACAACCGCCGCATGCTCCACCGCCGCTTCGGGAGAGGACACCTCGTTTGAAAGTCCCTTCGGCGTGCGGTTCCAACATACGGCATAGATTCCGGAATCATGAATGCGCGCGAAGGCCCGGCTGCCGATGATGCCGAGGCCCAGAACCGCCACTTTCATACCCGCCACATCGCTCATGGCTTGCGCTGGAGGGCGAGTTGAACCAGTTCGGCCGCCTTCTCGCGGATTTCCTTCATCTTTTCCGGTTTCGGTTCCTGACCGTCCTCAAGCACCATCTCCGAGCGCAGGCCGGCAAGCAGATCGCGCATCTTCCGATAATTCTCCCGTTCGGAAACCCGCGGCTCCAGTCCGGCCACCGACTCGGTGTAGTAGTCGGCGATGTCCTCGCGCATCACCTTGCGGGCGCGCTCAACGGTGAACTGCTCGTCCACCGCCACCGACGAAATCGAAAGCGCGCGAATCCATCCGCCGAGCGAGATCAGGTGCGCGAGGTCGGCATCGCGCAGGGTGACGAGTTCCGCCTCCACATCGCGCTGGGTGGATGCGAGTTCCTTTTTCAACGCATTCACATCCTTGTTCTTCGCCGCATCCAGCAATCCCGCGGTGTGGCGGTTCACGCGATCCCCCGCGCCGAGGGCCTTGCCGTAGCGCGTGAGCGTGGTTGCAAGATCCTCCACCTTGTCGAGTTGCTCGGCCTGAACGATGAGAAAGCCCTCCGCGATGAGGAACCCCAACTCCACCGCAAGGTCCGCGCGGTCCAGCGGCATGCGCTCGGGAAGCTTCAGCTCGTTGTCGAGCAAGGGCAGCGGCATGAGGAATTGCAGCGTGTCGAAGAGTTTCGAAATCGATGGGGCGGTGAATTCGTTCACACCGAGTTCCTCGCGGACATGAGGATCGTCCAGAAGATCCTTCGGGATACCGTTTCCATCATCGGCCGCAGGAGCCGCCTCCTCGCCGATCACCGGAGAAAGCAGTGCCAAAGACATCCCGACAGCGCAAGCCAGCCAATTGCTCATGGCGGAAGCTTGGCACCGCCCGTGCCGTTCGGCAACCGGCAAAAAACGCGCGGATTCCGCGATTTTTCCGCCGCAAATTTGGTGTTGCCAAGCCCCGGTCCGCGACCCATCCTCCCGCCGTTGGAACTACTGGACGGTGTGCCGCGTTGATTCTCCGGTGCCACCGTCCTGATTGAGGAATCTCAGCGTTCACCCTTCCTTCCGGGATTCGCGCGCCCTAGCGCCACTCCGGCCGGTCCATGCGCGAGACCCCCATGATCCCGCCCGCCCGCTGCCTTTCGGAAGCCATGCCTTCCATCCCCGGCAGCCCCGCATTCACCCCAAACTCCTCTCTTCATTACCGAACCATGGCCGGTCACAACAAGTGGTCCAAGGTCAAGCACATCAAGGCCCGCGTGGATGCCATCAAGGGCCGCGTGTTCAGCAAGTGCGCCCACGAAATCGCCCTGGCCGCCCGCGCCGGCGGCGGTGATCCGGCCGCCAACGCCCGCCTCCGCACCGCCATCGACAACGCCAAGGCCGTTTCCATGCCCAAGGACAACATCGACCGCGCCATCAAGAAGGGCACCGGCGAACTCGGCGGCGACGCCATCCAGGAGGTCGCCTACGAGGGCTACGGTCCGGCCGGCATCGCCTTCATCATTGAAATCGCCACCGACAACCTGAACCGATCGGCCCAGGACATTCGCTCGGTTTTCTCCAAGAACGGCGGCAGCGTGGCCACTCCGGGCAGCGTTTCCTATCAGTTCGACCGCAGGGGCGAGATCCGCATCCCGGCCGCGGCGATTGGCGAGGACGCGCTGATGGAAGCCGCCATCGAGGCCGGAGCGGACGACGTCCAGAGTGATGTGGACGAACATGTCATCCTCACCGCGCCCAACGAACTGGGCACCGTCGCCAACACGCTGCGGGCCGCCGGTTTGGCCGTCTCCTCGGAGAAACTCGTATCCATTTCCCAAAACCCAAGCGTGGTGACCGATCCGGCCATCGCCAGGCAGATCCTCAAACTCCACGACCAACTCGACGACTATCAGGACACCGTCAACGTCTTCACCAATTTCGAGGTGGCCGACGAAATCCTCGACCAGATCTGATAGATCCGATTCCCACTTTCCAATCCAACGGATGAGCACCAGCAGCAACGACGAAAACCCGGCCACCGCCCAGGCGGAAGGCACCGGCGACACCAAGCCAACGCGCAAGCGGGCCGCCAAGAAAACCGCGACCAAAACCGCCACCAAGACTCCGGCGAAAAAAGCGGCGAAAAAGGCTGCCGCCAAAAAGGCAGCGAAAGCCCCTGCGGCCAGCCCCGAACCCGCTCCGGTGGAAACCATCGCCACCGTCATCGAGACTCCGGCGAAGAAGACTCCGCGCGCACGCAAGACCGCCAAGACCCCAGAGCAGCCACCCGTTCAGGAAAGCCCTGCCGCCGCGGCGCCCCAACCGGTGGATTCTCCACCAACCGGAGACCAGCGGAAATTCGGTCGTGTCCCCGGCGGCGGCCCGCGAGTGCAACGCGAGAACCAGCCCGCTTCCCAGGAAGGTCCACCGCAAGCGGAACACCGCCAACCGCCACCGCCGCATCAAGGTCAGCATCCTCAGCAAGGCGGCCAGCGCGAAAGCCGCAGCAAGCGCCGCCGCGACAAACGAAAGCGCCGCGCCCAAATGCAGCGCGATGGAAGGGACGGCCGCGACAGCCGCGATTCCCGCGAGGGCGCCGGTGGCGGCGATTTCCACCAACCCCACGCGGATTCGCCATCTAACAGACCCGCGCCTCTGAGCGGACCGAAAATCGAGGCCGACGGCATGCTTGAACTCGCGCCCAAGGGTTTCGGCTTCCTGCGGGTGCCGAAGAAAAACTTCGATCAGGCGCGCGACGACGTGTTCGTCACTCCCGAGATCATCCGCAAATACAACCTGCGCCTCGGCCAGTGGATCCACGGACTCTATCAGGAAGGGCCGCGCGGACCACAGCTTGTTGAAATCAGCGCGGTCAACGGCATGCCACCTGAAGAGGCGGCCAAGCTTCCGCACTTCGACGAACTCAAGGCGATCAACCCGGCCAAGCGCATCAGTTTCGAAACCACGCCCGAACGCTTCACCACCCGCGTGGTGGACATCATGGCGCCGGTCGGCCGCGGCCAGCGCGGACTGATCGTTTCCCCTCCCCGCTCCGGCAAGACCACGCTGCTGTTGCACATGGCGGAGGCCATCCGCGAGAAATACGACGAGGCCATCCACCTGATGGTTCTGTTAGTGGACGAGCGGCCCGAGGAAGTCACCGAGTTCCGCCGCGCGCTGCCCGGCGCGGAGATTTACGCCAGTTCGAATGACGAGCAGGCGCGCAGCCACTGCCGCATTGCCGAGCTTGCCATCGAACGCGCCAAGCGCCTCGTCGAGGCCGGCAAGGACGTGTTCCTGCTGATGGATTCCATCACCCGCCTCGCGCGCGCCTACAACAACACCATGAACAACCGCGGCCGCGGAACCGGCTCCGGTGGTATCACCATCGGCGCGCTCGAAGTGCCCCGCCGCCTCTTCGCCGCCGCCCGCAACACTCGTGGCGGCGGTTCGCTCACCATCCTCGCCACAGCGCTCATCCAGACGAACTCGCGCGCCGACGAGGCGATCTTCATGGAGTTCAAGGGCACCGGAAACATGGAGTTGGTCCTCGATCGCAAGATCGCGGAAAACTACATCTATCCGGCAGTGGACATCTTCAAATCCGGCACCCGCCGCGAGGAGTTGCTCATTCCCGAACACATGCTCCACAAGATCCATCTCATCCGCCGCGGGCTCTCGGGCCACCGGCCGGTCGAGGCGATGGAGCGCCTGCTGTTCTTCCTGAAGAAATTCCCTAACAACCCGCAGATGCTGCTGGAGATCAAGGGCTGAACGGACCACGCGAAGCCCATTCATGCCTCTCGCCTGCCTGATTCTGGCCTGCGCCCTTTGGGGACTCAGTTTTCCGGTCGTCAAGGCGCTGCACCTCGAGCAATCCGCGAGGATTCCCGGCGCGGGCAGCGAGTTTCTTTCGATCTGGATGCAAACCGCGCGCTTCGGCGTTGGCGCGCTGATCCTGCTGCCCTTCGCCTGCCGCGGCGGACGCATCAGCCGCGGCGAACTGCGCCAGGGAATTCTGTTAGGTCTGTGGGGTGGCGGCGGCATGGTCTTGCAGGCGGACGGTCTCGCCCACACCGAGGCATCCACCTCCGCGTTTCTCACCCAGGCCTACTGCGTGCTGCTACCACTCATCGCCTGCGTGCGGACGCGACTGGCGCCGGATCTCCGGACCACCGCCGCGACCATTCTGGTGGTCGCGGGCTGCGCCGTGCTGTCAGGCATCCGTCCCGGCGAACTGTCACCCGGCCGAGGTGAAATCGAAACCCTGCTGGCCGCCGTGTTGTTCACCGTCCAGATCCTCACTCTCGAAAACCCCCGCTACCGGGAAAACCGCGGCCTGCCCATCACGCTGGTGATGTGCGCCACCATCGCCGCGATCTTCGCCATCCCCACGCTCGTCACCGCGCCACAGGTTTCCGATGCGATCACCGCCGGCGCCTCATGGCCGGCAGTCGCGCTCGTCGGCGTGCTGGCGCTGTTCTGTTCGGTCGGAGCCTATCTGCTGATGAACCATTGGCAGCCGAAAGTCAGCGCCACCGACGCTGGCCTGATCTACACCACCGAGCCGCTCTTCACCGCGGTTTACGTGCTGTTTCTCCCCGCATGGATCGCCTCGTGGACCGGCGGTGGATACGCGAACGAACGATTCGCCACCACCACGTGGATCGGCGGATCCCTCATCATCGCCGCCAATGTCATCCTCCAACTCCGCCGCCCGCCGCACCGCGCGGCGATGGCACCGGCGCCGTAGCGAAGTTCAAGACCGGAGCGCGGAATTCATTCCGCAAGGCATGCCATGGAAATCCTGGCGGAATGAATTCCGCGCTCCAGTTGAATTGCATGATACGACCCATCGGGTCAGGCTGGCATGCTGCCGGGCCGTTGCCCTACCCTCAATCCTCCATCCACCTATCAAGCGCGGCGAGCAGGGCCTCATTGCGATTCACGTTGAATGACTCGTCGGCGGCGATGGTGACGCGGCGGCCGGCGCTGTTTTGGAAATGCAGGAGCACGGGCGTGGCGCCGGGGTGGGCGGAAATGGCCTCGCGGATGTCGTCGAGGTCGCGTTCACCGTGGCGGGTGGTCCAGAGCATAAGTTCGACGGGCCCCTTGCCGTTGGCGGCGGCCTTGCGGACTTTCAGTTCGCCGAGTTCATAGCCGGTGAGGCGGCGGCTGCCGGTGCGGTCGTCCACCTGCACGGCGCACTTGAGCTTGATGATTTTCCCCACTTCCAGCAGTCCTGCATCGCGGGCGGGAACGAAAGTCTCGCCCCACAGCATGATTTCGGCGCTGCCGGTGAAGTCCTCAAGCACAAGAATGCCGAAGGGTTTGCCGGCCTTGGTGACCCTCGATTCGAGCGAGCGAATCATCCCCGCGAAGGGGAAACGCTCGCGCGGATTGGAAACATCCAGATCCTCGATCAATCCGAGGCGTTTGTATCTCTCCGAATCGATTACGCCGCGGAACTTGTCGAGCGGATGGCCGGTGACATAAAATCCTAACAGTTCCTTCTCATGCCCGAGGCGGTCGTCCTTGGTCCATTCCTCGACCGGTTCGATGTTCGGCCCGGACTTTGCCGCGGGTGTGGGTGCAGCGAACTCCATGGCATCGAAGAGAGAAACCTGGCCCGCCGCCTTGTCCTTTTGGTGGGACGAGGCGGAGGCGACCACCTGTTCGAGCCGGTTGAACATGCCGGCGCGGGTTTCGCCGGTCCAATCGAGCGCACCGGCCTTGACCAGGGTTTCGAGGATGCGTTTGTTCACGACCTTCGAATCGAGTCGGGTGGAGAAATCCTCGAGCGAGGCGAAGGGGCCGCGCGCGTCGCGATCCTCGATGGCGGCGGCCATCGCGCCTTCGCCGCAGTTCTTGATCGCCGCCAGTCCGTAGCGGATGCCGGGCGCACCGGTGGGTGTGGCCTCCGGTGTGAAGCGGAGACGCGACTTGTTGAGGTCCGGCGGCAGGATGGCGATCCCCATGCGGTGGCACTCGGAAACGAACACGCCGATCTTGTCGGTGTTGTGGATTTCGTTGGAGAGCAACGCGGCCATGAACTCGACCGGATGGTTCGCCTTGAGCCATGCGGTCCAGTAGGAGATGTGGCCGTAGCAGGCGGAGTGGGATTTGTTGAAGCCGTAACCGGCGAACATCTCGATCTTGTCGAAGATCTGTGAGGCGAGTTTCGCGCCGATGTTGTTGGTCTTGGCGCAGCCGTCGACGAAGACGCTGCGCTCCTTGGCCATTTTTTCCGGATCCTTCTTGCCCATCGCGCGGCGCAGCAGGTCCGCGCCGCCGAGCGTGTATCCGGCGAGGAGCTTCGCGGCGTTCTGCACCTGCTCCTGATAGATCATCACGCCGTAGGTGTTGCCGCAGACGGTTTCCAGCAACGGATGTTCGTAGGAAACCTTCTTCTTGCCCTTTTTCACCTCGATCATCTGGTCGATGAACTGCATGGCTCCCGGGCGGTAGAGGGCGAGAAGGTCGATGATGTCGTCGATCTTCTCGATCTGGTATTTCCGGCAGGTTTCGACCATGCCGCCGGATTCGAGCTGGAACACGCCCATCGTTTCGCCGCGATTGAGGATGTCGAAAGTCTTGCGGTCGTCGAGCGGCACCTTCTCGATTTCGAAGTCGGGAATCTGTTTGCGGATGTGGCCGACGGCCTCCTGGATGACGGTGAGGTTCTTCAGACCGAGGAAGTCCATCTTGAGCAGGCCCACCTCGGTGATGGCACCCATGTCATACTGCGTCACGACTTCGCCCTCGTTGCCGCGCGTGAGCGGAACATGCTCGTCGAGCGGTCGGTCGCCGATGACGACGCCCGCGGCATGGATGCCGACGTTGCGGTTGATGCCCTCGAGCTTGAGTGCGTATTCCCAGAGTTCCTGATAGGTCGATGAGGCTTCGATCAACTCGCGGAGTTCGGGTTTCGAGTCCCACTCGCCCTTGAGGGTGACGCCGGGTTTCGCCTCGATCATCTTCGCGATGCGGTCGGCATCACCGTAGGACACGCCCATCACGCGGGCGACGTCGCGGATGACGCTCTTCGCGCCGAGCGTGCCGTAGGTGATGATGTGGGAAACGCTGCGCTCGCCGTATTTGTGGCGCACGTAGTCGATCACCTCGGGGCGGCGCGACTGGCAGAAGTCGATATCGACGTCGGGCGGGCTGACGCGCTCAGGGTTGAGGAATCGCTCGAAGAGCAGGCCGAACTGGAGCGGGCAGATGTTGGTGATACCCATGGCGTATGCGACGAGCGATCCTGCGGCGGATCCACGGCCGGGGCCCACCGGGATGTCGTGATCGCGCGCCCACTGGATGAAGTCGGCGGTGATGAGGAAGTAAGAGGCGAAGCCGAGTTTGTTGATCGTATCGACCTCGTATTTCAGTCGCTCCTGGATGCCGGGATCCGCGGCCTTTTCGGTGCCGTAGCGTTTGACGAGGCCCTCCTGACAGACGCGCATGAGATATTCCTCGCGCGGCGATCCGTCGGGTGCCTCGAACTGCGGGTATTTTTCGGAGGAAGTGGAATCGAGCTTGAGCTGGACGTTGCAGCGCTCGGCAATCTCCAAAGTCGCGTCACAGGCACCGGGAATGTCGGCGAAGAGCGCGCGCATTTCCTCCGGTGTCTTGAAGTGAACCTCCGGCGTGTAGCGCATGCGGTTTTCATCGATCAGCAAATGCCCGGTGCCGATGCAGATCATCACGTCGTGCGCCTCGTGATCGGCCCGGTGGAGGAAATGGACGTCGTTGGCGGCGACTGGCTTGAGCCCGAATTCGGCGGCGAGTTTCAGCAATCCGGGAGTGACGCGGCGCTGGGGCTCGAGCCCGTGATTGTGGACCTCGACGTAAACGTTTTCCTTGCCATAAATGTCCACCAGTTCGGCCATGGTTTCGCGGGCCTTGTCCTCGTCGCCGGCGAGCAGCCACTCGTTGACCGGGCCGGAGATGCAGCCGGTGAGGCAGATGATTCCCTTGGAAAACTCACGCAAGGCCGCGCGGTCCACGCGGGGCTTGCCATAGTAGAGCCCTTCCAGATGCCCCTTGGAAACGAGCTTCGAGAGGTTGCTCCAACCCTCATCCGTCTCCGCGAGCAGGGTCATGTGGGTGGCGCGCTTGCGGCCGACCAGATCCTTCTTTTCCTCCATCGACTGCGGGGCGAGGTAGATCTCGCAACCGAAGATCGGTTTCACTCCGGCCTTCTTGCAATGCTGATAGAATTCGACCGCGCCATAGAGGTTGCCGTGGTCGGTCATGGCCACCGCCGGCATGCCAAGTTCGGCCGCGCGTTTGGCAAGCTCCTTGGTGCGGATCATGCCGTCGAGCAGCGAGAATTCGGTATGGACGTGGAGGTGGACGAAGGAATCGGACATCGGGCGCGACCGACGGTAGCCGCCCGCGCCGGGAGGGCAAGCGGCGGCAGCGGGTGATGCGGAAAAACCCGCTCAGAATTGCCGGAGCATCGGGGTGACGGTGCCCGGATGGTCCGCCGCAGCCAACCTTCCGTATTGCATCCACCGGTAGGCGACAATCCAGGACAACCAGGCGATCGGGCCGGTGAAAATGAGTCCAACGAAGCACGCGAGCATGCCTGCGATCGCCAACAAGAACCCCAAAAGCGCAAGCACGAACAACTGGCCGCGGTTGTTGGTGGTGAGCGACGAACTGTAGGAGAACGATTCGAATACGCCGAGATTGCGATCCACGATGGCGCTCAGATACTGGCCGTAGCGGAGAGCGAGATAGATTCCGGGCACGATGAGCAGCACCAACCCCACCATGACCATGAGCATGTAGAGGATGGTCGCGCCGATCGCCCTGAGAAGCTTGTCACCTTCGCCGAACAACTGGCCGACCGAGACCTCGCCTCCCGAGACCAGATTCAGCGCCACGCGGGTCAAGCCGAGGCTCAGGAACATCGAGATCACCTGAAGGACCAGTTGGGTGATGGTGGAGACTCCGAGCTGCAAAGCGGACGGTTCCGGTGGCCGGCCATCCGGACTGATTCCGCCCTGCGTCGCAATCGTCAGCAGTCCCGACACGAGCCCGATCGCGAACGAGGCCCCGATGTAGACCGCGAAGTAAACCAGTCCGACGAGGAGGATGTTGCCGAACTGGCGCTTTGTCAGTTCGAAGGCGCGTTTGACGCATTCCACCGCATCGATGGGTTCGCTCCCGGGGATGATCTCGGCCAACGGACCGTTGACGGGAGCGGGGGCCATCCACTGCGTCTGCGGCGCGGCGTAGGGATTCGAAGGGTCGGCGGGTACCACGGACTGGGGAGCGACGCCAAACAAACCCTCGACCTTCCCGGCGGGCGTCCAATCCTTCATGGTGGTGGTCCAGACGAGGTCCTTGTCGGGATTCAAACCGCCGCCGCGGGCGATTTCAGTGAGTTTCTCAAAGGAAACCGGGCCTTCCTGACGACCCTCGCGCGCGTAAAACCACTCAGCCATGCAGGAGGATCTATCAGACCGGACCGGCGACTGGCAAGACGCCATCACCACAAAATGCGGGCTTGCCCCCCATCGTTGGCGGCGATTGATTCCGCCATGGATGTCCGCTCGCTGCACGACCTGACCTTCGGCGAAATCGCCGAAGCTCTCGGAGCGGACGGAGTGAACCCGCAGCATGCGCGGCCGCTCTGGCGCGCGCTGCACCGGACCGGCCTGACCTCGCTGGATGACCTCGCGTTCCCTCCACCGCTGCGGCGATGGATCGACGCGAACGTGGGTGCCGGGAAACGCTTTTTCACCGATGCGCCGGTGGTCGTGGACGAGATCCGCAGCGGCGACGGACTGACGCGGAAGTTCCTGTTGAAACTCGACGACGGCCAGGTGATCGAAACCGTGCTGATGGCCTACGACGGCCGCCACACCGTTTGCGTGAGCACCCAGGCTGGCTGCGCGATGGGCTGCGTGTTTTGCGCCACCGGGCAAATGGGATTCGTGCGGCACCTGCGGGTCGGCGAGATCGTCGCGCAGGTGCTTCACGCCCGGCGCGTCCAACGCGAGATCCGCCCGGGCGTGCCGCTGCGAAACCTCGTGATGATGGGCATGGGCGAACCGCTCCACAACATCGACGCCGTGCTCAAGGCACTTGATATCATTTCCGATGTGCGGGGACTCAGCATCGGCCCGTCACGCATCGCGATCAGCACCGTCGGCGTGGTGCCCGGCATCCTTCGGCTCGCCGAGGAAAACAGCCCGTATCGCCTCGCCGTCAGCCTTCATGGATCGACCGAAGCCGAACGCTCCGCTCTCGTGCCAGCGAGCAAGCGCTGGTCACTCGACGAACTGATCGCCGCCTGCCGCGAGTATGGAGAAAAGACCGGCAAGCGGATCTTCTTCGAGTGGACGTTGATCGAGGGCAAAAACGACTCGCCACAAACCGCCCGCCAACTCGCCGCCCTGCTCCGTGGCATCGACGCGCACGTGAACCTCATCCCGCTCAACCCGACCGGCGGCTTTCACGGCCGCGCCAGCCACAGCGGCGACGAGTTCCAGAGGATCCTCCGTGCCGCCGGATTTCCCTGCACCTTCCGCCAACGCCGCGGCATCGACGTGGCCGCCGGGTGCGGCATGCTCAAGGCGGAAAAACGGAGCAAGGCGACGCATCCGGCGCTTGGCGGGAATCATCGTTAGAACCACCGAGAGTAACTGAAAGTGGTTGGCAGAGCGTGAGAAATCCGCGTGTGCTCCCCATTCCGAAGACTCGTCCACTGCATTCAATTACCCCCAGTTTCCACCGGTAGCCTTGACCCCGGCCCGCCGAAGTGGGACTCTTCAAACACAACCGGAGGAAAACCATGGAACAACCTTACACCACCCCCAACGTGCCGCCACCACCCGCGCCTCAGGCGGGGAACAACAGTTGGCGGCTTTATCTCGAGCTGCTCGGGCTGTGCGGATTGGTCTTTCCATTCGGCCACATCCTCGGGCCGCTGGTGCTCTGGCTGATCAAGAAGGACACCGAACCGGAAGTGGACGCGGAGGGCAAGCGGGTGCTCAATTTCCAAATCTCATGGACCATCTGGATGATCGTCTCCTGCGGCCTCGGAACCCTCCCCTGGATCATCATCCTGATTGTCGCCATCCTCAAGTCCGCCAACCGCGAACCGTTCAAACACCCGCTCACGCTCGAGCTTCTCAAGTGACCCGGCGTTTCTCCGGACTTGGGGCAAGCACTCCATTCGGGTGATGGCGTCGGTGCCGGATCGGTGGCATGTTTTCCCGTTTGATGCCCTCCAGCCGCACTTGCCTCCCGCGTTCCACCGTCCGCGCCTTCCGGTGGGGCGCGGCATGGGTCGTTTTGCTCGCAGCGGGGCTTCATGGGGCGATGCGCATGGAAAACCTCGACCGCGGCGTGGTGGCGTTGCGATCGAGCAGCACCCAGGCGTATGTGAGCTGGCGATTTCTCGGAACCGATCCGGACAACACCGGCTTCCACGTTTACCGGTCCATCGGCGGCGCGGCAGCGGTCCAACTCACCACCACGCCCATCACCGCCACCACCGACTACCGAGACACACCCGGCAGCGCCGCGTTTGCGAACACGATCTCCTACCAGGTGCGCCCGGTGGTGGATGGCGTGCTTGGCGCGGCTTCCGAGCCCTTCGTGCTTCCGGCCAACCCGGTGAACGAGCCGTTTTTCCGCATTCCCATCACTCCACCACCCGGCGGCACCACTCCCACCGGAGAAACCTACACCTACAGCGCGAACGACGCCGCACCCGCCGATCTCGATGGCGACGGGCGGCTCGACATCGTTCTGAAATGGGACCCCTCCAACGCCAAGGACAACGCCAACTCCGGTTACACCGGCGAGGTGTATCTGGACGGCATCCTGCTCAACGGCACCCGCTTGTGGCGCATCAACCTCGGCCGCAACATCCGCGCCGGAGCACACTACACGCAGTTCATCGCCTACGACCTCGACAGCGACGGCCGCGCGGAGGTCGCCATGAAAACCGCACCCGGCACCGTCGATGGTCTCGGCAACAACGTCCTTCTCCCCGGCGACAGCGCGACGGCGGACTACCGGAACGCCAGCGGCTACGTCCTGAGTGGCCCGGAGTATCTGACCATCTTCGACGGGCAAACCGGCGCGGCGCTCGCCACCACCGCTTACACACCCGGCCGCGGCACCGTTTCCAACTGGGGCGACTCCTACGGCAACCGCGTGGACCGTTTCCTCGCTGGCGTGGCCTACCTCGACGGTTCGCGCCCCTCACTGGTCATGTGCCGCGGCTATTACACCCAAAGCCACCTCGTCGCATGGGATTGGCGCGACCGCCAGCTCACCCAGCGCTGGCATTTCAACGCGCCTAACAACACCTCCTACGCCGGACAGGGAAACCACCAGCTTTCCGTCGCCGATGTGGACGCGGACGGAAAACAGGAAATCGTCTATGGTTCCATGACCGTGAACGACAACGGCACCGGCCTCTACACGACCGGCCTCGGCCATGGCGACGCGCTGCACGTTTCCGACTTCGATCCGCTACGTCCCGGCCTCGAAGTCTTCGCCATCCACGAGGACATGGGCAGCAGCGGCAACCGGGGCTCCTCCTTCCGCGACGCCGCCACCGGTGCGATCCTCTGGTCCACCCCCGCGACGGGTGATACCGGGCGCGGTGTGATCATGGACATCGATCCGAACTCGCCCGGCGCGGAGTCATGGAACAGCAGCGATGGAAACATTTACGCCGCCACCGGACAGATCCTCGGTGGAAAACCCGGCAACATGCACCAGAACTTCGGCGTCTGGTGGGACGGCGACGTGCTGCGGGAAACGCTGGACGGCACCGTGGTTTCCGAAATCAACCCGACCACCTACGGCCGCACCAACATCCTCCAGGCATGGGAATACGGCGCCACCGACAACAACGGCACCAAGGCCAATCCCTGCCTCTCCGGTGATTTCCTCGGCGACTGGCGCGAGGAAATCATCTACCGCAACGGCGACAGCAGCGCCCTGCTCGTTTTCGTTTCCCGCACCACCGCCAGCCGCCGCCTGCGCACCTTCCTGCACGATCCGCAATACCGCGTCGCCCTCGCCTGGCAGAACGTCGGCTACAACCAACCGCCGCATCCGTCGTTCTTCGTCGGCCAGGACATGGCCACACCACCAATGCCGGACATCACCACCGATCCAATCGCCCTGCCCCGCCTGCCGGGCGAAATCGTGTGGACCGGAGCCGCTTCGCAAACGTGGGACAGCACGGCGGCGAACTTCCGGCTCGCCAACCAAAGCACGCCGGTTTCCTTCGTGCCGGCGGACACCGTCCGATTCGACAACAGCTCCGCGCTCGGCACCATCGCGCTCGGCGAGGCGCTGAGCCCGGCCGCGGTGGTGACCGATCACTCCACCGCCCTCACCCTGAACGGAACCGGTTCTCTAACAGGAAACGCCAGCCTGACCAAGTCCGGCACCGGCACGCTCACGCTTTCCTCCGCGCACTCCCATTCCGGAGGCACCACGCTGAACGCAGGCACGCTTGCGCTCGGAAACACGAACGCCCTCGGCACCGGCACCATCACCCTGCGCGGCGGCACGCTGGCCACCGGCGCACTCGCGCCGCCAAACGCCATCACGGTGGAAAACAACGCCACCATCACCGGCGGCGCTTCCGGCGGACAACACGGCGTGAAAGCCATCTCCGGCAGCGGCGACCTCACGCTCACCGCGACCAACGTCTTCGACTTCGAGGGTTCCCTGACAGGTTTCTCCGGACGATTCCTGTTAGGCGGAAGCGGATCGTTCCGCTTCTTCGGTTCCGGCGGTTCCGCCCTCGCCGACTTCGATCTCGGCACCCGCAGCCTGAGCGCGCGTTCCGGCACCGCCATCGCGCTCGGTTCCCTAACAGGTCAGGCCGGGGCCTTCCTGTCCGGAGCTTCGGGCAGCGGAAACAACTCGGCCGTCACCTACACCATCGGTGCAAACCACCGCGACTCGGTCTTCGACGGCACCATTTCCAACGGCAACAACACCTGCGCCATCACCAAGACCGGCAACGGCCGCCTCGTCCTCGGCGGGGCAAGCACCTACACCGCCGCCACCCAGGTCCAGTCCGGTTCGCTGGTGGTGAACGGTTCGCTCGCCGCCACCGCCGTCACCATTTCCACCGGAGCCACCCTCGCGGGCACCGGCACGCTCGATGGCAATCTCACATTGGCGTCCGGCGCGAAGCTCGGCCTCACCGTCACGCCCTCACTCATCCGCGGACCTACCATCGCCGGAAACGTCACGCTCCAGGGACCCGTCACGGTCGTCGCCGAAACCCTGGGCGGCACACTGGTTCCCGGCACCTATCCGCTGCTCCAGCACAACGGCGCCATCACCGCCAACCCCCAACTCGTCTGGTCGCCACCGTCCGGTTCCATGCTCAGCGCCACCTTCGTGTATCTCACAAACCGGATCGACCTTGTCCTAACAGATCCACGTCCGGGCCTCACCATCTGGACCGAGCAACGTTTCGGCGCGAACGCTCCTCCAGCCCTCGCCGGTCCGCTCGCCGACGTCGATGGCAACGGTCTGTCCAACCTCATGGAATACGCACTCGGACTGTCTTCCGGCCAGCCCTCCGCCTCTGTCATCCGCCCCGCGCCCGAACTCGCGGGCGGCCGACTCGCTCTCCGTTTCCAACGCATCGCCGATCCGCTGCTCACCTACACCGTCGAGGCGGGGCAAACGCCCGATTCGATGCTCCCGGTCTGGTCAAGCACCGGAGCCGCGAATATCGCGGGGGAAATCACGGTGACCGATCCACCGGAGTTCGGCGGGCAATCGAGGCGTTTCATGCGGTTGAAAGTGACGACGCCTTGAGTCGTTGGCACATGATGATGATGCGGATTCGGATTTCATCAGCATCAAAAGTGCTCAAGTTGCCAGCCGAGACCCATGGAGGTGCGCACGATGATGCGCACCGTGCATGTGCCGTGCATGAACCATGTCAAACGCTCCGCATGCGATCATCATGCGAAGGGCGGATCATTGTCCGCCCCTCCTTGGTTCGCCCGGCTCTCCGCCACCCAATCACCGGACTCCACCCGCATCCGCCCGTCCAGCGGGCCGATCCACTCCCAGATCCACGCCTCGACCGCGCCACTGTCTGTTAGAACGGCGGTTTTCACCCGGCGGTATTCGCTGCCTGGCACTTCGGCGGCGCTCACACCTTCGAATTCATCCAGCGCCGCGAGTTGATCCGGACTCACGGCGAAGATTTCACCGAGAACGCGACCGTTTCCTCCGAGCACCACGCCCGGATACCAGTCGATGCGATGCATGTCACCACCCACGGTTCCGGCCGCGACAAACTCCGCGCCATCCATCCGCCAGTGGTTCGATGCACCCCGGCGCAGCGTGCCGTAAACGAATACGAGTTCCCGCCCGCCGTTCATGGGATCACTGCTTCGGACGATGGCCCACCTCGTTGTCGAGCATCTGCTTCAGGTCGTCGAGCCCCTCCTCCATCTCGGCGGAAATCGGAATGATATCAATTTTCGGAAAACGCTGGCGGAAGATGGCCAGGTTGTCCGCCGCACCGTCGAGGTCCATCTTGTTGGCGACGATCTTCCAAGGGAAGCGGGCGAGTTCCTCGTCATATTCCTTGATCTCGCGGCGCAGGATTTCCAAATCGGAAACCGGATCGCGCCCCTCGCTGCCGGCCATGTCGATGACGAAGAGCAGCAGCCGGCAACGCGTGATGTGGCGAAGGAACTCGTGACCCAGCCCGCGGTTTTCGTGCGCGCCCTCGATCAGCCCGGGAATATCCGCCACCGTGCAGCGCCGGTATCCGGGGAACTCGACCACGCCGACCACCGGCTGGAGCGTGGTGAACGGATAGGACGCCACCTTGGGCTTCGCGGCCGAGAGTTTGCCGATGAGCGTGGATTTTCCCGCGTTCGGAAAACCGACGAGGCCGGCGTCCGCGATGCGGCGCAGTTCGAGATAGAACACACCGCTGTCTCCCGGGGTGCCGAGCGTGCATTCGGTGGGCGCGCGGTTGGTGGCCGTGCGGAAATTCCAGTTGCCGAGGCCCGGTTGCCCACCCTTGCAGAGCACGAACTCCTGGCCGTTTTCGGTCAGGTCGGCGATCGGGTCCATGTCGATCCCCTCCTCGCTGCGCTCGGCCTGCACCGCCTCATGGACGGTCGCGGCGTTGGCGCGGTAAACCACCGTTCCCGGAGGCACCTTGCCGATCACCTTTTTGCCGCTCTTGCCGGTTTTGCGCGTGCCCGCGCCGTTTTTGCCGTTCTCGGCGATGAGCTTCGGATCGAAGTGGTATTGCCGCAGATTGTCGGTGGACGGGTCCACCACCAGCACCACATCCCCACCCGCGCCGCCGTCGCCCCCATCGGGGCCGCCACGTGGCACAAACTTCTCGCGACGCCAGGAAACAACGCCGTCGCCGCCGTCACCGGCCTTGGCGAAAATGCGGATGTGATCGATGAACATGCGCGCAGCCTCGCCGCCCCCGCCGCCGGGGTCAACGGCAATGGTGGTGCGGAGCGGAAATGACGCATTGCCAGCAAGGACCGCGATGGATAGCGTCTTTCAACGAGAAAAACGACAACTGAGATGGCGACAGCCTACATCGAGACGACAGTAGCCCAGCTACTACGTGGCGAGGCCGTCGTCGAATTTGATTCAGGCTTCCCGCCAGGCATGCACGCGCCAGTGGTGGGACGCCGGCTGCTCTGACTTCGAATTGTTCACGTCGCAGGAAACCCTCGATGAAGCGGGACGGGGTGAACTCGCCATGGCAAAGGAGCGTCTGGAAATGCTCGAAAAAGCGGGCATTCTCGAAATCACCGCCGAAGTTGCCGATCTGACAAGAATGCTGCTTCGCAAGGAGATCATTCCCGTCAAGGCGGCATCGGACGCCGTCCACATCGCAGTTGCATCCGTTCATCGAATGGATTTCATTGTGACATGGAATTTCAAGCACATCGCCAATCCCCATATCCGGACGCGACTCCGGGATGCGGTCGCCGCGTTTGGCTCGGATTTGCCAGTGATTTGCACGCCGGAGGAACTGCTTAACGATGAAAACGATTGATACGCCCACGAAACCCGCCGATGCCGTGATTTCCGAGGTCCATCGCCACAAGGAAGCGATCGCCGCCGAACATGGATACGATGTGGAGGCTCTGCTTGGCAGCCTTCAAGCCCGGCAGAAGGACCATCCTCGCCTTGTGTGCAGAGTTGCGGCAGACACCGCGAAACCGCGGAAATAGGCTCAGTTGCCGCGTTTTTACGGCATTCCGGCGGACGCGCCCCCCGCTTTTTCCTTCCTGATCCGGCGCGATCTGCTTCACTCCGCCCATGCGAATCCGTGTTTCCGCCCTCGCGCTGCTGGTCTCACTGCTCCCCGCCGCCCCATTGGCAGCAGCGGGCAAGAAGGAGGCGAAGGCCTTTGTCTCCTTCCACATGGAAACCGAGCCGACGGACAATCCGAAGATGGTTTTCGAGCAATTGACCGTCGGAAAAACCCGGACCTTCCGCCGCGTGCCCGAGATTTCCACCAAGGACATCGCCGCGTTTGTCCCCTTCCCATCCGGCGACGGCGGCGACTACGGCGTGCTGTTCGTCCTCAAGGACAACGCCGCCAAGCGCCTCAATGCCGTGACCAACATGAACCAGGGCCGCTACATGGTTTCCCAGCTCAATGGCCGCATCGTGGATGGCGTGCTCATTTCCAAACCCGTCGAGGACGGCCAGCTCGTCATCTGGAAGAGCGTCACCCTCGCCGACATCAAGCTGCTCGACGAATCGTTCCCCCGCGCGGGACAGGATGGAAAACCGAAGAAAAAGTAAGCCGATGTTCCGCCGCCTCCTTCCCGCCCTCGCCCTCGCGTCGTCCCTCCATGCGGGCATCGACCTCCGCCTGCCCACCGAAAACCACCACCTCTTCAGCGACGAGCCTGACCGCTTCTACATGTATGTGGACCGCACCTTCGAGGGCGTGACCAGCAAACCGTGGGAAGGCGGGGCCTACGGATATGTGAGAAACGCCATGCGCTTCGAGGGCGAGGTCATCCTCACCAAGTTCCACGAGGGCATCGACATCGCGCCCATCAACCGCGACAAGGCCGGCAATCCGCTCGACCTCATCACCAGCATCGCCGACGGCCGCGTCGTCCATGTCAGCCCGATCTCCGGCCGCAGCAACTACGGCAAATATCTCGTCGTCGAGCACCAGTGGGAAAACTCCGCCGTTTACTCGCTCTACGCTCACCTCGCCGAGATTACCTGCAAACCCGGCGACGCGGTGAAAACCGGCTCCGTCCTCGGCCGCATGGGTTACACCGGCGCGGGCATCAACCGCACCCGTGCCCACCTCCACCTCGAACTCGCCATGCTGATGAGCACGCGCTTCGACGACTGGCAGAAGGCCTTCGGCGGTGGCATCAACCACCATGGCAACTTCAACGGCATGAACCTCACCGGTTGCGACGTCGCCGGCTTTTTCCTCGCCCATAAGAAAAATCCGGAAATCCGCTTCAGCGAGTTCGTCGCCGCCACGCCCGTGCACTTCAAGGTGACCACACCGTCGAAAGGCACTCCGGATTTCGTCACCCGCCATCCGTGGATCCTGCGCGGCAATCCCGACGGCGCCGCGTCATGGGAAATCAGCTTCAGCGCGACCGGCCAACCGGTCGCCTACACCCCCAGCCAACGCCGGGTGGACGCCCCGGTCGTCACAGCCATCCGCCCTTCCAAAATCCCCCACCGCTACCTCACCCGCAGCCTCATCACCGGCCAGGAAAACCACGCCACCCTCACC
>Ga0315904_10000552_pt1 | contig 59554 bp, 47 predicted proteins | sample LakEriMetagenome_6_FD_203529 | JGI IMG/M metagenome (GOLD analysis project Ga0315904, IMG submission 203529) | Freshwater fungal communities from buoy surface, Lake Erie, Ohio, United States - Buoy 12 MA120 | ecosystem: Environmental > Aquatic > Freshwater > Lake | place: USA: Lake Erie, Ohio...
GGCATGTGCGCAAACGGCTACTCAGTTGAGTTTGCCGAAACCTGCCTCAATCAGATCCAAGGCTTTAGTGAGTACGGCTTCCCTGAATCACACGCTGCCTCGTTTGCTCTGCTTGTATACGCCTCAGCCTGGATTAAGCGCCACTATCCAGCCGAATTCGCCTGCGCTTTGTTAAACAGTCAACCAATGGGATTTTATGAACCAGCACAGATTATTAAAGACGCTCAGCGACACGGTGTAGCCGTGCTGCCGATCGATGTTAATTACTCAAGCTGGGATTGCCGTGTTGAGTATCGCAACCGATCACAGCAGGGGCAGAAAGAGGATCTTCCACCCCAAGCCGTGCTACGCCTAGGACTGCGCCTTATTCGAGGGCTACGTCACGACCACGCCAAAGCACTTGAGGCCTCCCAGAACACACACAGCGCTCCCTACGACTCGCTGCATGAGCTGTGGAACAATACACCTGGGCTCTCTCCATCGACGCTGACAACCCTAGCCCGAGCCGATGCCTTCTCATCACTTGGTGTCCACCGCCGTGCAGCCCACTGGGAGATCCATGCCCTGCCCTCTAAGCCAGCCCCGCTCGATGCGCTCCTACCACCTCGAGAAAGCTCGAGTCAGGCTCGGATTACAGCCGCTCCAGAGCAGCATGAGATGTTTCAAGACTTCGCCACAACCGGCCTCTCGCTCCGCGCTCATCCTCTCCAATACCTGCGTCCCTACCTTACACAGCGCGGGGTATTCACCGCGGAAGCGCTTTCAACTAAGCACGCACTCGCTATTTCCACCACAGTCTCTGCTGCTGGACTGGCCATAACCCGCCAGCGACCTGGTACAGCTAAGGGAGTGGTTTTTATTACCTTAGAGGATGAGACCGGCTGGCTCAATTTGATTATCAGACCGAAACTATTCGAACAGCACCATAAGATAATCATGCTCTCAGGCATCCTACTTGCTCGGGGCAAACTCGAACGGATAGGCGAGGTTGTCTATATCGATGTTGAACAGATTAGAGCCTTAGATGAGCTTACGGAATCACGCTTGAGTAATGCTGCTTCATAACGGTGACATCGATAGCGCTAGTACGTTATCGTGCAATCTTACGTAGCGTATGGATCCACTACTCGTAGCACTCTTATCTCATTCTGGTTATCAGCTTCCACTTGGTAGCGATGAAGAGCTATTAAGCGCTTTGTGTCGAGCTTTCTCAAGGATTCCCTACGAGAACATAACTAAGATACTCCGCGTTCAGGGTGAGCTTAACCAACCCCACAAAGAATCCCCAGAGGAACTAATCGGTAGCTTTATCTCGCACGGCACCGGCGGAACGTGTTTTCCATTAACTGCAACGCTCACTCGACTTGTGCGCTCGCTTGGGTTTGAGGCACATCCGATCCTAGCTGATAGAAGGTATGGGACAGACACTCACTGCGCTCTTATACTTAGAAAAGGCAGCGCAGCGTGGCAGCTTCTTGATCCAGGCTACCTTATCTTTACCCCCTGCACCATTCCGTCATCGGGCACCCTGAGGTACGATCTCCCACTTACTCCAATTGAGCTTGTTGCCTCGCCTATCCCTGAGCGAGTAGAGCTGTATACCGTCGCCGCGTCACCTAAGGGGGAACTTACACGAAAGCTGCGCTTGACCTACAAGGTCAGGCCCGTTGATGAGCTTGAGTTTACTATCGCCTGGGATCGATCTTTTGGCTGGGAGATGATGCAGTACCCGATTCTCTCTTCGCTCGTTGGGAATACTCATGTGTATTTTCAAAAGAGCGCTCTCCTTCTACGCACACCTTCTCAATCCACTCGCGAGATACTTACTCACGAACGTATGCTGGATGAAATTACCCAACGGCTTGGTATATCTCGCGATATTGTTAAGCGTGCATTGAGCTGTCTATAGTACAAATATTCCCAGTATGGCACCTACCGTAAAACTCTTCGTCCTTGCCCTTACACAGCCTCACGTAGAGGTGTCTTACGTTGTGCAGCTACTCTCTGAGGTTTTTGGCTCAACTGACTTTGTTGGCTCTGCTCACCCGTTTGACTGTACTGACTACTACCGGGACGAGATGGGTCCTGGGCTTATCCGTACACTGATCGGATTTACCGGACCACACCACGCCGATATACTCGTCGGTGCAAAACTTGCGTGTATTGAATTAGAAAAGGGCTGCGCGGTTGATCAGAAACGTACAGTCAATCTCGACATCGGCTACCTCGATCACCACAAAATAGTGCTCGCGAGCACTAAGGGGGCCGGACATAAGATCTACCTTGATGGCGGCATCTATGCCGATCTCGCAGCACGCTACGAGGGTGGCGAGTACCGGGCGATGCCGTGGGGGTTTCCGGACTTTAAAGATGGTCGATACACCCTTGAGTTTTTAGAGCTTCGTCGTCTCATAAATGAGCCGTAGCGCTCTTTGTGCTTGCTGCTTAGTTATCCTCGTGGTAACGCTGGGAGAGGAGTTTGACTATCTATGGCAATACGCTGGGCACCCCTTAATTCATACCCTATCCCAGGCGGACGTGCGCGTCTGTTTAGCATGGTTACAACAGCAAAGTCGCGCGCTTATACACCTTATGCCCTACGCTCATTTTTTGAGACAACGGGTCTTCGCACCGAGGATCGTTTTATAATCATAAACAACGACGATCCCGAACTCGATCAGATTATCGCCCCATTCAAAGACTTAGTTACAGTAGTCACCAATGAAGCCCCAAAGGGTTTTGCAACTAACGCAAACTCGATGATCGATGAAGCTCTACGCTCACAGTGTGACCTGTTCTTTATGAACAACGATATCATTTACAGCGACAACTGGCTCCTTCCGCTGGTGGGTCACGATCACTCAATCCTCTCTCCTATATCCAACCGCGAGGTGGCGTACATCGGTAGCGTTGTAGTTTCAAAGACAAGGCATGTATCTAACCTCATTCAAACAAACGCTCCCATGAGTCTTGAGGAGTATCTTGCCTCACCACGTATGTTCCAAGCCATCGCTGAAGGGCACATGAAGGAATCAGCTGGATACATGATTCTTACGGTCTTTCCGTTTTTCTGTGTGCGGCTTCCGCTTGCAGTCATGCAAAAATTAGGGAAGTTTGATGAACGCTTCGGTCGTGCAGGCGGAGAGGATTACGATTACTGCCTACGGGCGTGGCTGGCAGGATTTAGAGTAGAGATGGCTTTGGGATCATACTTACTTCACTTTTGGGGCAAGTCGACCTGGAGTGGAGCGGAGAAAAAAGAGCGCGATCCCGCATATAACACAGACTTTCTTGAGATATTTCGTGACAAGTGGGGCGATGCGCTCTTCCAATTTGTGCTGCGTGAAGACGATACTCACATTAAACAGAATCCAGAAGCATCCAGGCTCCGTGAAGCAGAACAGATCGGGGCAATGGTGCAGCTGTTAATGCCCAAACCTGTCGATCTCTACATGGCATAGGAGTTACTACGATGCTGGGTGCTACTATATCCCCTAGGGAGCGAGCGTGACTCAAACATTACACCCATCAGCCAAAGGAGTTGCTGCCCTATACTGTCTCGGTGGTGATCTATCGTGGTTGATTCATTCATACCTTTCTACCTATGCGTGTGTTGAGCGTGTGTATTTTTTCCTCTCTTCATCACCATGGTACGGAGATAATCAAGCAGCTGTGATCGATCCCGCTGTACTATCTGCTCTTCCCGACCCATTAGGAAAGAAAGAGATTGTCCAGGGTACGTGGACTAATGAGGTTGAGCAGCGCAACTACACCCTTGCGTACGCACAGTACAGCGGATTTTCACACGGGCTTATCGTTGATGCTGACGAAATATACGAATCGGCGCATCTGGCGGCAGCTCTGAGTTATGTAAAGGAGCATCCAGATGTAGCCGTCTGGCATACAAACTGGTTTACCTACTGGAAGTCACCCCTGTATCGAATAGATCCTATTGAACCTTACCAACCCCCCGTTGTTGTTACTCTGGGACAAGCCGGATTTGTTGAGACCCGCAACGCCGTCGGCGAAAAGCACGAACTGATCCCTCCGCAGATCTGCATGTGTCACCACCTAAGCTACGCCCTCTCTGATGAGGCCTTAATGAAAAAACACATAATGCAGCCAGGGCACTCTCAGAGCGCCTATCCGGGATGGCTAGAAAGTAAGTGGCGCGCGTGGGATACAGACCATTCAATTGATAATTTACACCCCGTTAACCCAGAATGGTTTGGGCGAGCCGTTAGCCAACCCGAACAGCTGCTACCTTCAATCCTAAAGCGGATAAAATGGCAGACCCCCTAGGAATCGCTCCTCGAGCAGCCATAAAAAAGCTTTTGTTACTATCAGTTAGCGACCTCAACCGACTTAAAAGCCCTAGATGTTGCCTTTACTTAGACCTAAGCCGGTGATACTTACAAAGTGTTAGTTTTTTATGAGAGTTGTGTGAGTATGAAACCCTGCTCGTTGCTCCTAAACGCCGCGCTGATAACCACCGTTGTAGCATTGGTTCCTACCGAAGCCCACGCCTACCTGGACCCGGGTACGGGCAGTATGGTTCTCCAGGTCATCGTAGCAGGAATCCTCGGTGCCATGTTCACATTTAAATCATACGTTCGTGCAATCATCTCATCTATCACGGGGATCTTTAAGAAGCAGCGCGATGTTTCCGATGGGTAATGCAGAAGTAGTCAGCGGATCGTTTCGCGATCCAAGTGGTTTCTTATTTCACGCTGATGGAGTTCTCTATAGGCAGGTTAACCAGACCTACCGAGAGGACTACGAAGCCCTTAGTAGCTCTGGTCTCTACGATGTACTTACTCAAAAAGGGCTACTTATCTCGCACGACGAAGCACCGCAGCAGCCCTTTGTATCTCCTGAAGGGTACAAAGTAATACGTCCCACACTGATCCCATTTGTATCATATCCGTACGAGTGGTGTTTTTCGCAGCTGAAAGACGCCGCTCTTCTTACTCTCGATATCCAGCTCAATGCCCTTAAACACGGCATGTCATTAAAAGATGCCAGTGCATTTAACGTTCAATTTATCGGAGCGAAACCGGTCTTTATCGACACGCTCTCGTTTGAGCGCTATCAAGAAGGCCAGCCATGGGTCGCTTACCAACAGTTCTGTCAGCACTTTTTAGCCCCGCTTGCTCTGATTGCAGAGTGCGATGTTAATCTACGGACACTAGGAGTTCCCTTTCTTGATGGAATACCTCTCTCGCTCGCAAGCGCTCTATTGCCACGTTCATCGTGGTTTAAATTCTCTCACCTTATTCATATCCACCTGCATGCTCGCTCTCAAACCAAGTACGCGGATGCTGCCGGTTCTCGCGCGCTAAAACCGACCCGCGCAGTGTCTCGCACAGCCCTACTGGGGATTATCGACAGTCTGCGTTCGTGTGTTACAAAGCTGTCGTGGAAGCCAGGAGGAACAGAGTGGGCTGATTACTACGAAGCCACCAACTACTCATCACAAGCCCTCTCCGCCAAAGAGCGTATCGTTGATGGCTTCGTTGAGGCTGTAAAGCCGGCGCTAACGTGGGATCTCGGAGCCAACAACGGATTGTTTAGCCGTCGTGCGGTGGCGCACGGCTCGTACACAGTTGCATGCGATGTCGACCCAAGTGCTGTTGAGAAGAACTACCGCGGCTGTAGGGTTGAAAAAAACAGCTCAATGCTCCCCCTGATTATCGACCTTACAAATCCGTCGCCTGCGCTTGGCTGGGCTCACACCGAGCGCCACTCGCTACTCGATCGAGGCCCAGTCGATCTCGTCTTAGCTTTAGCGCTCATACACCATATCGCCATCTCCAAAAATGTACCCCTGCCGCGCCTTGCGGAGTTTTTCGCCGCGTGTGGGCGCGCCCTTATTATTGAGTTTGTTCCTAAGCCTGATTCACAGGTCCAGAAGCTTCTAGCCTCGCGCAAAGATATCTTTCCAGAGTATACTCAAGAGGGATTCGAGCGGGCCTTTCGTGAGTTTTTCACAATTGAGCAATCAATTCCGGTCCCTGAATCACACCGCGTACTGTACCTGATGCGAAGAAAATAGCACTCTGTGAGCACCTCCTCGACACGACCAGAGACTCTAACCCGATTTGCTCACCTGTTTGCCCTTAGTGGGCTCAGCCTCGCCGGTCCGCTACTCAATATCCTCGCCGACGGACCGGAGTTCTTCGTGAATCGCCGAGCCCTTCCACTTGATATCGTAACGCTTGTGGCGATCTTGATGTTCGCTGTGCCTCTGGCTGTCTTCAGCGTTGAGAGCCTTATAAGATTTGTTAGCATCCGTGCGGCACGCATCGTGCACCATGTGTGTATTGCAGTGCTAGTGGCGCTTGCTGTTGTACCGCTCGTGGTAACGCTTGATCTACTCCCCGGGTACGGATGTATCGTGGTTGGATGTGCAATCGGCGTTGTTGTAGCTATCCTTACTGCGCGCTTTAAAGGCGCAAGTCAGTGGCTTGCATTTCTATCAGTCTTGCCGATCTTTTCGGTTGCAAGCTTTGCAATGAGCGAGGGGGTTTCAACGCTCCTCTCGCCCCCTAAGCTTATCCAGGGTGATGGGTTTACCAAATCAAGTGATACACCGGTAGCAATCTTAGTCTTTGATGAATTCCCACTTAATGGACTTTTAAATAAAAACCTTGAGATCGAAGCTGAAAGGTTTCCAAACTTTGCAGCACTTGCAAAAGACGCCACATGGTACAGAAACGCCACGGCCGTGAACGCATTTACACCAATAGCGCTCCCGGCGATCCTCTCAGGCAAGATGCCAAAGACCCTGAAAGCTCTCCCCACGACAGAGAGCTACCCAGCTAACTTATTTACTATTCTTGCTCGCAGTCACGCCATCAGCGCCTCTGAGCCTTTTACTCGGTTGTGTCCACCTGAGATATGTGGGCAATCAAAACGTCGCTCAAGCCTGCGTAAGCGAGTAAGCTTTATGCTGTCTGACCTTGGTGCGGTGTACCTCAACTACGTTGTGCCAAACGATGTCGACCTGGGAGTTCCCTCGATCGATGGTAAGTGGGGTGATTTCTGGGATGAGAAGCAAGACAGCTGGAGTGCGCCAAACTTTGCGCGCAAGAGTCGGGTGGGAACGTTAAAGGCTTTCTTGAGCGCTATTAAAGTTCCGCCTGGTAAGCCCGCTTTTATCTTCGCGCATACAATCCTACCACATATGCCGCACCAGTTTACCCCCTCAGGGCGGATGTACTTCTCAGGCCCGCTCCACGGGTATGTCAAAGATCGCTGGACAGAAGAGCCTGCTTTTCTCCAGGCAGGCTACCAGCAGTTTCTTTTCCAATTAGGCGCCACTGATTACGTGCTGGGGCTCTTTATTAACAAACTAAAGGAGCTGGGCATCTATGAAAAAGCCCTGATTGTGGTCGCTGCCGACCACGGATTCTCAATGCGGCCAACATCGTATCGACGCGGCGACATTGATGAGGCTGCCTTCTATGAAGATATCATGAACGTGCCGCTCTTTATTAAGTACCCCGGTGCACCACAGGGCCGGATCGATCCGCGCCACGCCCAAAATAACGATGTGCTGCCCACAGTGCTTGATGTGCTTGGGCTCGATTATGACTTAGAGCTCGATGGCTACTCCCTGCTGAGGAACGATCTCCCCGATCGAACTGAACAGCAGTTTTTAGTCGGTCGGGTCGACAATCCAGGCAGACGAAAAGGGAAAGAAATTAAAGTTAAAAAGGTAGTAAAAGCAGAAGGCGAGATCCGCTCCTACAAGGTTCCGCCTGAATCTCCACGTGCGACTGTGGATTGGAAATACACCCTGCAAGGATACGCCACACAAAACCCTCACAACCGTTACTTCCTTGGACCATACGCTGAGCTTCTCGGGCGATCGGTGGCAGAGTTTTCAGTGACCACGTCTAGGTCTTCCTACGTGGTTCTTAGCTGCGGAGACAGAGCAAAAAGCGGGGATTGGAGCCGTACGGTTCGGTATGATCCCAAAACAGGCGTATGTCCGTGTAATATTCAGGGAAACGTTGATGGCTTAGATTCTAAACCCGGTGATGTTATAGGAGTTGCAATCAACGGAGTGTTTGAAAGTTTTGCAAACCTTATCGATGGGCCAGATAAGGTAATGCAATTCATTTTTCTTCTTCCTGATTCAGCGTTTAAGCCTGGTGATAACTCAATCCAGCTGTATAAGATTGAACCAGGGAAGGAATCGCTCCCTACTGTACGGGCTCTTAATCCTAGCTCGCGGTAGGCCCCTTTTAATACGCTATCAGCATTTGCTACTGTAGCTTCCGAGGTGGCTATACCTATCAAAGTAAAGAAATTGTTATGACTACTATCGGCATCCTCTCTGACACCCATGAAGATATCCGGATGATTAATAAGGCTGTCAGAATTTTAAAGCAGCGCTCCCCTGATGTTGTAATCCACTGTGGGGATATCATCTCTCCACCAGTCCTTGAGCACTTCTTAGGCCTTCCCCTTCGGCTTGTGTACGGAAATAACGACGGTGAGCGCTCGGGGCTCAAAAAGAAATGCGCCGAACTAGGATTTGGAGAGATCGACGACACCCTAACCTTTACGTATGCAGGTAAGGACTTCTTTGTAAACCATGGCACGCGTCCCAGCACGATTGAAGACGCTGCAAACTCTCAAAGCTACGATTACGTGCTACACGGCCATACACACGAACAGAGAAATGAGCTGCGAGGTAAGACCCGCATCATTAACCCAGGGGCGCTCTTCTCTGCTGACCAATTTTCTATCGCCTTCCTGACGCCAGAAACAGGAAACGTTGAATTCGTTGAGATACCTGAATAAGAGAGAAATTTTTCCTGAGGATGTTAGTCATGCAGATCGATTGGTCAGTCTGGAAACCAACTGAGGTGGCGGTGCTGTGCTTTGTTTTCCGGGGAGAGGAGGTTCTGCTTATAGAGAAGCTGCGCGGCCTCGGTGCCGGTAAGGTCAACGGTCCCGGCGGGAGGCTTGAACCAGGGGAAACCCCTGAGCAAGCCGCCGTACGAGAGCTCCAAGAAGAGCTGTGTATTACGCCGCATGGGCTCTCCAGGGCCGGCAGGTTGCGTTTTGCCTTTGTAGACGGTTACCACCTTGAAGCGTGGGTATTTCGAGCTCAAGGGATGCACGGTGAGCCCACCGCCGGCCCGGAAGCGATCCCCTTCTGGAACCACGTTGATTCTATCCCGTTTGAGAGGATGTGGGCCGACGACAAGGAGTGGTTCCCGCACTTAATTCAAGGCGTCCCATTTGACGGCAGATTTATCTTTGATGGGGATACTATGCTTGGCGGGGATGTGTTCGCTCCGGTGAGCCTACAGAGCTAAGCCACACCGAATCTGCACCGCTTCCGAGCTGCTATCAGTCCGGCTGTTGTAAGTCCAGGCATTAGCAGGCTAATACCCTGTGCGGGCTTGCCTACTTCTTCTGCTCAACAGTGAAGTGCTTAATCTTATCGCGGAACGGATCGTCGGTAAAAACGCCACCGATCATGATAGCAAGCAGGACAAACGGGATAAGAATGTACGTCCAAATAATCTTGTTCTCGTACTTACCGTGCATGAAGACCGCAATAACCAGCGATGCTTTGACCGATGCGATAACTAATGCGCCGACAATGTTAAACTTGCCCAGGTCAACCTGAGCTGCCAGGACGGTTATCACCGTGAGGATTAAAAGAGCAACCAGAACCTTAAAGAAGGTGCTGACAGGTACAACATGCCCTGTCTCCTCGTGATGCGAAGCGCCGTGTGAATGTCCGTGTGAATGTGAATGTCCCATGGTCTATACGTGCTCCTGTAAAAATTATCCAACAAGGTAGAGTAACGGGAAGAGGTAGATCCAGATTAGGTCCACCAAGTGCCAGTACAGAGCTCCTAGCTCCACAGGCGTGTAGTACTTACCCGAGAAGCGATTCTTCATCGCCGGCTTAATACCGTAGATAAACATCACTACCATACCGATGATAACGTGCAAGGCGTGCAGGCCGGTCATGCAGTAGTAGATGCCAAGGAAGTTTTTGTACTCGTAGAAGTGGCTGTTCCAAACAAACGGAAACATGCCATGGTGCGCCTTGCCGGTGTACTCAATGGTCTTGACCACCAAGAAGATAAGTCCGCAAAAGACGCTGATGCCAAAGTTTCTTACCACGCCGGCATTATCACCCTGCTGCGCCTTGGTAACAGCTACAGCAGCCGTATAACTTGAGAACAGGAGCACTGCTGTATTAAACGCGCCGAGCCATACGTTTAGGTTCTTACTGGCATGGTGAAACTCATCCAGGTGGTAGTAGCGCATAATCGCGAAGCTGCAGAACATTACGGCGAAGAGTAGTACCTCTGTCGCCAAAAAGAGCCACATACCCAACTTCGCTGCGCCGTATGCAGTCGGGGTATCCATGTGGTGGATAATCGGAGGCTCTCCGGGTGGTACATTGTGGTCTACAATCGCTGAAGTACTCATAACATCCCTGTATAATTGTCCTTTAAACCTTAGCTAAAACGTACAGCCTATGCATGGTTGTGAGTCGGAGTACCGTAGTGGTACGGATCCTTATCCACAACGGGAATCTCTGGGAAGTTCTCATGGATCGGCGGTGACGCTGTCTGCCACTCAAGACTCACAGAGTTGTATGGATTTCGAGGCGCCTTTACCTTGCCGAACTTAGCTGTCCAGAGCAGATTGACCAGCGCAAACATGTACCCAAATCCATTTAAGAACGCGCCTACCGTTGAAACGGTGTGAAGCGTCTGGTACTGAGGCGGATAGTCGTAGTAACGACGTGGCATACCGTCCATTCCGAGTACAAACTGCGGAATAAAGGTTAAGTTAAAGCCGATAAAGAGCATCGCAAACGCGGTCTTTGAAGCCGTCTCGTTGTACATCTTTCCAGTCATCTTCGGGAACCAGAAGTGCAGCGCCGCAATCAATCCGATTACCGCACCGCCCTGAATCGTGTAGTGGAAGTGCGCTACTACAAAGTAGGTATCGTGGTAGTACACATCCACTCCAAGCATCGCCAAGTAAATACCTGTCGTTCCCGCAACCATGAACAAGAACACAAACGCCATCGCGTACAGCATCGGTGTCTTAAACGAGATAGAGCCCTTGTACATTGTGCTCACCCAGTTAAACACCTTAATAGCTGTTGGCACCGCTACAAGGAACGTCACGATTGAGAAGAACTTCGCTGAGAAGTCAGAGATACCTGCAACAAACATGTGGTGGGCCCACACGATAAATCCTACTGCAGCGATCGCCATCGACGAGAGCACAACCATCTTGTACCCGAACAGCGGCTTACGCGAGAACACGGGGATAATCTCTCCCACCACTCCGAATGCAGGTAACACCATGATGTACACTACCGGGTGTGAATAGAACCAGAATAAGTGCTCCATAAGCACTGGGTCGCCACCTTTGCTCGGATCGAAGATGCCGGCGCCGAATGTGCGCTCTGCAATAACAAGTAGCAGAGTCATTCCTACTACCGGAGTGGCAACAGTTTGGATAATCGCCGTTGCGTACGATGCCCAGATAAATACCGGCAGACGCATCCAGGTCATTCCTGGAGCGCGCAACTGGTGAATCGTTACGATAAAGTTTAGACCTGTAAGGATGGACGAGAATCCAAGCACAAAGGCTGCAAACACCATCCAACTTACCGAGCTGCTGGTGGTCGTGCTGTACGGAGCATAGAAGGTCCAGCCGGTGTCGACTGGATTCATCATCGCGTACCCTCCGATCATTGCGCCGATAACGTAGAGGTAAAAACTGAACAGATTGAGTCGAGGGAATGCCACATCCTTAGCTCCGATCATCAGCGGAATGAGGAAGTTTCCAAGCGTGGCCGGAATACCCGGAACGACAAACAAAAAGATCATAAACACACCGTGCATCGTAAAGAGCACGTTGTAGGTGTGCGGGTCGTTAATGATTGTTGGGCCTGCTGTTGCAAGCTCCGTGCGCATCACCAGCGCCGCGAGCCCGCCAGAGATAAAGAAGATCATGATCGCAAAGAGGTACAAGAAACAGATCCTCTTGTGATCGGTTGATGTGAGCCACGACCAGATACCGGTCTTCCAGTTCAGGTAATTTAACTCCTCGTTACCGTGTGCTGCATGCGCTGCCATATATCGTTTACCTCTCTCTAAATATCTATCGCGCTTATTACTGAAGCGTCTTTAGGTACTCAATTACGTCGTTCAAATTCTCGTCGGTGAGCTTGCCCTCATACATCGCTGGCATCGCTGGAGCGTAGCCTGCGACGATCTTAGCATTTGGCTTCCAGATCGACTCCTTGATGTAGGCCGCATCAACGTCGACCTCAGTGCCATCCGCGAGCTTCTCTTTTCGTCCCCAAAGCCCCTTAAAGGACGGCCCTACTAACTTAGAACCATCGAGGCTGTGGCAGGTGATACAGAGATTCCCCGTGTCGTGAACAATCGCCTTGCCGCGCTCAGCTGGGGTTGCGCCCGCAGCAGCGGCATCGGATTTCTTCGGTGCCACCGGCGCCGCAACTTCAACCTTCTGCGAACCATCAATGGTCTTTATGAATTCGATAATGCCGGTGATGTCGTCGTCAGAAAGCTGACCCTGGTAGCTCGGCATTCCCATCGCTGGATATCCAGCAACAGTCTTTGCCTGCGGATACAGGATAGACTCACGGATGTAGTTTTCATCTGCCTTGTACTTCGAACCATCGGCGAGTTGTCCCTCTTTGCCGAACGCTTTGAGCCACGTTGGGCCTACACGCGCAGATCCATCGAGACTGTGGCAGGTGATACACTGCTTAGAAACGTAGAGCTCTTTACCCCTATCAGATGGCTTAAGCGAAGCTAGCTTTCTCTCCTCGCTGTCGTCCGCAAGCCACCTATCAAACTCTGCGCGCGGAAGAACCTTAAGCCGCGCTAACATCTTTGAGTGCTCGTTACCGCAGTACTCCGTGCAAAATACTTGAAAGTCGCCTGTCTTTATCGGACGGAACCACTCATAGGTGTACCGACCGGGGATGACGTCCATCTTTGTGCGCATAACAGGCACGAAGAACGAGTGCAAAACGTCCTTTGAGGTCATGATAAGCTTCACTGGCTCACCAACAGGAACAACGAGTTCACTTGTGGTCCTCTTGCCGTTTTTGTACTGGAAATCCCAAGCCCACTTACGAGCTGTAACGTTAATCTCGTAGGCGTCAGCTGGCGGCGAGCGCAGATCTACAAACGAATCGTATCCAAGCCACGCAACCCAGATGCACACCAACGTTGGAAATACGGTCCAGATCACTTCAAGGGTGTTGTTTCCCTCGATCGCTGGGGTCTCATGGTCTTTGCCGTCTCTTTGTCGATAGATAATCGCAAAATAGAGCATCGCACCAACGATCGCCACGGTGCAGATCACCGAGATAATAGTGACGATATCGTTTGCAAAATCAACCTTATGTGCAAAATCGGAGCCTTGCTCGCCTAACAATCCCAACATAGCTTTTTAACCCATTACCCTTTTACAAAAACGCACATCCTCGCAACTCTTCGCTCGGTTGCTACTCTGCTGCCTTTACTTGACTCCCTACGCCATTCCTTGGCGCTTTTTGCGCGCAAAGAAGTAATACACTAACCCTAGACCGAGCAGGGTTAAAGCCCCACCGATCCGTAACAGACCAACAACTGCCCAGGTGTATTTTCCTTGGAGCGGATCAAATCTAAAGCAGTACAGGAGCAGGTGATCGACTGCCGTCCCTATACCCCCCTTTGACGCCTCAACTAATGAAAGTTTGACGTCCCACGGAGAGAACATAATGCCTGTGAAATACTGCGAGATCTCACCCGTCGGCGTCAATATCATAACAGCCGCCGAATGAGCAAAATCCGCTCCGTCTCGCATGTATTTAAAACCAAGTTCACGCATTAAACCAGAGACCTCTCCCTGACCCCCTACTAAGTATTGTATAGCATCTGCATTGCGCGCGGCGTCACCAACCAGACGCGCGTTGAACTTATTCATCACGGTGCGCGCATCCTCAACTTTTTCTGCTGGATCAAAACCAACCACTAGGACGGAGAAATCGCTTGAAAGCTTAAGGGGAATCTCATTTAGTAGGCTATACACCCCATCAAGAAGCAGCCCACAGAGCCGTGGACACTTATAGTAAACAGGGGCTATCAGAATAGGCTTTCCAGGGCGCACAAACTCGCGTAACGGGCGCCGCTCTCCCTTGGCGTTGGTGAATTCGCGCGATAAGTCGACCTTGGTTCCAAGCTCAGTAAAAACTCCTACTTCGGTGTCAATTACCTGCTCTGGTCGCTCAATCGCAGCAAGCCTTGCTGGGGTACCCCACAGAAGGCCTGTAAAGATAGCTGTAAAAAACAGAAAGCGCATGTTTTTCAAGTGGTTAAACCGCTTAATTCACCCCTACCGGTACATCGGCAATTTAGATTCAATGCACATAGAGCATCGTTTAAAATCAAAGTAATTGCAAACCACCCACAACCACTGTAGCACCCTGGTCAATTCTTCAGCAAAAGAGCAAACAAAACCTTGCCCAGACAAGCTAATGTTTGACATACATAACAAAAGTTACTATAGTTGCCTGATTAGTTGAACAAATTATGCCAGTATAAGAAGCACTCATGGATATCTGGAAGAAATTTGAAGAGAACAACATCACCCACAGCGCCGCTCACCACCTGGTGGCTATCCTTGAGCTGCGCGATAAGCGCGGCTATGCGCGCGTGACTGATGTCGCCAAGGATCTCAACATCACAACGGGCAGCGCATCAATTAACCTAAAAGCTCTTAAAGCTAAGAATCTAATCGTTGAGGATGAAAACAAGTTCCTCTCGCTCTCAGAAGAGGGTGAAGCGATCGCTCGTGCGGTTATAATGCGCAAAAAGATCTTACTAGACTTCCTGGTGCAGATCTTAAAAGTAAGCCCAGAGCAAGCAGAGATAGATTCGTGTAAGACAGAGCATCTTATCAGCGCCGAAACCGCTAAGAAGCTGCAAGAGTTCACCGAAAATTTTCAGCTCGGACTTTCGCCTAAAGATCGCCTACAGAAAGCAGCGGGAAAAGCCGCTTAAAACAAGGTTTGACGATGGGTCGTTTAAAACGCCCTCCTTCTTTTTGGCTTTCGGTTGCCCGATAAAAGTGAGCTTTTAACGCGGTCGTTAAACCAGATACTTACCTAATCAAAACTTTACGGGCTTGTCTGACCCCGTCCAGGTTGTCGTTCAACCACCAAGATTTGTACCCCTTGGCTACCTTTTCGCCATCTTGCAAGGAGCTTCTGTAGTCAGCTCCATAACAGTTGTAACAATTTCCCTTTTACGGCCCTCTAGGTATTGCTACAGTCAGCCAGGTGCGGGGTTTTGATAACCAGACCCCGATTTACTCTTGGGAGTGTGACATGAAAAAAAATCTTCTCTCCGTTGCCAGCAAGGTATGCTGTCTCGGACTACTTCTTATCGCAACTGGCTGCTACAGCGTAACGATTCGCCCTGATGGCGGATTTAAGATGGCCACGAAGCCATCCTTTGAGCAACGCCAGGATTTCTACCTCTGGGGTCTTGTAGGTGAAAGCCACATCGACACAGCCAAGGTATGTAGCTCAAGCGCACCAACTCAGATGCAATCTCAAGTGACGGTCGTTGATGCCCTGCTTGGTTTAGTAACGCTGGGGATCTACTCTCCAGAAACTGCCAAGGTATGGTGCCGATAAAACTGTCTAAGTGATTACGGCGTTATCGTCTAATTTTTAAGGAATAGATATGAAAACAAAATTTACTTTAGGAGCAATTGTGCTCGCCTCTCTGCTCACTGGCTGTCACAAGATTTACTACCACAAGTCAGCCCCGATGGTAGCGAATAAGAGCTCGGCTCAGGTCAACGAGTGGCACCACGATGGAGTATTTGGTTTGGTAGAGTTTAGCGAGCCTACTGACCTTAAGACCTACTGCGGCGGTTCAGGTAAGTGGAGTGCGGTTGAGACCGAGAACTCATTCCTTACTGGACTTGTGAGTAGTGTAACGTATGGGCTCTACACACCACGCATGGCTAACGTAATCTGCAAGTAAGCTAGGCTGTTGTTAGACGTCACAAGCCCCTAGCAAGAGAAAACCTCTTGCTAGGGGCTTTCTGTTTTTTTGGTTGCTACCCGCCTCTCCCCCGCCACCACTCAACAGTCTCAGCCAATCGCTCCTCAAGAGAGTGCGAAAAGGTCATGCCCAGCTCCTGGCGTAACCTACGCACTGAAGCTACAAGCCGTGGGGGTTCGTTGGGTTGCTTTGGCTTGGCACCAAGCCTAATTAGCTCTGGCCTTCCAGTGAGTCGTCCCAGAATAGTTAATACTTCTGCAACCGAACTTTCTTGGCCCGATGCAATGTTTATATCTCCACTCACTTCTGAATCAAGTAAGGCCACAAAGGCCCTGGCAACATCATCAACGTGTAAGAAATCACGCAGTTGGTCTCCTGTACTGGCATCAAATGGCTGCCCTTGTAGTAATGAAATAATCGCCGATGACACCAACCGCTTTGGCCCTTCATGCGGCCCAAACAGAAAAAAGATCCGTCCCCACGCCGCACTCACCTTGTGGTGCTCAGCTACAGTAAAGAGGCTTTTTCTAAAGGCGTACTTGCACTGTCCGTACAAGGAAAACGGTTTTATCGGCGTGGTCTTCTCATCGAGCCACTGATCGCTTGTACCCCAATCGTATTCAGCGCACGTCCCCGCTCCTACGATTCGCTCACCGCCAGCTTCAATAAAAGCGTTTACCAGCAGTTTGCTACTAACGATCCAATCAAGATTCTCAGATGAGTTCCAGAACACTCCGTGGCGGGCGTCCCACGCAAGGTGAAGTAGGTGTGTTGCCCGTATCTCGCGTAGAATCGGGGTGATGGTGTCTGTGTCGTGAAGATCCGCTGTGTGGTAAAAAAGCTCTTTTGACACTCCGCCTTGAAGAGCTCTCTGCTCCTCTTGGCTGCGCGCTGAGTGCATGAGCACATGAACCTTAAAGCCTCGCGTAAGAAGATATCCAATAGCATGCCTACCGATAAATCCTGCGCCACCAGTTACAAGTACCGAGCGACTACCCATCTGTTACCTCTATACGCTCTCTCGAATGTAGTCTGGATAGGTGGCGTCGCGTTCTGAGATGACTAGCGGTGTCAGGGGCCATGCGATTGAAAACGTGGGGTCATTCCAACGCACACCACATGCAAGATGGGGCGCCTGCGGCTCGCTCATCATGTACAACACCTCTGACCTATCCGTGAGAGTGATAAAGCCGTGCGCACACCCGTGCGGCACTACAACCGAAAGTCTATTCTCTGCGCTAAGTTCAATTCCAACTGATCGTCCAAACGTTGCTGAATCAACTCGCAGGTCAAGTACAACATCATAGATCGCTCCCTGCGCGCAGCGTACAAGCTTACTCTCTCGTGAAGGAGCTTTTTGGTAGTGCATGCCCCGCAGCGTACCGCGGGTGGTGTTATACGAAGTGCTCGTCTGACAGTAGGTCACTGGCAAGCCGTGCTTTGCAAACTCTTCTGCGCAAAATGTGCGCGCGAACAGGCCGCGCTCGTCGTGGTGCGGCTGTGGTGTAACCACCCATACCCCGCGAAGCTCTGTCTCTGAAAAAAACATTAAAACTCCTCAAGATGTGGCACAGGAACAATAAATCTTCCTCCCCAGGCCCTAATCCCAGCTAGCTGCTCTTGAACTTCACGCTTTAAATTCCACGGCAAAATAACAACTACATCTGGCTTAGTCTCAAAGATCCTCTCAGGTGCATGGACCGGTATGTGCGTACCCGGGGTAAACAGCCCCTGCTTGTGTGGGTTCTTATCAACGATGTATTCGATAAAGTCCTCACGAATCCCACAGTAGTTAAGGAGCGTGTTGCCCTTTGCCGCGGCCCCATACGCTGCGATCTTTTTCCCTGCGGTGCGCGCTGCTATGAGGTATGAAAGTAGGTCTCGCTTCACCTTCTCTACCTTCGGTCTAAATAAAGCGTAGGTTTCAATACAATCAAGCTTAGCCTTCTTTTCAAGAGTGCGTATCCCCTCAAGCGATGGTTCTATCGGATGATTGCTATGCGCGTAGAGATCGGCGTACACCCGCAGTGAGCCTCCGTGAGTTGGAAGCTCTTCGACCGCGAAAACCCGTAGCCCGTAGGCGTCAAATATCTTCTCTACAGCGAGTAGTGAAAGGTACGAGAAGTGTTCGTGGTAGATGGTATCGAACTGATTGTTCTCTAAAAGCTGGTAGAGGTGTGGGAACTCTAGCGTTGCCACACCATTAGGCTTAAGGATCGAGGCAATACCAGCTACAAAATCGTTAATATCAGGAACGTGCGCTAGAACATTATTGGCGATAACAAGGTCTGCGCTAAGGCCTTCGCGCACAAGATCTGAGGCTGTTTGCCTTCCAAAGAACACCGAGCGAGTTGGGACACCTTTTTTAATTGCCGCCTGCGCTACGTTTTTAGCAGGTTCGATTCCCAGACACGGGATTTTACCCTTAACGAAATTTTGCAGGAGATAGCCATCGTTGCTTGCAATCTCTATCACAAACGAAGCACTTGAGAGGCTTAGCTTTTGGGTTATCTGTTCTGTATATCGTGCTGCATGCCGCAGCCAGCTTTCTGAAAACGAGGAGAAGTATAGGTAATCTGAGAAGATCTCTTCAGGACTTTCAAACTCTTCTAGCTGCACAAGGAAACATTCACTACACACAAAGGCGTGCAGAGGATAGAACTTCTCCAGGCGATTTAGCTGCTCAGGTTTAAGAAATGAGTTTGACGGCGGACTCATTCCAAGATCTATCACTGATTGGGTGAGTGGCTTTGTGCAGAAACGGCAGCTTCGTTCCTTCATAATCGTCTCTCTAGTTGTGCAATCTGCTCTATGTGCTCTACGCTCACGTCTCGCATTGATCTACCGGAGTAGAACTCCTTGTACCACGACACTGTCCAGTCAAGCGCCTGGTCAAGCGATAGAAGTGGTTTCCAGCCAAGTTTTTTCGTTGCGTGAGAGCTATCGAGACACAGCAGATGCGCCTCGTGCGGGCTGCTCCCCTCTCCTGGTTGAGCGACGCGGTACTGAGCCTCTGCGCCCCAGCGTTTACACAGCGCCTCGGCGAGGTACGATACGGGTTTGGCATCGCTTGCATCTGGACCAAAGTTAAATCCCTCTGAGAACTCACGTGGCGCTCGGTACAGGTGCTGCGCTAAGAGTAGGTATCCGCGAAGTGCCTCGAGCACGTGTTGCCATGGGCGCACAGCTGTTGGATTTCGTATAATAAGGGTCTCCCGTGCCGCAAAGGCGCGCACGCAATCAGCAAGCAACCTATCCACTGACCAGTCACCTCCACCGATCACATTCCCTGCTCGGGCCGAGGCTAGCCCTGTAGAGCTTTTGGCGAAGAATGATTTTTGGTACGCAGCACTGACAAGCTCAGCGCATCCTTTACTGCTGCTGTAGGGATCATCACCGCCAAACCTGTCGCTTTCTGTGTAGGCGTGAGAGGTTTCAAAATTTTGGTAGCACTTATCACTGGTGACGTTAATTACCGCTCGCACACTTGGGGTGTTTCTGGCAGCTTCCAACACATGCACAGTCCCAAGCACGTTTGTAGCGTACGTTTCGACTGGGTCTGTGTATGAGGGCCGCACGAGCGATTGTGCTGCGAGGTGAAAGATTATTTCGGGTGATGCTTTGTGGAGGACAGAAGCTACTACTTTAAGATCCCTTACATCCCCGCGGAGATCGTGTACGCTACTTCCAGGAGCGAGAGCTTCAAAGAGGCTTGGTGTCGACGGCACATTAAGCGACAGGCCCGTTACATGCGCTCCCAGATGCTCAAGCCACAGTGCGAGCCACGCCCCTTTAAAGCCTGTGTGTCCTGTAAGAACAACGCGCTTACCTCGCCAGAATTCTTTCTCAACGGTTACTGCCACACCTTCCATGGAGCATTTCCTGTTTGCCAGAGGCTTTCAAGGTATTTGCGGTCACGCATCGTATCCATCGGCTGCCAGAAGTCAGTGTGGATATAGGCTTTCATCTCTCCTAAGCTGACTAACTGCTCCATCGGCTCTTTCTCCCATACACTTGTATCTCCAGCGATATAGTCGAGACACTTTGGTGAGAGCACAAAGAATCCGCCGTTGATAAAACCACCATCTCCCAGGGGCTTCTCTTGAAATTGAGTAACCGAATCACCGCTAATTCCTAGCGACCCGAAGCGACCCGGTGGTCTTGTTGCAGTCACCGTTGCAAGCTTACCGTGTGAGCGGTGGAACTCTAAGAGTTTGCGGATATCAATGTTTGATAATCCATCACCGTAGGTCATACAGAAATTTTCGTTACCAACGTACTGCGCTATCCGTTTTAGGCGTCCGCCGGTCTGGGTGTCTTCACCGGTATCGATAACGCTTACCTTCCACGGCTCAGCCTTGATACTGTGGACCTCCATCTCCCCGCGCCAGATATCAAACGTGACATCAGTCATGTGTAGAAAGTAGTTAGCGAAGAACTCTTTGATTACGTACCCTTTGTAACCCGTGCAGATCACAAACTCATTGAGTCCGTAGCTCGAGTACATCTTCATGATGTGCCACAGGATCGGGCGACCGCCGATGTGCACCATGGGCTTTGGTTTAATCTCGGTCTCCTCAGTGAGCCGGGTCCCTAAACCACCTGCTAAAATCACAACCTTCATCTGGACTACCTATACTTAAAAAGTGCGCGGTATTGACCCGCTTACTGTAGTTGGCGAGTTGAATACGAAGTATGGCCGTTAGCATCGACTATAGATACAAGGATACTGCTGTGGAAGATGCTTAAACTATCGATAACGTTTCATCTTTAGGGCAAACGGTGGGGCTTTGGTAGCTGCTCATGCGCGGCTGTTATTAAGCCTAGACCAAGCCCTTCCAGCGGTGCTGCTTTTTACCCGCTCTGTTGATATCTCTGTGGATAAGTTAGGTCATGATTTCAATATATTAACAAAGTTGTTCACAATGCTGTGAGTAACTTGTGTCAAAGCTGTTGGTAGCTGTGGATAAGCTGTTTACAAATGGGATAACTCGCTTAGGATCGCCACTTGCCTGGGTAGACTGTGGTCGCGCCGCATTTGACCCTGGAAAATGATTAAGTTATTGTTTTAACTATATTTTTTGGCTAAGGGGCCTTGCGCTTACTGGGCATAAAAAAAGGGGCCTCGGAATCAAACCAAGGCCCCTTTTTAACTGTAATCCCCCGTGTGTACGGGTTACAATTACATTCTAAAAGCGATAACGAACGCCAAGATTACCAGCGATTCGATCAGCGCCATTCCAAGAATCATCGGAACGAGGAGCTTTCCGCCAACTGATGGGTTACGACCGAATGACTCAAGCATCGAACCAACCACCTTTCCTTGACCGAGTGCACCACCGAGAGCGGCTACGCCGATAGCCAAACCTGCGCCGATTGGACCAAAGCTTGATGAAGCTCCGCCCTGTGTCTCTTCAGCTACTGCTGCTGCTAGCGGTGTCAGAGCTGCTACTGCTACTGCAGCGATGTTTACGAGTTTCGTTGCGATTTTGTTCAGTATTTTCATCTTTTTCTCCTTACTAGTGATACCAGTTCTCGTCGATATCGTTCGCTAATTGCTGTAAACCAATTAGTGATGCTCTTCGCCTTCCTCATGCTGAGTTGCCAGCATTATATATATCATTGTGAGGATCGTTGGAACAAAGGCCTGCATAAAACAGACAAAAGTTCCAAGCGCGTAGAATACCACCGGCACGAGTACCGGGACGAGATCGGTAAATACCCCTAATACTATATGGTCGGCTGAGACGTTCCAATAAAGACGGAGGTTTAGGGTTAAAATTCTAAGCAGTGTGCCTAACAGCTCTAGTGGGAAGATAATGAAAGCCATCCAGGCCACCGGTCCGGCGAAGTGCTTAAAGTACTTAAAGGGCCCTAACTCCTTAATTCCATAGTAGTTAAAGCCAAAGAATATAAGCATTGCCACGGGCACGGTGGTCCATACACTTGTGGTCGCTGCAGGCATCCCCGGAATAAGCCCAACTAGGTTTAACAAAAGCACATAGGTGAAGATCGTCGCAGTAAGTGGCAGATACTTCCGGCCTTCTTTACCAAGCACTGAATCTTGAAAGCTAACGAAGCTGTCTATAAACACATCAGCAATTCCAGCTGATGAGATCGTTTCCTCGGGAACTACGCCCGCTTGCGCACCGTACCGTGCACGTCTCTTTGTGAGTGTCTTAGCGCACTTGGACCCGATGAGTAACAATCCAACACCAAGTGCTAGCGCTGTCGCTAACTTCTGGTGATTTGGATCAGTCAATCCAAGTGATTGAAAGTATGTGTAGTGGTTTTCCATAAATACTCTCTTGTCGCGCCCTACTTGTATAAGATTTAGAGCATTAAGGCAAATGTTTAGGGGTGTGGTTTTTCTTAAAGCGGCGCTTGGGGTTTCAGATTGATGAGCGATCAATTTTATGGTCGCGCACGGTGATCACAAACCTCGGGTGAGTTTACCAAACCAGGATCACAAAATTAGTTTAAATCACTTGAAATAAGCCGTTTTCAGCGTTATTTTTTATTCTGCGTAGTCGCAAAATTTCTCTTCAAAATTCTTGTAAAATTTTCTGCTCGTACTATAACCACCTCTCTGCTCGGTGCTTGGTCTAAGAAGCTAGCGTCTTGTTTGAACCGATCACCTGTTAAGATGAGGAAGCATGAGCGAAAATTTTGAGCCCGGATCGTTTGGCTCGCTCGCTGAAAATCTCGATGACTCACTCTCCGCAGCACAGACCGTTTCTTCGGCTGCCATCTCTTTATCGCCAGCAAACAATCACGATAACGCTCTGCATGAAACTCCACTGCAAGAGAGCACACTCGATCAGTGCTGGGCTCTTGCGATCGCTGATGTGTGCAAAAACACAAACCAACATATTGTTGCTGCATATATTGAGCCGCTTGAATTAGACCTTACAGCATCAAGCCCAGCACATGTAGTCGTGCGCGGCCCGTCTCGTTTAATCTGCAATTACGTGACCTCGAGATATTCTGACCAGCTGCGAGAGCGTTTAGCGTTTTTTGCACACTCTCCTAATCTAGAGCTCTCGGTGCTACCAGTCGAGCGCTCAGCGGTCTCTGTTGATGCCAACAGTTCAAGCGACTCACCAAAAGCTTCTGTGCACATTCCGTTTGTAGTGAAGCGGGTAAGGAATCAAGATGTGCCGACAAACGACCCTGAAAAATCACAAATAGCCCCTATTTCAGAGGGAAAAAGCGGATCCTTAGACGGAGAGATCTACAACAATATTAACCCACGTTACACCTTCGCTGATTTTGTTGTGGGTAATAGCAACCAATTCTGCCACGCCGCTGCCATGCGTGTAGCTGAGAAACCTGGACAGAGCTACAATCCGCTTTTTATCTATGGTGGTGTTGGTCTCGGCAAGACCCACTTACTGCACGCTATTGGAAATGCTGTTTTGCAGCGCTCACCCTCTTCGCGTGTGTTGTATATGTCATCAGAGACTTTTACAAACGAGCTGATCCTCGCCCTCAGACACGCCAAGATGGAGGAGTTTAAGAAGCGCTTGCGCACTATAGAAGTTCTACTGATCGACGATATTCAGTTTATTAGTGGTAAAGAGCGAACCCAAGAAGAGTTCTTCCACACCTTTAACGCCCTCTACAGCGCTAAGCGTCAGATAGTGATCACTTCCGATAAGATCCCGACAGATATTCCTGGGATTGAAGAGCGTCTACAAACTCGCTTTTCATGGGGTTTAACCGCTGATTTGCAAGCTCCTGACTTTGAAACGCGAGTAGCTATCTTAAAGCAGAAAGCGGTTACTGATGAGTTTCATCTGCCGCATGAAGTAAGCCATCTCATCGCTGAGCGCATCTCTTCAAACGTACGCGAGCTTGAGGGCGCACTCACACGACTCCACGCCATGAGTTCAATTCAGAGCGTTCCAATCTCTCTTGAGATGGCTAAGTCAGCACTAAAGCCACTGCTGCAACCTAAGGTAGTAAATGTCACTGTGGATGATATTAAAAAGGCTGTCGCGAACCATTTTAACATTAAAGTTTCAGAGATAGTTTCAAAACGCAGAACAAAGAATCTCTCGTTTCCAAGACACATCGCCATGTATCTGTGTCGTAAACACACCACGGCCTCATACCCCGAGATAGGTGAGCACTTTGGGGGCCGCGACCACTCTAGCGTTATCCACGCTGCCAGTGTGGTATCAAGTAAGTTATCAACAGACAGTAAGGTTAAAGATCTGATTGAAAGTGTTGAGAAGATAATATTCGGATAAATTAAGTAAATTCAGATATTTAAATAACTTTTCAACAGTTTATACCGGGTTGTTAATTAGCGCGTCTGATTAGCCTACTTAACTTAAGTTATCAACATTTATCCACAGCTTCACAAGGCTTTATAGAGGATATTTGAGTTTTTAGCTGTTGATAAACCTGTGGATAACTTGTGTGTGGCCGGTCAGAAACACAGCTTTGATGCGGGTAACCTGATGCGCTGTGGATAAAAGCTGAAATTATCAAGAAGATACTGACAGTTTTACGGTGAGTTAATAATGAAAAAAAACAAAACTTTAAGTTGATTTTCCCCAGAAAAGAGCCTTACTTATTACTATTCACTAAATACATTTATATTTAATTAGAACAGCCAGGACATTTCATGGAAATTACAATTCCAAAATCAGAGCTCTCAAAAATACTTCACCTCACTCTCGCCATAGCTGAGAAGAAATCAACAATGCCGATCCTAGGCAACTTACTGCTCTCAGCAGAAGATAAAACTCTGCGCATAACAGCAAGTGATATTGAAGTAACCGCGGTCGCATCAGCAGCTGCGAGCGTGAAGAAGAAGGGAGCGATTACAGTTGCAGCGAAGATGTTTGGTGACCTGGTGCGTGAGTTACCAGATGGTGATGTTACCGTTCGCACAGGTGATCGCGATCGGGTCGAGGTGATTGCTGGTAGCTCTAAGCTAAAGATTATGGGTGTGAGCGCTGCGGAGTATCCCATCCCTGATAGCATTAATTTACCAACAAAGTGCAAGATCTCAGCGCAAACTTTGGCAGAGATGATTAACAAAACTCTCTACGCGGTATCGCTCGATGAAGGGCGCTACAACATGAACGGTGTCTGTGTAGAGATGGTCAAGGAAGGAAAAACAGCTAGCCTACGGATGGTCGCGACCGATGGACACCGCTTGGCTTTAATTACTCGGCCGATTGATGGCGTTAATTTCACCGCACTCAAGGCAAAAGAAGCGGAGAAACAAGATAGCACCAGGGATCACGTCATCGTACCGCGCAAAGGTTTAGGTGAAGTAAGGAAAGCTTTAGAAGCAGTTGGGGATGTCCAGGTTGGTGTTGATGTAGTTGGTGGTTTCTTAGTGGTAGAAAGTGGCTCGTGCAAGCTAGTAGTTCAGCTGCTCGACAGTGAATTTCCGAATTATGAGCAGGTTTTACCAAAAGCACCAGGAACCAAGATAGCGCTGCTAAGCTCGCAATTAGCGCACGCTCTGAAGAGAGTTTCGCTCGTTGTTAGTGATAAAAATAAAGGTGTGCGGTTAGATTTTTTTAGTAACCTGTTGCGCATTTCAAGCTCTTCACCAGAAGTAGGAGAAGCACAGGAAGAGCTAGAGGTGCAGTACAAAGGGAGAGATTTCTCGGTTGGATTTAACGCCAGATACATAATCGATGCGCTTGCCACAGTTGGTGAGAATCAACCATACATCCTTGAGCTTTCAGGAGAGACAGGGCCAGGGAAGATGTATGCTGAATCAGATGAGTCAGCTATTGCGGTGGTGATGCCGCTTAGACTTGAGTAGACTAGCCGAGTGCCGGAATAAGTAGCGTTTTTTATCTGAGCACTCACGCGTCTATAATCAGCAAGGCCTAGAGTTGTTTATTTCAAAATTAAAAGTTTATAACTTTAGAAACCTCGCTGACCAAAACATCGAGTTACGCAATGGACCTGTGTACATCACGGGTCTAAACGGAAACGGCAAAACAAACTTAAGTGAAGCGCTTTACCTTCTCTCAGGCTCGCGTTCGTTTCGAACAAACTCATCAAGCGATTTAGTCCGCTGGGGCGCGAAGGAAGCATCGGTGTTTGGTACCGTAGAGCGAAGCAACGGAAGTGACGAGATAGGAATTAGCCTAACATCTTCAGGACGCACGGCGTTTAAAAACGGTTCAGAGCTTAACTCAGTAAGTGAACTAGTAGGCTCATGCGCGGTTGTAGCTTTCTCACCATCTGACCTCTCGCTTGTTAAAGGCTCTCCGGCTGGCAGGAGGAAGTTTCTCGACCGCAACATGGTAGAGCTTCAACCAACCTTTTTGGCCACGCTCATGGCCTACCAGCGGGCTCTAGGCAGTAAAAGCGCCCTGCTAAAGAACCCCCGAGTTGATATCGCGCAGCTAGAGCCGTGGAATGAGTTACTCACAGAGTACGGTGGAAAAATTGTTGAAAACAGAGTTAAGTTTCTTGAATTATTAAATGAAAAAGCTGGTAAGATACACCAAGAATTCGCTCAAGCAGACGGCCTCCTAAAGCTTACACTTGAGTCTGAAGTGTTAAACTCAAACCAGCAGGCGTCAGCGGACTTTACCTATCAGGAGCTAAAACGGCTCGCCCCACGCGAGATAGCGCTGCGCTCGCCCCTCTTTGGTCCGCACCGCGACGATGTAGCGATCACATTAGGTGCCGGGGTCGATAGTCGGGCTTTTGCCTCACAGGGACAGAGCAGAAGCATCGTATTGGCGCTAACTCTGGGGGTAATTGAGCTGCTTGAGGAGCGTCTGGGTGAATCGCCTATCGTGGTGCTTGATGATGTTGATTCAGAGCTTGATGCTGCACGCTCTGAAAAGCTCTTTAGTACACTGGTACAGAGAGACCGCCAGTTGATAATTACCGGAACCTCTCAACCGCCTGCTGCCTTGGTTAAGGGAGTGCACCAAGAGGTGCAGCTTGTAAGGGTCCACGAAGGACAGGTATTACCCAGTTAAATCAGATAATTAACGCAGTTTTGCCGGATTATTCCACAAGCTGTCTTTAAGCCCCTAGAAAACGCTAAAAAAGCGCCTTCTCCTTGCCTAAAAATAATAAGTAAAAACAACAACTTAAAACCACAAAAATGGTGTTCTTTCCTCTTTGCTAAAAGATACTAAGTATCTTAGAATATTGCGGATATGACCGATTTCCAGGAGTTCTAAATGAGTACAGCGCCAACCACACAACCCTCTGACCTAGTTTACGATGCAGGTCAGATTAAGGTCCTCGAGGGTCTTGAAGCTGTACGTAAGCGTCCAGCGATGTACATCGGTGACACGTTTTATCGTGGCTATCACCATCTGATCTGGGAAGTTTTAGATAACTCAGTGGATGAGGCACTGGCAGGTTTCTGCACAGGAATAAAAGTAACTCTGCACACTAACGGCTCAGTTTCTGTTGAAGATAACGGCCGCGGTATTCCGACTAGCATTCACCCCACAGAAGGTGTGAGTGGTGTGCAGGTTGTAATGACGAAACTTCACGCTGGTGGAAAATTCGAAAAAGAAGCGTACAAGGTTTCTGGCGGATTACACGGCGTGGGAGTCTCGGTTGTAAACGCGCTCTCAGAGTGGCTAAAGGTTGAAGTAAAACAGGCTGGCAAACTTCACACCATGGAGTTTCGTAAGGGCGATCCCGTTGCGCCTCTAAAAGAGATAGGAACTGCCGAGGGCTCCGGCACCAAAGTTACCTTTTATCCCGACCACACAATCTTCACCGAGCAGAAGGGCTTTACCTACGACACAGTAGCGCACCGCGTGAGAGAGCTTGCGTTTTTGAATGCAGGCCTTCGAATCACTATCGTCGATGAGCGCACCGACAAGGAGCAGGAGTTCTACTTTGAAGGTGGAATAAAAAGCTTTGTCACTTACATTAACAAATCCAAGAGCCCAATCTTTCCAGAGCCTATCTTTGTTTCAGCGTCGCGAGACGGAATCGGTGTTGATGTGGCGCTGCAATACAACACTGAGTACCAAGAGAGCATCTACACCTACGCCAACAATATCAACACCCCAGAGGGTGGAACTCACCTGATCGGATTTAAGGCTGCGCTCACCCGCACGCTTAACAACTACGCCAACAAAAATGACCTCTTAAAAGGCTTTAACGAAGGTATCCAGGGCGATGATACCCGCGAAGGACTTGTTGCCGTTATTAGCGTAAAGATCCCAGAGCCACAGTTTGAAGGACAAACGAAATCAAAGCTTGGAAACAGCGAAGTAAAGGGTTTCGTTGAGCAGATGGTAGGCGAGCATTTAGCTAAGTTTTTCGAGGAAAACCCGGCTATAGCCAGGGCTATCGTCAATAAATCTCTTGAAGCGGCACGGGCGAGAGAAGCAGCTCGCAAAGCGCGCGAACTCGTGCGGCGTAAAGGCGCTCTCGACAGCGCTGCGCTTCCTGGAAAGCTCGCTGATTGTCAGAATGAAAACCCGGAAGAAGCCGAGCTGTTCATAGTCGAGGGAGAGTCTGCCGGTGGGTCTGCAAAACAGGGCCGCGATAAGAAGAACCAGGCCATCCTGCCACTAAAAGGAAAGATCTTAAACGTAGAGAAAGCTCGCTTTGATAAGATGCTTTCGTTTGAAGAGATCCGCGTGCTGATTACAGCGCTTGGAACAGGTATCGGCTCAGGTGACTTTGACGTTCAGAAGCTGCGTTACCACAAGGTAGTGATCATGACTGATGCCGACGTTGACGGAAGCCACATCCGCACACTGCTGCTTACGTTCTTTTACCGCCAGATGCACGATGTTATCGCGCGCGGGCACCTCTACATTGCTCAACCGCCGCTGTATAAGCTTAAGAAAGGTAAGCTTGAGCGCTACGTAAAGAGCGAGAAAGAGTTTACAGAGATTATCGTCGGAGCGGGGGTTGAGAACGTCTCGATAGAGGCCAAAGACAATCGCCAAACAAAGGCTGAATCGGTGAAAGACCTCTTAGTGCGGGTACGCGATATCCAGAACTCGCTTGAAGAGATACAGCAAGAGCGAATCGATGAGCGAGTGCTAGTTGCACTCTCAGAGTCATCTATCACCTTGAGCGAATCGGCGTGGAAGAGAGATGCCCTCGCAGCGCTTGTTCCAGCTATTAAAGAAACTCTTAGCAGGCGCATACCGATTGAGCCATCAGTTGAGATCGTTGACGACCATGACGGAGAGGTTGCTTTAAAGGTCATCTCTCGTCGTCGGGGCGCAACGCTGACGACAACCGTTACAAGGCGGCTGTGGATCTCAGATAAGATAGCAGCCGTGCGGCACGTGTATGCTGACACACGTACGCGCATCGGCGAGGGTCCGTACACGATCACTGCCTCAGGCGATTCAAAAGAGCTTGAGAAGATGGAATCGATTGAGGCCGTGGCTGAGTGGGTCGACCAGCGCGGACGCAAAGGGCTTTCGATATCCCGCTACAAGGGACTTGGAGAGATGAACCCAGAGCAGCTGTGGGAGACAACCATGGACCCACAAGCCCGCACCCTCTTGCAGGTGACCATTGAAGACGCTATCGACGCAGACCAGATCTTTACTGTTCTGATGGGCGATGAGGTTGAGCCACGAAGAAAGTTTATCGAAGATAATGCGTTAAAAATCAGAAACTTAGATATCTGATTGGGGCGTTACAGACACCGCTACCAGGGCCAAAAGTTGACCTGATTTAACAGGTTATGTACCATTTGAGCCCTTATTTTAAAGTTTCTTAAAGAAAAAGACAGAAGAGTTAAGGAGTACCACACCATGCCATCACCTACCAAAATAACCTGGGCGCGCCGTGACGCACGTGATGCAAAGCTTACTAAACGTCGCAACAAGAAGGCGAATAAGAAAAACGCCAAGAAGAAGTAGGCGTGTGACCCATACCACCTCCCGTGGTGGACGATCCTCGAGCGCCGCACTTTAACATTCCTGTGAGTGAGATAGCTGTTTTCTCTTCCTTTCAGGGCGAGTACAGTACAAACACGTATGAAAGCTACACTTAAACAAGCCCTCACCCAAGCGATGAAAGCTCAAGACAAGCTGCGCATGGAGACCATCCGCGCTCTCTTAAGCGAGATGCAGTACGAGGAGATGCAGAAAGAGGTGCAGGAACTCTCGCCAGCAGACGCTTCTGTGGTGCTACAACGCGAGGTAAAGAAACGCCAAGAGGCAATAGGCTTTGAGGAGCAGGCGAATAGACAAGACGCAAAAGCCAAGCTTCAAGCAGAGATAGCGATTATTGAAGAGTTCTTACCAAAGCAGCTAAGCGCAGCAGAGCTTGAGAAAGTCTTAGGTGATTACAAGAGCTCAACCCCTGGAGCTGTAATGGGAACAGCAATGAAGTTTTTAAAAGATAACTACGCTGGCCAGTACGACGGCAAAAGCGCAAGCGAGATAGCCAAGCGAGTCTTTGGATAGTCCTGTGGCTGCCACGCGCACCTTTTTGTGGCAAAGCAGTATCCCCGTACCCGTTCACGATCTCTTTGAGTGGCACACTCGCCCGGGAGCCTTTTCGCGGCTTAACCCTCCGTGGCGACCGGTGTCGATTATTACATCAAACGACTCGATTAAAGAGGGAGCACGGGTTTCAATTAGGCTTCCGCTCCTTGGTCCACTTGGACTGCGCTGGGATCTCACACATACCAAGTACGTTGCAGGCGAAGAGTTCTGTGATGAGCAGGTGCGCGGGCCGTTTAGGTCATGGAAGCACACGCACTCGTTTCGCGCACAGGGGCCGCAATCATCCCTTATGATCGATCAGATCGAGTATCAGTTGCCTCGCGGTGCCTCGATGCTAGATTGCCTCATGACACGAGAGCTTAGGCGCCTCTTTGGATTTCGGCACGCAGTGCTTAAAGCTGACACTATGCTACACGATCGTTTTAAGACGCTGCCCAGAAAGAAGGTTCTTATCGCTGGAGCTTCAGGCTTTGTTGGCTCACGTCTGAGCGCGTTTCTTACTACAGGAGGCCACTCAGTAATTAAACTAGTTAGACGGCCCCCCAAAAGCGCCGATGAGCGAGAGTGGCGACCAGAGAAAGGAGAGCTTAACCCTGAGGTGTTTGACGGAGTTGATGTAGTTATAAACTTAAGCGGAGCTTCGATCGCAGAGCGCCGCTGGACCCAGGATAGTAAAGTAGAGATAGAGCAGAGCCGAGTTCGGACAACCGCCCTTTTAGCGCAGACACTAGCCGCACTCCCCACGCCCCCAGCCGTAGTGATTATGGCCTCAGCCACCGGATTTTACGGCGATACAGGAAACTCGGTAGCTGATGAAAATACGCCGCGAGGAACTGGATTCTTAGCCACTGTGTGCGAGCGCTGGGAGGCAGCAGCAAAAGCTCTTGAGTCTTCAAAAAGTAGGCTTGTAACGCTTCGGATAGGAACGGTGCTTAATGCAGGTGGCGGAGCTTTAAAAAAACTACTTCCACCTTTTTTGCTTGGAGTGGGCGGAACGCTTGGTCGCGGGAACCAGTACATGAGCTGGATCGCCCTAGAGGATCTCCTAGGGATCATTGAACACATTATCTACAAAGAAGAGCTACGCGGAGCAGTAAACGCCGTCGCGCCTGAACCCTGTACGAATAAAGAGTTTACCAAAACTTTAGGCCAAGCCCTTTCACGCCCAACATGCATGGCAGTTCCAGAGTTTGTGCTACGAGCGGTTGTTGGAGAGATGGCAGAGGCAGCGCTTCTGAGTAGCTCGCGGGTTGTTCCAAAGGCGCTTCTCGAAAGTGGTTACAGCTACCTTTTACCACAGCTCGGAGCGGCTCTTACTTTTGAATGCGGCCTTTCGACCAAATAGAAAAGGCTCCATAGAGGAGCCCTTTTGTTGCACATAGACGTTGCGCTACGAGCACGCCCACAGCACGTCGACAGAGAGCATTTTCTAAAGGTCCGTAGCGAAATCACGGCTCTTGGAAAACACTATCGATTCGCAGATGCAAATCACTATAGTAGTGAGTTTACTTAATGAGCTGATTACAGAGCCCCTTGACGCTACCAACACACCTACCAGCATCGGGAACACTGATGCAAAGATTCTTGCTAATCTTAAAATAGATGCGCGCGGAGCGTGTGTTTTTGATGGCGGCTCCACGAATACCGGCAGTTTGGGCCGTACAGCGCGCACGTCCTGCATGACCCTCTGCTGAAGCATAAGGACACCGGGCGAGAGAATTTCCCTTTGAATCGTATATCGTAAACGAACTACCTGAGAAGTTTCGCTTGTTAAAAATAAGGGTCGGCTCCTTGCGGTATCCGATTAGCGGAGTGCCAACACCACCTGAACGAAGAGGCGCCGATTGCTTATAGATTGTTGAGCTCTCTGAGCCAGCGGCTTGAGTCTTTGGACAGATCTTACTGAGCGATAAAGCTCTGTATTGGGCATCAGCTGAGGATGCGACACCAACAAGAGCACAAACAGCCAACACTACACACTTTAATTTCATACTCACGCCTTCTTTGTTATTCTGGAAAACCTTTAGCGAATTCGGTAACTACAAATTACCTATCTCTCTTACCTTAACAACGCCTCCACAACACCACAATGGCCATACGGACTCAGATCCCCTAATTCAACTAGATGCGCGAGCGACTTTTGGCTGGCAGACTTGTCGATATACATCTGTCTGACGGCACTAGCGAACGTTCACAAGGTGCTGATATTCCTTACGACTTCAGAGAAACAAAACCTATCCACACAGCTAGAAGCCCTAGCCCCACACTAAGGCAGATGTAGGTAACAGCGGAGCCCCACGATCCAGCTCGTAACAGAGCGAGCGTTTCAACACTAAACGCCGAAAAAGTGGTAAATCCGCCAAGCACACCAGCGAAGAGAAATGCGTAAGCATCGCCTGAGAGAAACCTAAAACGCTCATTGACCCCAAGGAGGATGCCGGCTGCTAAGCATCCAAGAGTATTTACGACCACTATGCCCAACGGGATGGCAGAGGCCATTACTATCCCTGATAGTGCCAAAGAGAGTTTAAATCGAGCCATAGCTCCTAGAGCACCGCCGAGTGCGACCAATACAAGCTCTTTCATCAGCCTCCGTCGATACGATACCTATGCATGATGACCATCATGCTTCTGCTGTGACCATAATTGTACACTTCGCTATTGATATATAGAGTTAAAACTGGATTGCTGCACGCTCGCGCAATCCCTGTAAATCCCTAACCGGATTGAACCCGACAGTGGGGCTCTACCGAGTCCGCACCGGTCAGAGCAGACCAACAAGAGACGACGCGGCGCATTTTTGAGCATGTTCTTCCCTCCGTATATCGATAACGAACCGCGAGGGCCACTTCCCTACCCACATACCGCAGCGGTGGTGATCGTTGTGTCGATGTTATCTGGGGCCTTGGCAGCTCTGGTGATTCACACCAGCTTTGACCCGCCAACCACAAGCGAGATGAAAGTGGCCATGCTCGTGCTCTCTGGCGCGATAGGGGTGGCGCTTCTTCTTCAACTCGTAAGACGTAACAGACTTACAAGCGTTAAGCCAGCAAATCCCAACCAGCACAAGCACAGTGGCGAATCAGAAAGAACTCTTCAGACCTTTTGGGACTCGGTTCCTTCGCTTATGGGGGTCTTAGAGCTACGGGGCGATGAGCTCATCCATATTTACGACAACGCAGCGGCGAGTCGCTTTTTCGGGTTACTGCCCGGTGAAACAACGGGAAGAAAGAGTACAGAGCTACAGCTTCCCCCGGCGATCGCAACGCAGTGGATTGAACAGTGTCGGGCGAGCAGATCACGGAATGCCCCTGTTCGTTTCGAGTTCCAAGTCCCAGCAGTCGGTGGAGCTAGGTGGTACATTGCAACATTTGGCCCGATCGCCAGCTATCCTGAGGAGCCTTTTCGATTCGGATATATCGCGCACGATATTACAGAGCTTAAAGTAACCGAGAGCTCGCTGACCGAAGCGCGAGATCGATTGCAAGCAGCGCTTGAAACAGGATCGCTTGCCACCTGGGATTGGGATATCCAAAACGATATTGTCTACGCCGATTCAACGCTCATACGGCTCTTTAACGCCCCCCAGTCGTACATTCGAGGGGCGCCGATGGCGCATTTTATGGAGCATATCGATCTCCAGGATCGAGAGCGAGTGCGAGCCCTGATACACCGGTCGCTTGAAACCGGAGAGACGTACATCGCCGAGTACCGTTTATCAAACGGCCACCAAAAGCCGAGCTGGATCTCGGCTACGGCGCGAGTGCTCTACGATACAAGCGGTAAGCCCGCCAGGTTCCCAGGGGTAGCGGTTGATATCACCCACCTCAAAGAGGTGGAGCAGGCACTAACCGAAGCCACGTACGCCTCGCAGCAGCAGCTATCGGAGCTTGAAACGGTATACATGTTTGCACCAGTTGGCTTGTGTGTATTTGATACTGAGTTGCGTTGGGTGCGGATAAATAAGCTTATGGCCGGGTATCTTGGCCGACAGCAACAGGACTTTGTTGGACACTCTTTGAGTGAGCTAGTGCCTCACCTGGCCGAGGCTTTTGAGAAGCCGCTTCGACAGGTTTTAGAAACAAAGCAAGCTGTGCTCAACATTGAGGTCTTTGGTGAATCACCGACCGATATGGGCACAATTCGAATCTGGAGGAGCAGCTTCTATCCCCTACACAGTGGTAATGGCACGGTGAGTGGGATCAATGTTGTGACCGAGGATATAACCGAGGAGCGACGATCTACTGAGGAGCACCTCGCCCACCGAACAATTTTAGAGATGGTGGCAAGGCAGGCCTCTATTGAGACGATCCTCGGTACTCTTACAACCGCCATAGAGAAGATTTTCCCGGGGTCGCTCTCGTACATCGTGCGCGATCATCAACGCGGAGACCACGTTGTTCCAGTGGGTCGCTCGGACAGAGACGTCGTAAGGAAACTCTTCGATCCTCCACTACAGATAGATCCCGAAGGGGTCTTTGCGCGGGTGATCTCGCGACGAAGCGAAGTCCTGTTACCGGATATATCCCAGGAGAGTGGCGGACCGTTCTTGGAACGACTTAAGAGCCTGGGGGTTCGGTCGTGTTGGATCAAACCGATTATCTTAACCGATGGGAATGTGTGGGGCGCGTGCGCGATACACCACGCCCACGTCTCGCTTAGGCCTACCCAATCAGAACGAGAGCACCTCGATGTGCTGCTTCGACTCGCAGGGGCGGTTATCGAGCGTCGAAGATTTCTCGAGCAGCTCACATCAACGAGTGAAAGGCTTCAGTACGCCGAACGGGTCGGGGGAATCGGTGTCTTTGATTGGAATATGCAGACCAGTGCTGTCATCTGGACCCCACAGATGGAACAGATCTACGGCATCCCCCTCGATTCGTTTGAAGGGTTCGTCGAAGGATGGAAGAAGCGCGTGCATCCCGACGATCTACCCAGAGTGTTAGAAAAAGTGGAGAGCGGTATTCACGCGCGACGTCCTGATTTTAGTGATGAATATCGAATCGTGACCCCTGCGGGCGAGGTGCGCTGGACGGCAGTTCAGGGTGGTTTTGAGTACGACAGTGAAGGCGCCGCTGTGCGGATGATAGGAATTGTCGCTGATGTCACCGAGCGGAAAAAGACAGAAGAGCAGGCGCGGTTTGATAAGGAGCGCCTAAGCCTTGCGCTTGAGGCCGGAGAGCTCGGCTTCTGGGATTGGCACATCCCCAGCGGCGTGGTGCAGTTTGGTGGATGCTGGGCATCGATGCTCGGGTACCGAAATGACGAGATCGAGCCGCATGTTCGCGCCAGGGAAGTTTTGGTGCATCGCGATGATATGCCGGTAGTGCAGGAGAGCCTGCAGCGGCACTTTAGGGGAGAGGTGGCAATTTATGAGGTTGAGCATCGCTTAAAGAGGAAAGATGGCTCGTGGTGTTGGGTGCTCGATCGTGGACGGGTAGTTGAACGAGACAACGAAGGAAACCCACTCCGTATGGTCGGCATTCATGCCGATGTACATGAGCAGCACCTCATTCGCGAGGAGCTAAGAGCCGCCGCGAAAAGAAAAGATGAGTTCCTTGCTACCCTCGCGCATGAGCTACGCAATCCACTCGCGCCGCTTCGCACAGGGCTAGAGATTATTAAACGGAATCCAGCGGGCGCGCAGGCTTCTCAGGCTCGTGATATGATGAGCCGCCAATTATCGCACATGGTACGTTTGATAGATGACTTGCTCGATGTCTCACGGATCACCCGTGGAAAACTGGAGCTACGAATAGAAGATATCACGTTACAAAACGTAGTGGACTTGGCAGTAGAGAGTAGTAAGCCCGCTATCGACACGGCTCGCCACACGCTCTCGGTGGAGCTCCCGCTCGAGGACATCCAGCTTCACGGCGATCTGACGAGGCTATCGCAGGTGCTTAGTAATCTTTTGCTCAATGCGGCCAAATACACCCCTGAGGGGGGATTTATTAAACTCTCGGCGTCTATGGAGGGCGGCTTTGTTGTCGTTCAGGTTTCGGATAACGGAATCGGTATTCCTCAAGAGATGCTTCGTGCTGTATTCGAGATGTTTGGCCAAGTCAATCAGACGCTGGACCGAGCACAAGGAGGCTTGGGAATAGGGCTGGCGTTGGTAAAGAACATCGTCGAGCTTCACAAGGGGGAGATCCGAGCAGAAAGTTTAGGGTCAGGAAAAGGGAGCACCTTTACTGTTAAACTACCCGCACAGGTGCTTAAACGAATAGTTGTGGCGGAAGACCCAAAAGCCGCCGCTATAGAAGAGGAAGTTCCGATGAAAAAAATCTTGGTCGTCGATGATAATGTAGATGGAGCGATGAGTTTAAAGTTATACCTTGAGCTACTCGGGCACGAGGTTGGAGTGGCGCACACTGGCCACGAGGCTATTAGCCACGTGATGAAGGAGATGCCAGCACTTATTTTCCTTGATATCGGGCTTCCCGGGATGAGTGGGTACGAGGTGGCACATAAGATTCGCGAGCTACCGCATGGAAAGCAGCCAATCATCGCGGCGGTCACGGGCTGGGGCACGGAGGAAGATAAGCGAAAGAGCCTAGAGGCTGGTTGTAATGTCCACCTAACAAAACCAATAGATCTATCCGAAGCAGAGAAGTTGCTACCACAGTAGCGGGGTTACTCCTGCACCAAAAACTGCACCGACACCTCAGAAGCTAAAGAGATCATGCGACCTGATTTTGATGGTGTGAGCACAGTCCAGCTAGTAGGCAATTCTTTCTTGTACCTAGCTTGTATAAATTTCTGGTATGCCTGTAGAAACTGCTCTGCATCAGTTTTAGATTCCCAACGCGTAAGCCAAGAAACAAGCCGCTTACCGGCTTGCACCGGAAACACACCTACCCTATCGCCGATCCAACCCATAGCTGCTTCAGAAGCAACTGCGCGACTTGGGGCTTCGCCACTTAAGAGGCTTGATATGCCAAACTCCCCAAGAACATCTGAGTACTCAGGGAGGTATGTATGTGTAGCGCTTTCAAGCTGTGAGAGCTCTGGAATGCTTGGTGTAAATGTTCCAGCGCGGTACTCCTGTGGGTGTAAGACTTCGCGTGTGCTGTTAGGTAGCCGCTGGTACGCCTTACTAACCTCAGTGTACCCACCAGTTCGTAAAAGGGCGTGCACAAAGCGCAGCCCACTACTGTAGGGAAAGATAAGGAGAGCTTTTAAACTATCAGGGATCTCACCATCGCCAGAGCCCATCGTGGCTCCAAGCACCTGCATCAGGATAAGCGCGTCTACCGATGACTCGTAGCGTAGCGCAGGTTGCCCAGCTTTGCTGCGTTCGTAGTCAAACATCACTGCCGACGCATCACCCTCAACAAGCGCTGAGATGGCGATATCGGTATCGGTGGTGCCAGATTTTCGGTCGATAATTTTAAGTAATCCGTAGTGCTGGTCTTGAAGTGCATGGGTTAACTCATGCACAGCGACACCAAACTGCACCGCAGCAGGAAGCCAGGCTGCCATTATAAACTGCTTACGTTTAGGGTCGTAGTAGCCACCGATCTGGCTGACTAGAAACTCTACTAACGTAGTGGCGTAGTTAAACGAATCAGGAATTAACCCAATCGAGCGGTATGCTACCTCCTCCATCTGAAGCTTTTTCGGGGGGAGATCCACTTTTATAGTCTCTTGTAGAAAGGCTTCTACCTCTGGCTTATCCTGCACTACACACGGCACGGTCTCTTTAAGAGAGAGGCCGCGGATTTTGCTCGCGTGAACAATTGCTTGCTGTGAGATCTCACACAGCTCAGGCTGTGAGGCTACCTTAAGCGGTGCTGCTTCTTGGGCAAGGAGCTTTGCGGGCAGGAGTGCCAGTGAGAGCGCGCTTATCAGAGTAGCCTTGAGTGCGAGGGTATTACGCATAGTTGTATGTCTAGGTAAGCGTACGGAGTGGTTTAAAGAGCTATGTTTTGTAAAGTACGCAAGCGCTAGTGGCCTAGACAACTATACATCCTAGAGCCTTACGTATAACAGAGAAATACCCCATCCAGGGCGTTTGTAGGCGAAAAATGGGGCGTTTTTTCGTTGTGCGAAGTTGCTGCTCTTCCCGATACCGCGTTAGACTTCACCAACGATGTCCAACAGCAAAAGCCTCTCGATCGTAAAAGCCCGCGAAAACAACCTCAAAGAGGTGGATCTTGAGATTCCACACGATACCTTTGTGGGCATCACCGGACTCTCTGGATCGGGGAAATCCTCGCTCGCCTTCGATACCATCTACGCCGAAGGGCAGCGGCGCTACATCGAGACCTTCTCGCCGTACACCAGGCAGTTCTTTGACAAAGTAAAGCGACCAAAGGCAGACCTTATCGAGAACGTGCGCCCAGCGATTGCGATTCAGCAACGAACACGGATCTTAAACTCTCGCTCCACTGTTGGCTCGATGACTGATGTGAACGATTTTTTAAAGATCGTTTGGAGCAACGTAGCCACGCCGGTGTGCCCGACCTGCGGATTGCCGCTCTCAAAGTGGGATGCCGCATCACTTTCAAAGCTGCTTGAGAGGTGGTGTGCGGTTAAGAGTGATTCGGTATTTCTTATCGGCGTTGTAGTTAAGAATTCCAAAGAGCAGCTTGAGCGGCTCCAGGTGCTTGGGTACTCACGCTACGTTGATCCAAAAACTGGTGCCTTGGAGCTGTTTGAGGACACCCCGCCACCGAAGAAGCTTAAAGAGATCTCGGTTGTAATCGATCGTTGCCGCGCCCAGGGCTTCTCGCGCAAGCAGGTGCAGGACTCACTTGAGCAGTGCTTTGCGGTAGGGAATGGAGTTGCCTACGTTATTGAACAACGAACCCGCCCCACCCGCCCCTTGGCTCGTATTACAGTCTCTGGAGAAGAGCGTCAGGTTGACCAGCACATAGAAAGGTACTGCTTCTCGCTTCAGTACCAGTGCGGGGATGGTGAGGTGTCGGTGGAGCGCCCTAGGCCAGCGCTCTTTTCATACAACCACCCGATCGGTGCGTGTGGTGAGTGCAATGGATTTGGAAAGGTTTTAGTTGTTGACCCGCACAAGTGTGTGCCTGACCACAGTAAGAGCATTAAAGAGTACGCGGTTGAGTGCTGGAAGGGAAAAGCTGCTTCCGGGGAGCATAAACAGCTTTTAGCATTCTGTAAGGAGAAAGGGATTCCGACAGACGAGCCCTGGTCAGAGCTAAAACGTGAGCAGCAGGAGCTTATATTCAATACAAAGTCGCGCTCGTTCTGGGGGATCTATCCGTGGTTTACATGGCTTGAGCGCAAAAAGTACAAGATGCATGTGCGTGTGTTTTTGGCGCGCTACCGCGGTCAAGTAGATTGCCCTGTGTGTAAAGGCACACGCTTTAAATCAGATGCTCTTGCGTATCAGGTCCAGGGCTTATCAATAGCACAGGTTTCAAGCCTGCCTCTCTCTGAGCTATACCACTGGCTCACAGCTCTACACACACAGCTTCGTAGTCAGGGGACACTCGCGCGGCAGCTTGATGATGTATTTAAAGCGATTATCAATCGGGTTCATTACCTTGTTATCCTAGGGCTTCCCTACCTCACCCTTGATAGACAGGCGCGCACGTTATCGGGTGGAGAGACTCAGCGAGTAAACCTAGTCTCTGCACTGGGGAGTAACCTTATCTCAACTCACTTTGTGCTCGATGAGCCTTCGGTTGGTCTACACGCCCGCGATACCCAGGCCTTAATTGCAGCGCTGCGCGACTTGACCGATCGCGGCAACTCGTTAACGGTAGTTGAGCACGATCCTGATTGTCTACACGAAGCAGACCTTATCCTTGAGCTTGGCCCTGAGGCTGGAGAGAGGGGTGGTGCAGTGACTTATTTTGGTTCAAAGGAGAAGTGGAAGGGGCTTTTAATGAAGCCCTTTACACTTCAAAACACCCGGCCTGATTTTACTAAGACACTGAGCATTACAGAGGCGCGTAACCGTAACCTAAAAAACATAAACCTTGATATACCGCTGCATGCGTTTGTGACCTTAAGTGGTGTTTCAGGTAGCGGAAAGAGCTCGTTACTTACCGAGGTGATTCAAGCCGCGTACGAACTACATAAGGGGGTGATCCCCGGAGAGGTTACTCTCGACGCCACGGTAAGAGGCTTTGAGAATGTAACGCAGGTGCTCTTAATCGATCAGTCTCCACTTTCTAAAACCCCGCGCGCAAATATCGCCACCTACACAAAGGTCTGGGACCGAGTCAGAGATCTCTTAGCTTCAACCGATGAGGCTCTTGCACGCGGGCTTACCCGTTCATCGTTTTCATTTAATGTCTCTGCCGGCCGGTGTCCTACCTGTGAGGGAGCTGGGTTTATCCGCGAGGATATGCAGTTTCTAAGCGATGTCTTTATTCAGTGCGAGGCGTGTCTTGGTATGCGCTTTCAGGCCCCAGTGCTTGAGGTTCGTTACAAGGGTAAGAACGTGCACGAGCTGCTCTCGATGAGCGTTGATGGCTGTGCAGAGTTCTTTCAGGGCGAGATGCATATTCAGGCGGTGTGCAGGGTGCTCTCGCAGTTAGGACTTGGGCATATCACCTTAGGACACCCCTTAAGTGAGCTGTCAGGAGGAGAAGCGCAGCGCTTAAAACTAGTTCCGCACATCGTTGATGGTTCACGAGGGCGCTCGTTGTTCCTATTTGATGAGCCAACCACAGGGCTGCATATGCGCGATGTAGAGCGGCTCATCGAGCTCTTTCACTTCTTGCGCGACCAGGGCCATTCAATTATCTGTGTTGAGCACAACCTTAGACTTATCGCCGCATCAGATTGGGTGGTGGACTTGGGGCCAGAAGGTGGAGCTCAAGGGGGAGAGGTTATTGAACAGGGTACACCCTACGAGATTGTCCAACGCGCAGAAGGGAGCAAAAGCCTTACCGCACGGTACCTACAAGACTTTGTTGCTGAGAGTGCTGGGCCTAAGACAGAGAGCTCTAAGGCCAAAACTGTGCGTAAAGAGTCAAAGTCAAAGAAAAGCTCTAGCCGAAAAGAGACCACAGCGATTCAGATTCATGGAGCGCGCGAGCATAACCTAAAAAATATCTCGCTTAATATCCCGCTTCAGTCGCTTATAACATTGACAGGAGTGTCAGGCTCAGGGAAGTCAACGATCGCAAAAGATATTATCTACGCCGAGGGGCAGCGCCGCTACCTTGACTGTCTCTCGCCGTACGCGCGTCAGTTTATTAAAGAGCTAAAAAAACCAGCTATCGACGATATCCGAAACGTTCAGCCAACTATCTGTGTGTACCAACACACCTTTCAGCCCTCAGCCCTTTCAACCGTGGCAACGATGAGTGAGGTGTATAACTTTTTACGGCTTCTGTATGCCAAAATAGGCGTGCAGTTCTGTCCTGACCACCCAGAAACATCGGTCTCTCCACTCTCAGCAGAGCAGATAGCTACATATCTAAAGCGAAATTACTCTGGCTCGATTCGGCTGCTGGCCCCCGTGATAAACCAGAAGAAGGGACACCACCGAGCAGTGTTTCAACGCGCTGTTGAGACAGAGGTCTCTGAGGTGCGGGTCGATGGGGTGTTGTGTAATCCGTCCAAGCACGTTGAAGAGGGCTTAGCGAAGACAAAAGCGCACTCAATTGAGTTTGTGACCGCGCGCTTCTCGGTAAAAAATCTGCCGATTGATCTTATCGTTGAAGGGGTGCAGCAAGCGCTTACCATTGGCGGTGGGACTGTGGTGGTGTTTGATGGAAGTAGCAACCGGGTATTTAGCTCGCAACGCACGTGTCAGATCTGCCAACGTGGATTCTTTAAACCAGACCCAGAAGACCTCTCGTTTAACTCGCGCCGTGGACGGTGTCCGCGGTGTGATGGATACGGAGTTGTAAAGAGCAAGAGCTGCCCTGAGTGTGGCGGCAGTCGCTTACACGAGATTGGACGTAATATCCGACTGTTTGATCGCAGTATCGACCAGCTCTGCTCTGTAACTGCTCCTGAGCTTGTAAAGCTTCTACAGCCACTAAATGATGATCTTTCGATTCAAGAGATAGCACAGCCGATAGTAAATGAATTGCGCGGCAAGCTTAGCACCCTGACAAGCCTTGGACTTGAACACATAGCCCTTAACCGCGAATGTTCAACACTCTCAAATGGTGAACTGCAACGCTTACGTCTTGCTACAGCGATAGGCTCTCCGCTTACTGGGGTGACGTATATCTTTGATGAGCCAAGCGCAGGGCTTCACCCCACTGACAACAAGCGGCTTTTATCAAAGCTCTCTGAGTTAAAGGATCACGGCAACACAGTTATTCAGATTGAACACGAAATAGATAATATCTTACACGCTGACCATATTATTGACGTTGGTCCAGGAGCGGGAACGCATGGTGGAGAGATAGTGTATCAGGGCCCAGTAGGTGATATTCAAAGCTCGCCGCGCTCAGCCACTGCAGAGGCGCTTAATCGACCGATTGATTTTTCAGAGCTTGCCGAGCGTAAGACTCCACACCTGACGGTGAGCAAGGCGTCAAAGAACAACCTTAAGAACACTTCAGTTGATATTCCGCTTCAGAGCTTGGTGACTATTGCTGGTGTTTCAGGGGCTGGAAAAAGCTCGCTTGTCCATGGGGTCATAGTGGAGGCGCTTTCAGGTAAAGGCTCGTCGAAAGGGGTGTATACGACTACATACGGAACGGTGGAGAGCGAGTTGTCGATTGATCGACTGCTCGTGGTTGACCAACAGCCGATCGGAAAAACCTCACGCTCAACCCCAGCATCGTATTTAGGCATTTGGGATGAAGTTAGAGCTATCTTCGCTTCAACCCTCGAAGCTAAATCGCGAGGCTGGGGGGCGAGCTTCTTCTCACACAACACCGGTAAAGGGCGCTGCCCAACGTGTAAGGGCCAAGGGGAGCTGACCCTTGAGATGAGCTTTTTAGCGGAAGCTAAAGTGCAGTGTGAAAGCTGTAACGGATCTCGCTTTACCATCGAGGCAGACACGATTCGCTACAAGGACCACTCGATTAGCCAGATCTTGCAACTAACTTTTGAAGAGGCGCGCGCGCTCTTTGTAAACCACCGCAAGATTCATCAGGTGTGTCTGATCGCGTGTGACTTAGGGCTTGGATATTTAACCCTCGGGCAGCAATCCTCAACGCTCTCAGGAGGTGAAAGTCAGCGCTTAAAGTTAGTGCTTGAACTTCAAGCTTCACGGCGAGGCCATACGCTCTACATCCTGGATGAGCCCACTACTGGGCTTCATCGACTTGATGTCGCGCTGTTAGTGAAGGCTCTGAAAGCGCTTGTGACCCAAGGACACTCAGTACTTGTGATTGAGCACGATGCTGACACGATTGCACAATCTGATTGGGTAGTAGAGTTGGGACCGGGACCAGGTGCTGATGGCGGGAAGGTTATCTATCACGGCAAGCCGCACGGATTATTAAAGGTAAAGACCCCGTGGGGAGTAGCGCTCCGCGAGCGCATTGAACTACACAGCAAAGCCGGTGAGATGTTTAGCCACGAGCGGGCGGCGAATACGCCGTAGGAGTCCAATTTCCTTCATAGGACCGCGGAGCTTCTAGCTCCGCTTAGAAGCGTCGCCTTGTCGACAGGCCCAACATATAGGCGAAGCTAGAAGCTTCGCGGTCCAGCCAAAAATGCTTATCTCGTCGACGGGTAGTTTCGGGAACGTGCACGTGACACGAACAGGTGATAGTGTTGACTGGTCAGACGGGATCGCCTTGTCGACAGGCCCGACATATAGGCGAAGCTAGAAGCTTCGCGGTCCAGCCAAAAATGCTTATCTCGTCGACGGGTAGTTTCGGGAACGTGCACGTGACACGAGCAGGGGATAGTGTTGACTGGTCAAACGGGATCGTTAAAACCCCCGCTACTACACCCAAGCAAGATAGAGTAAGCTCTCTTACAATGTCACCACAATCCGTACGTCATCAACGAGATTTTTCTCTAAGCCTCTTTGTCGGGGCGTTATCGATCCTGGTATTCCTCGCACTACATCCAATTGTACTACAGTTTTTCTCAACCAAGTTTCTTGGCGGGTCGTACGGTGATGGAGGGTTGTATGTTTGGCTTACGCAGTCATTTATCGCGGACCCAAGCGCGGCTCTGCGACTAGAGACTAACGGGATGTATCCCTATCCCCTCACCCGCGCGTGGAGTGATTCATTTCTTTTGCCATCTTTTCTTGCATCCGCTTTGTGTGGTTTTGGTCTCTCGCTTAGCGCTGCTTATAACACAGTCCTCGTAGGAGCGATCGGAGCAAACGGAGCGGCGATGTATCTGCTTGCATCCCGAGTCGGGATCGAGCGCACTCTTGCAGCCGCAACTGGTGTTATCTTTGCTAATTCGAGCTACCTGATCGGTAATCTGGGGCATCCGCAGCTTCTGTTTTTCTTCTGGGTGCTACTCGCGTGGCGAGCGGTCTTGCCGAGTGAAGGTGCACAACGTGCGCCAGCGCGAGCGTGGTGTGTAGCTGGAGTGTGTGTATCGGGAGCATTTTATAGTGCTGTGTACTACGCCATCTTTGCAGCGCTCGGCCTGGGGATTATCTGGCTGCAGGAATATCTCCGTGGGGTGTCATCTGAGCGGCGTGTGCTGAGAACCGCACTGTTTGGGATCCTTGGAGGGCTTCCGATGGTGTACGCCTTACCCTCCTACCTGAGGGTCCAGGGGTACTTCGGAACGCGCGGGTTGTATGAAGCCGAAGCGTTCGCCGCAACGGGGCGGGCGTACTTCTCATTTACAACCTTAAACAAGCTGTACTCCGGCACCGCTGGGCTCTCTCACAGTGAGGCGTGGTTGGGTGCAGGGTATGTTGCGCTGGCAATCTCTCTTATGTACGGCGTGCATACCGTGATACGGAAAGCCCCTGTTCTCGGTGTATTGTTGAGCGCGTCGCTCCTGCTTGTATGTGGTGCGTCGAGTATCGTTGACTCGGGGACACGAGCAGAGACGCTTACCTGTATCGGTGCGTGGGGAGTTCTGGTGAGTGCTATTGCGCTCGCCCGCAAAGGACGCTCACCACTTGCGACGCTTGTACTTATTGCAGCGGTGTTTTTTGTCTTCTCGTTTGGTCCCGGTGGGAACCCAGTCAAGAATGAGCCAGCCTATGCACCCCTTGGGATTCTGTATCAGAGGGCGCCGGGGCTCTCGGCGATTCGAGCCGTGGGAAGGTACGGTGTGGTTGTTATTGCGGTGATTCTGCTGACATCGGCACAAGCGATACAGGCCTATCTTCAACCACGACTATCGTCTTACGCATGGCGTGGTGTAGCTGTCCTCGTATTAGTGATTGGTCTACTTGAAAATCTCGTGCTGGTGATCCCGTTTGATTCGCCGCGCCCTGCTCCACAGGCAGTTTCTGAGTACGTGCGCCACGCCACACCTAATGATGTAGCAGTTGTACTGCCGTTTGGTGGAGCAACAAACGAGGCTAATACTAAAAGCTGGTCTGAGCTTGCCGTGTTGAACACTCAAGTCACCCAGTGGAGTAGCAACCCAGAGCAGATCGTTACGGTTGTAAATGGGTACAGTGGACAGCGCAGCAAGCTTCAGGTTGAGCTTCCCGATATCCTTGCGCGATTTCCAGACCAGGAAGCGTTTAGGTACTTGGGGCAGATCTGTGGTGTACGCACAGTTCTGATTGACCCGGCGGCGATCACGGGCTGGGACCGGGAGCGATTTTTAGGACAGGTAGAGCAGTCGCGATCAAACATTGAGGATAAGAGAGAGTCGGCTGATGGTAGCTTTAGTATTCAACTCACCGAATACAAACATACCGTAAAACCTGGAAGCGATCTTACCCTCTTCGGCCCGCGCGACGGAACAACTCGAATTTCTTTGGAGACAACCTCGCCTGTGCCGTGCGAGGTAACGCTTGCTAGCTTAGGTAAAAGTAGGAAGGGAGAAGTTGAAGCTGTCTTTTCTGAGAGCGTGGTAGTGTCTGGGGATATGGAGCTATACCGAAAAGCTCCGGCCGGAGTATCGCTTGCATCGCCTCACGTTATGCGCCTCTCTACAAAAGGGTGCGAGGTTGTGGTGGGGTGCGGGAGATAAAGCGCCCACCGGCCTTTAACAGACAACCATCTTGTAGCGCGTAACCCTACTTTGCAGCACCGTAGACTGGGAAGCTAGCCGAGCGCGCACGTGCATCTCGGTGAGAAACTAGCACCTCAAACGAAGAGCAATCCGCTTGGAGATACGGAGCCAGGTCAACTAGCAGCTGAGAGTCGCTTTGTGAGTCGGTTAAAGGCTTCGCTACGTCGCTAGCTTGGCAATCACCAGTGATGGCGGCAGTAAAGTTTTTAGCTGAAAGCTCAGTAGAGCTAATGGTGAAAGCTACTATACATTCGCCAGCAGGAAGGGGCGCTTGCTGGTAGAGCTGATTGCCGTACGCTGTGAGAGCAGGGCACAGAGTTGTTGAATCTATCTGAACTTCAAAAGTTCCTTGAAACGCTAGCTCTCCTACAGAGTTTGAAACCATCTCAGTTGAAAGAACGCTCGCTCCATTAAAGCTACGCGCAAGTGGTGCTGAGCGAGTATCTCCTACTGCAACCACTACCGAGCTCTCAGAGGCTGGTAGCTCCATTTCAAAGAGCCCTAAAGGATCGGTTGCGGAGCGTACCAACTCAGCATCGTCAGCACCTGAACGAACAGTCATCGCAGTGCTACTCAGTGGCTGACCAGAAGCGCTCTTTGCTGTACCAACAAACTTAAACTCCTCAGTCGAAGAGGTGCCGGTCGTGCCACCACCACAGCCTGTGATAACGAGACAGAAAAGTAGAATAAATGTGGAGACTGGGCTTAGTCGTCTGATCGCTGAGCGCATGGCTTCCTTCCTCTCTTCTTAGGCTTTAGCTCCTTGGCCTCCTCTAAGGTCTGCCCGTGTGAGAATACCGACACAGACACTTTAGCTTTTTGGGGGCTAGCTGGTAGCGTTGGGTTTACGTCTCTATCTAAACTGGAGAGGTACTCCCGCACCTCTTTCTGAAATGTTGCGCCACGCTCAAGTACCCAGCGGCGGATCTGGGGTAGATTCTCTGGATCAATATTATCGTATGCAGTGCGTAGATGCAGAGTGGGCTTGCGCTCTTGTGAGGTTAAATTTGATTCTACAGTGTTAAGCAGATCCTCTACATCTTCACCTAACACCCGTAGCCCATGCTCAACATCCCCGTGCGGGGTGTACTCAACTACCTGGAGTACAACTCGCTCTCCCTCATAGCGAATTGCACCGATGCGCTCAAGTTCAAATAGCAGTGGATAGTGGCTGACCTCTTTACTGATTGAGGCTACAAGGTCTGCAAACTCGCTTGAGGTTCCCTGATACGTAAGTGGCTTAGGTTCACCGTTTGCGCCACGGTAGGATTTACGCTGTGACCAGAGGCCCACGACTCGATTAAGAACATCGTGCTTCTCTTTCGGGCGGCGCTCACCAGCAAGCACTCTGGCGACCTCAACTCGGTGGATGCCGGTGATAACACTGATCTTACTAACACTGACCTCCCCACGCGCCTCTTCGATAGCAGCCCGGGCCTCCTCAACCAGTGCCTGGCGGGTTAGCTCCTCAATCTCGCGCACCCGTACCCCACGCTTTAGGCAGAAGCGCACAAGCGGCCTTAAAAGCGCGCTGATGATCATGGCCGGGGTCAGGGTTTTCGACATAACTATCTGATAGAATAACAAAAAGTAATAAGCTGTGTCAATTTTACAATAATTATTGACTTAACATCAGTTATAGTCCAATAATTACTGTAATAAAATTACATTAAATAAGTGTAATCCTAAGGAGCGAATATGAAAGATAATTTGGTACTCTTAAGTTTAGCCTTCGTTACTTTGTGCGGGGGTCTTGTGGGTTGTGGAGATAGTGATAACGGTGATGAAACAACCCTGAGGGTTTTTCACGCCTCCCCTGATGCACCAAATGTTGATGTGTTGGTCAATGGCGGCCGAGTGCTTGAGGATGTGCCGTATGCAGCGGCTTCAGATTTCCTTCCGATCGACTCAGGCGATACCCGCTTACAGGTAAATGTTACCGGCACGGACACATCGGCTATCGATGCTCATGTAAACTTTGAGCCAAATACCGACTACTTCGTTGTCGCTGCCGATAAGGTTGCTCGGATCACGCCACTCGTATTTACAGCGGACCGCACCAAGCCTGCTTCCGGCTCAGCTAAGGTGCGAGTGCTGCACTCAGCAGCGAGCGCTCCGGCGGTTGATGTGTATGTGACTGCACCAGACGCTGGGATTGCGACAGTAACACCGGTACTTTCAGATGTTCCGTTTAAAGCGATCTCTGATTACCTCACCGTGCCGGCCGGGACGTACGATGTGTTTGTGACAGTTGCTAACACCAAGACAGTCGCGATTCAGGCTAAAGGGTTAAACCTTACGGATCAGCTTGTTGCAACGGTGGCAGCGCTCGATGCTAAAGGTGGCGGGGCGCCGTTCTCGCTTCAGGTTTTAGCAGAGTAGTAAAAGCTTATACGGAGAGGGCGCGCATACAATGCGCGCCCCACTCTTATCCCATCTTAGCTGCTAATCCATCCGCTACAGCAGCTAAGAACTCTTCAGTCGTCACGTAGTGTTCGCGCTTGGTCTTGTCGCCGTGAACACACATCGCCAGATCTTTAGTCATAATCCCACCCTCGACGGTGCTGACACACACCGACTCAAGTGTTCGAGCAAACTTGATCAGCGCATCGTTCTTATCAAACGCTCCGCGGTACCCAAGCCCAACGGTCCAGGCGAAGATACTTGCGATTGGATTTGTCGAGGTCTCTTTCCCCTGTTGGTGGAGGCGGTAGTGACGAGTGACTGTGCCGTGCGCAGCCTCAGCCTCAATCGTCTGGCCATCTTCAGTCATAAGCACTGAAGTCATAAGACCAAGCGAGCCAAACCCCTGTGCAACTGAATCAGATTGCACGTCGCCATCGTAGTTTTTGCACGCCCAGACAAAGCCGCCGCTAGATTTCATTGCGTACGCAACCATGTCGTCGATTAAGCGGTGCTGATACTCAATACCAGCAGCCTCAAACTTACTCTTAAATTCGGAGTCGTAGATCTCCTGGAAGATATCTTTAAAGCGGCCATCGTACGCTTTAAGGATCGTGTTCTTCGTGGAGAGGTACGTTGGGAGCTTCTTTGCAAGCCCGTAGTTTAAGCAGCTGCGAGCAAAGCTACGAATCGAGTCATCAAGGTTATACATCCCCATCGCAATACCGCTTCCGGTAAAGTTAAACACCTCGTGCTCAATCGGTGCTCCGCCATCAGCTGGTGTAAAGGTCATGGTGAGTTTTCCTTTACCCGGAACTTTAAAATCGGTAGCGCGGTACTGATCACCAAAAGCGTGTCGTCCGATAATAATTGACTGTGACCAGGCTGGGACGAGGCGAGGAATGTTTTTGCAGATAATCGGCTCGCGGAAGACGGTGCCACCGATAATGTTTCGGATCGTGCCGTTTGGCGACTTCCACATCTTCTTTAAATTAAATTCTTTTACCCGTGCCTCATCAGGAGTAATCGTGGCGCACTTAATACCAACCCCGTACTTTTTAATCGCCTCAGCAGAGTCAATCGTCACCTGGTCATCGGTCGCGTCTCGATTCTCCATCGAGAGGTCGTAGTACTTTATATCTAGGTCAAGAAACGGCAGGATCAGCTTCTCGCGGATGATGTGCCAGATGATCCTGGTCATCTCATCGCCATCAAGTTCAACAACTGGGTTTGTTACTTTAATTTTTGTGGCCATAGGAGGGGTCTCGTGTAAAGGGTTAGGTGAGTATGAATACCAAGGAACCAGCCAGGTTTTCAACAACAGTATAGTGCCAGACTGTACTATGTTGTAGATAGGATAAAAAGCAGGGAGCTTGTGGAGCCGTTGGCAGAGACAATCCGCACGCCTCCCGTCAGGCCTTAGAGGCGTTGTAAGCTCCTCAAAGTACCGTTTTTCAAGCACTGGGGCACGTAGGATCATGCAGCGATTTGTAGTTATCTTTCTTGGACTTTGTGCCGTACTAACAGGGTGCTCATTAAAGGAGCGAGCTGACCCCGTCTCACCAATATTTCTCGAAGGAGCCCCGCTTGAAAGCAAACTAAAGGAGATCCCCTTTGATCATTCGTGGTTAGCGCCTAATCGTAAGAAATACACGCTTCGCTCGGTGTATATTAAGCCGGTGCGGACCGATCTTCTGCCTGAAGAGGAGTGGAAGCGCAGTCGAGGGTTAGCAGTCACTTCAAAAGAGGAGTTTGATAAAACTGCACAGATTTTAGCCCGCTATTTTCGCATCAGACTTTTAGGCGAGCTTAAGCGAGTTCCTAATCCGCGCTTTGAAGTGGTTGATGCACCGCAAAAAGATTCCGCTATCGTAGAGATCGCGCTCACAGAGCTAGTGCTCTCCGAGCCGGTGGTGCGAGGCCTAGGGCTTGCAGCGCCCGTGCCGGGGGTTGATGTTGCGTTGTCGGCCATCTCTGATCCGCATGCCGCATTTGCGGTACGTGTGACAGCGCCTGATGGAAAAACGCTGCTTGGTACGGCGGCTGATAGGCGGTTTCCGCCATTACGGGTGATCGATCTTAACAAGTTAAAAGCCACAAGCTCCGCGCGCGAGATTATCGCAGATTGGTCAAGGGAATTGGCCGAGTCGATTCAGACTGATGAATTAACCGCAGTGGAGAGGACTTCGTGGTGGTCGTTGTGGTTGTGGTAGAACGAAAAGCGCCTTTGAGATTTCACACTATTCGCAGTCGATAGTACTGCGAATAGTGTGTTTGTAGGTGACTTTAAAAGCCGCAACGACCGCCGATGCAAACCGATCCGCCGCTTCCGCCTCCGCTACCTTTGGGGGTGCAGGTTGCACCGTCGGCTCCGCAGCCTTCTTCCACCCGGCAGCATGACAATGCGGAACCGTTAGAACACTCCTTGCTTAGGTAGCTTGGCTCGCCTTTTCGTGGGCAGCGGCCGACAGGTGGCTGTGGCGGCTCGACAGGATCGCAGTCATCGCCTGTGCATGCAGGTGGAGGATCTACGGGAGGATTGCCGTCTTTCGTACACTCGCCATTCTCGCATGTCATGCCAGGTTGACAATCAGCGGGAGAGTCGCACGGTTGCGGCTCGACAGGGGGCTCCGCAGGAGGCGCCGAACATACCCCGTCGACGCATTGTTGCCCGGGTGAGCACTCGTCAGGGCAAGGCACAGAAGGTGGTGAAGGATCCTCGCAGGTGAAATTCTGCAGGCAACCTTTGCTGTCCTTCTTATTGACACAAGTTTTTCCGGCTGAGCAGCTCGATGCCGAACACGGCCTGTAAGGGGGGCAGTTTATGCATCCGTTGCTAGTAGTTTTGTCACAGCCAACGAGGCAGCAGGCAATACCAGTTTTGTTAGGGCACTCAATCTTTGCTTGTCCGGTACACCTGCCCGTTGGAGGTGAGGGCGGATCTGGTTGGGTCGGAGGCTTTGGGCGTGGGTCGGTTGGAGGCTTTGGATCGGAGCCGCCACATTTGCATTGAGCGAGAGCGCCCATAATACTGGGCACGCCGGTATATCTTCCTCCCTTTACCTCGGCAGTGGGAAAACTAAATATGCCCGGACAATTTCGTTGATCAGGGTTGCGGTAGCTTCCGCAGCTAATCTTTTGGATGTTGTTACAGCTATAATCGGGACCAGAAAGAGTTCTGGCGAGCTGTTGGCAAGGTCCGCAATCATACGTTGAATAAACTGTGATATCGCATTTACTTGATTTGACTCCTAATGCCGAACCCGCAGCGCTTCCTAAGACATCGTCCTGCGCAATAGCCTTGCCGCAGAGTGACAAGGCGAAACTCAATACAATAAGTGCGCGGCGAATTAGTTTGGCGTTCATGAAGCTTCCTTTAGTAGATCTCCGCGCTCCAGAGAGGCTGAGCACAGAGCGTTATCCAACCCAATTGAGACTCGGCGAATTTCGTAAAAAACTTAAGAAATTTAGGTGAATTTCGTATCCCTAAAGGGCGGGAGGTGCTTGGGTAGGGATTGAAATACCTCGCATTTTTAGAACCTTATGCTTTTCGAGAGTTTTGCTGAAGCAGAACCCAACAATCCCTTGAAGTGTGTCAAAGGGTATTGAGATATCCAGCCCTTAAAAAGTGACCCTCTTGGAGGATTTATGAAGTTTGGTTTAAATGCAGCAGTTAGTTTAATCGGTTTGGTGACAGTCGCTATAGCTCCGCAGACCTCCTGGGGGCAACATCGTTCAGGTGGGACACAGGCCGTTAAGATGCAGGTCAAGTCCGTTATCGGCCAAGATGCTAACTGTGTTATTCCCCAGGGTTTTAAGATGTCTATGAAAAAGGCGTTCAAAAAACCGGAAGAGAAGCGCTCTCGCAGGGCCAGAACCGTGTTAACAAACTACGGGCCTAAAGAGCACCTTTTGCGAATAATGCAGAGAGGCAGAAAGTTAGCAGTTATCGAAACGGTGAGTTCGCGCAGCACAGCTGGTACTTGCACCTACATATTTAAAAACGCATAGGCTTAGTTACCTAACTCCCACCTCATCCCCCAACTCATTCTCATGGCCCGTTGAAGGGAAAACCTTCCGGGCCATTTCACCGATCTGCTCGACCGCTGCGATAATAGCAGTTGCAAGCCCTTCGCTCTTTGCTGCCTCTTCAAGAGTGTGACACACCTGCTGCCACTCAGTGTGCGAGACTTTCTCGTTAAATCCCCTATCAGCGACGATCTCAGCATCTCGCTCTGCTATCAGAAGATACAGGAGCACCCCATTGTTGTGCGTTGTATCCCAGACCCGCTCTACCCCAAACACTTCAAGCGCACGCTCGCGAGCAGTTTGGCCACGCACGACATCCATAAAGTGAAGCGAAGCCTCAACAACCACTTTAATCTGAGCAGAGGTACTCTTCTCTGCTTCCTGCACGGCGTCGGTTACAAGCGCCCGCTCAATTGGAGAGAGTAGCTTAGCGAGATGCCATCGGCCGGTAGATAAATTTTTAAAGAGTCGATCCATACGCGTTCGTAACTGCACCTAATCGGTCACCACCTGCCAGAAGCCCCGCCACCGCTAAATGAGCCTCCACCGCCAAAGCCGCCTCCGCGGCTAAAGCCTCCACCGCCAAATCCACCTCCTGCACCAAAGCCACCGCTTCGGTACGAGCCTCTACGACCACTGCGCACTTGAGAGGCTTTTGGGTCCGACGCGAGTACAAAGATTGCGCACGCAAGCGCAAATGGAATTGCGATGATAAAAGTCGATGCAAGGGTAGCAACGCCAAGACCGATCACACCACTTGCAGACGCCCCTACCCCTCGACCAAACGCCGCGGCGATAAAGCTGCCGACAACGTAGACGAAGAAAAATAGCGGCAGCAGTATTCCAAGGTCTGTTTCCTCGGGGGGTGTGTAGGCGGGAAGCTCAACACCTTTTACAACTGAGGTAATCGCGTTGACTCCGGCTAGGACACCACCTGCAACGCGACCCTCACGGAACTCAGGGACGATGTACTCATTGATGATCCGATTTACTTTTGCATCAGGCAGGTCACCTTCAAGGCCTCGCCCCACTTCGATTCTAACGGTACGGTCCTTCAGTGCGACAAGCAGGAGCGCGCCGTCATCAACCCCTTTTCGTCCAAGCTTCCACTGATCGACAACTCGAATTGAGTACTGCTCAATCGTCTCTGGCTGCGTGCTGGGAACAACAAGCACCGCAACCTCACTCCCCTTCTCCTCTTTGAGCGCTACGAGGATGCGCTCAATCTCTGCAGCTTGCGGTCCAAGCACCCCGGTCTGATCGGTCACTAGGGACTTTAGCTCTGGCACAGCAACAAACTGCGCCAAGCATGCCTGAGGAATCAGCAGCAGGAGAGCAGCAACCGCAATCAGTAAGCGCTTCATACAGTCAAACGACTAGAAGGTTACCTTTGGTGCCTCAGCGATCTCTTTTTCGTTCTCTACGGTGAAGTTTGATTTAACCTTATGACCGAAGAACTTTGCGGTGAGGTTTGAGGGGAATGAGCGAATGGTTGTGTTGTACGCTCGCACGGCGTCGATGTAGCGAGTGCGGGCTACAGTGATTCGATTCTCGGTGCCTTCAATCTGGGCCTGGAGATCTCTAAAGTTTGCATCAGCCTTTAGCTGCGGATAGTTCTCTGCCACAGCGAGGAGTCGCGAGAGCGCGCCAGAGACTGCGCCTTGAGCCTCTTGAAAGCGTTTAAAAGCCTCGTCATTTTCAAGCAGTGAAGCGTCCATAGTAATTGAGGTTGCTTTCGTGCGGGCCTCGGTTACTTTGGTGAGCACCTCTTCTTCGTGTTGCGCGTAGCCCTTTACTGTTGACACGAGGTTTGGAATCAGGTCGGCGCGACGCTTGTACTGATTCACTACATCAGACCAGGCAGCCTGGACTGATTCGTCTTGTGACTGAATAGCGTTGTAGCCACACCCTGATACAAATACGGCAAGCGCTAGGATTAAAACATAAAGACGGTTGGCTCGTTTCATAGGTCTCTTCTTTTTCTTCAAGTATATCTGGTTAGCTCACTGCACACACAACTGTTTGTGCGGCAAAGAGTATACACTTAACGAAGTTGGAATCGATAGCCATATTTGACCAACTAGAAAAAGGGGGTGTTTCCTCTGTAAAAAATAAGGCAACTGGTTGCGGGGTGGCGCAAAAATATCTGGGTTAAGCGCCTGATAGCAAACTTCACCAGCGTATCCTTTGGTTAAAGCGTAGCCCTCGATACTAAGGCATGCCCCCTAAGGAGCCGGAAATTTTCTATTTAGGCAGGTTGAAGTCAACGGCGTCAATCGCTAGAATAGAAAAGGCCCAGGGCGCTCGAACCCGCGAACTGCAAAGGATTCGCGGGTTTTAAGGAAAATCTCACCAATATTTTTCTTTTTCGATGGACCACGGGCTTCTTATAGTGGATTGCGTAGTCAGTAAACTTCGAGGACTCAGTATGCGTAGCAAGATTGTAGCCAGTCTGGTTGTAGTCGCCACCCTTTTTCCCGCATTACTCGCAAAAGCGATAGAGCTGCCAGCAGCTCGGTGTAACGAGAGCGTTTTTAAGCCTTGTATCTGTGCTAGGTCCGTTCCAACAGAGGTGAAATACCGACCGCGGTTGGCAGAGTGTGGAGGCAAGGCCGCTGTTATCCTCGAGGGCGAGTGGGCGGGAGCCTTTAGTGTTGTGTTCCGCGATAGACAGAACAGAGATCGCTATCCCTCATCGGGATACAACGGCTGTACGGCAGCTGAGGCTGGTGGTGTCGCACCGCCTAACCGCTGCAGCGCGTTTAAAGTTCAGAAGAGAATTAGGGAAGCAGGTAGGGTTATTCACTGCTTCGGTAATAAAGGCACCGATACGATTCTAGCGAAAGCCTCACGGCTTACCGTGAAGTTAAAAGATGTTCCAACTTCATCGATGGACCCTCTGGCGCGTATCTGCTTAAACGGATTTTCAGCGAGAAGGCCTCTTAATTAGCGTCTGGCGCGTAGCGCACACTACGCAAGAGACCTACTAACTCTCCTAGCCGGTGGTATGAGACGCAGGAGTACTTCAACAAAAAGCAGTAGGAGCGCAGCCACAAGCAATTTGTGAGAGTACTCTCGTCTCTCGGCTTCCTGGCGCATAAGCGACAGTAACTGCGTTGCTGACGGATCTACCACACCGCCAGTTTGACGAGCGATCTGTGAGAGGGTGGCTAGATCCGGCTTTCGATGTTGACGCTCCCCAAAAAGCTCTCCCGATAGCTCCCATGCTACCGGAGGTAGCTCGGCATCCCCAATTGAAACCGTCGCACGGTATGTGCCGCTCGTAGCATTACTGATGCGTGCTTGGTAGTGGCCGCGTGTCACTGCGTGAAGCTCCACTCGCTTGCGCTCCCCGAGCGGGGTTTGAACTTGAGCAGTTAAACTTGAGAGAGGGATCTCTTCAAATAGGGCGAGATCAATCACAGCATCGCTCCCCTCAACCCACGAGCGCAGATCGAATTCCATATTTGAGTTGCGCTTCCCAGTTTCTTTACTCTGCGCTGACTCAAGCACCTCGGACCAGAAATCCTGTACCCGCTCCCAGCGCATCCAATTTGATGACCAGCGGCCGTTTGCGTCAGATGTAAATGCAATTGAGCGTCCCTTGCCTACCTGCCACGAGGCTAAAAGCGGATAGGCACCTTCAGAGTTCCGTACAACGAGCTCGGTCTCTGCCGCTTCGCGCTCAAGGGTCTCAACGAAACCACGTACAGCCGGAAATGAGCGTAGATCAGTGCTCACAATTGGGTCAGGGCCACTGCGCACCGCGAGCTCTGGCTCCTCAACCAGGGTACGCTCTCCACTGGCAACTTTTATATCGGAGAGGAACACCCGTGGAAGATTCTGTGGGTCACTTGTTTGGTAAAACGCTCCACCGCCGCTCTGCGCAAGCTGTGCAAGAAACCCATCATCAGCATCAGCACCAACGAGCACCGTTGAGAGTGTGATGCCAAGAAACCGCATCTGGCGTATCAGATCAAAGTAGTACGGCCCTGGGTCGGGAAGCTTACCATCAGTGAGTACAATAATGTGTTTCCGACCAGCTGGGATCGAGGCCAGGCCTCGTCGCGCCTCATCAAGGGCCGGAAAGAGATTTGTTTTGCTGGTTGGAAAGAGCCGACTGATTCGGCTAAGCGCAGAGTCTCGCACTGAGCTTAATCGAGAAAGCGGAAGGGCGATGAAGGGAACCTCATCAAATCCAATCACTCCGATGTAGTCATCGTCCTTTAAGTTACGCACGACCTCCTCGGCAGCACTCTTTGCAAATTCAAGCCTGCTGTCAGTCGCCATGCTACGTGATTTATCGATGACAAGCTGTACGGCGATCGTAAGGCGCTTCTTCTCTTGGTGCGGAGGAACGAGTCGAAGTGGGAGGAGCTCTTCAAGCGGAGATCCGATGTAACCACCTAAACCAAAGCTTGTGTTGCCACCAATCACCACAAGCCCACCGCCGTTTTTAATGTAGGTGCGCAGGTTTGACACTACACTTTGCGGAAGGCGGGAGAGGTGGGTGTTGTTAAGCACTACAACGCGGTAATCGCTTAACGAGCCGATACTGGATGAATCGACTGGGGTCACAAACGAACGCAGCTGATACGCTTGGCTTGTGAGGATCCGGGAAAGAAAGCGGTCATCCTCAGGTGAGCCAGAGAGAAGCAGCACTTTGTTGCGCTTCTCACCGGAGAGCCAAATAGTCTTTGTAACGACATGTGCCCCATCGGAATCACTCCAGGCGAGTTTGGCCTGAATTGAATTGAGACCCTCACGCGATGGATCGCTCTCAGTGGTGAGTGAAAGGTCTTGTCCAGCAGGAACCGCTATGGCTTTTGAAAGTAAGACAGTTTCGCCGTGCTTTAATTCGATTGTGGCCGATTGTGGTGCTGCGCCGCGAGCGGCTTTGTTTGAGTTTGTAATAGCGATCCGAATATCAACGCTTTTTTGTGCGAGTGCAGTAAGGGGTGCATGTAGCTGACTGATCGAGAGGGCTGTATCGCTCTCTTCGCCGGTTGAGGTCAGGGGAAAGATCGCTTGAGGCCTCGTTTGGGTCAGACTCTCGCGCACTGACCCGACTGTTTCGTAGCCATCAGAGAGAAGCAAGGCGAACGCTGCCTGGCCTGGTGGCGACGCCGATATGGCTTGCGCGATATCGGTGCGCCCGGTATCGAGCTTCTGCCAACTCTCCCTAAGCTGTGCATACGACTGATAGCTAGAGAGTGGAGCGGCTGCTGGAGCAACTGATTTACCAAAAGGCACGACGCTTAACGGGCTTGAAAGCTCCGCAGCGAGAGCCCTAGCTTTTGAGAGCAGCTCGTCCCCCTGTTCGTTTGTAATGCTGGCAGAGATATCAACCAGAGCTGTAACTGCCTCGGCTGGCTTTGACGAGGTGGTGTAGGGGCCTGCAAGGGCGAGGGTAGCGAGTGAGAGCACACAGAGTCGAAGCAGCGCTGAGAGCAGCGCGCGCGATGAGAGTAGTCGTCTCTGTCGAAGCAGCGGAATAGCCACCAGTACGGCAAAGACCGGTATAAACACCAGAGCCCACGGCTGTGCAAAGTGCATCATACGGCACCTCCCCAGCGAGAGCGGGTGATGATGCGACGGAGGAGATCAAGGCTTAAGATTACCAGTAGGGCGGTAATAAGAACCGACTCTAAGGTTTGCTTCTCGTCGTTTTTAAGTCGTAGTGAAGCGGGGCTAGTAGATGCGCCCTGCTCATAAGAAAGGGTTACGGTATCGATGCGGGCGATATCAGATTCCTGACGCGAGAGTGCGTTTACCGCAAGGAGTGTCTGCGCAGAATCGTTTGTGGCCATGCGCGTCATAGAGATTATACCAGGGGTGTCGCTTGTGAGCACACGGGTTGGTTTCTCGCTTAAGACTTTCGGTGTGGGCGCTACCATGCGTGCTTGAGTAATCTCGTACGGCAGAGTAATCGTTCCAACTTGAGCGAGAGCAAGATCGCTAGTTGCCTGTGAGGCACCACCTGTTGGGTTAAAGAGCCAGCGTAGGGCATTGAGCGTCAGGATGCTTACCGTGGGTGATTTCAGTCCATCAAAGGGGAAGAGTTCAAAGCCTGTAATAATATAGCGCACCCCTGACTCCTCTCCCGCACACAGTACTGGACCCTGTGCGGTAAAGAGCAGCGGCGTTGCAGTCTCAGGGCAGGTTAACGAGACAGCTTGTGGAAGAACAAGCAGCGTTGGTTGTACGTATTGAAGTACAGGATGTGACTCAACCCAGCGTGTGATCGTAGCGGCTGATTGCCGAGTGGGCGACGCGGCCACCGCTCCCCCACCCCACAGCTTCTGTCCAGCTATGGGAAACACGAGTAACGCAGCGTTTGTTGGTGGGAGCTGTTGCGGCACCTGTCTGTGGTAGAGGCTATACAGCTCAGCACGCTTAGTCGGATCGGGGTTTGGTGTGGAGACCGCGTAGGGAAGTGTCTGCAGCCCAAGTTCGCGCGGAGTGAGCGAGCTGTGCACGGTAAGTGTTTGCGGGTCA